>SDBT01001240.1_pt1 | contig 44236 bp, 78 predicted proteins | sample 2277101 | NCBI WGS metagenome assembly SDBT01 (sample SAMN10404973, study PRJNA504765) | marine sediment metagenome | isolation source: marine sediment core GS10_PC15, 103 cmbsf | place: Arctic Ocean: Southern Knipovich Ridge | collected 2010
CTTCCATAATTTCCGATATTTAAACGCTGTTGTTCCAGTGCACTGCTGTTGGCATTAATGACCTTGTTGTTTTGGTCGAGTTTGACGTTAATTTGGTCGATAGCGGCTTTTCCTTCCTTAGTCGTATTATTTAACTGGCTGCGTAATTTGATTAATTCCTTGTTATTTTTTTTGGCTTGTTCTTCATTTTTGTTTTGCTTCTCCAGGGCTTTCGACAAATCTTTCACCCCCGTTTCAACCTCCGATAAAACCGATTTGCTTTGACCGTATTCGGTATTCAATTTTTTTAATTTCGAATCAGTATCAACAAAAGTTTTTAGCTGATCTTCGGTTGCTTTGGTGAGGTTTTCCGTATCCTTGCGAAGTTTTTTTTGAGACTCCCTAGTAATATTGATCTGCTTAATTCGTTCAGCTTGCTTGCTGCGTAGAGCCTGGATATCTATATCTAATTCGGCGATCACAATTTTTTGCTTTTTAGCCATTAAAATGGGACTTTAAATTAAAATTTAGTATTGCATCCCGACCCTCTTTATTAAACCACAATTTCAATGTTGCGACTATTCCGAAAACACCGCACACGATAAAGGATACTGGAATCACGATTGGCAGTAGAATGATTTTTATTGCTTTCATTTCCCAAAATGATTTATTTCTACCAAATTACGAAACTAAAAGGTATTTAGTAAGAGTGGAGCGAAAAAAGAGATTACAGAATTGAAGGATGTTTATTTCAAAATAGAACTAGAAAGGGGGGCGATTTGTCCCCTCTTTTTTTACGCCGCCACCGCCAATTTTTCCAGCTCCGCAACCAATCCTTTTACGATCACATCCACATAGAGCAATCCTACCTTATCAACTATTTCGTCTATACGTTCAGGGGTAATTACCGAATCAATTAAATCCGTTCCCTGTGGGAAGGACTTTGTCCCTTCAGCGTGAATTTTATTTGCAATAGCATAGGACAATGATCTAACAGAGATATCGCTAATAATCCGCTTATCCTGAATCCATTGCTCTATTCTCTCTCGTAACGTTGGCCCCGATCCACCACTATTTTTTGTTGGGCCTCTTCCGAACTGCAAAGCCCCGGTGTATTCTAAGCCTAATATCTTGCCTGTAAGTATGGTGCCGGATTCTTTGGCTGTGACCTCCTTTTCTCGGTCCCACTGGCCGGAAGCCCTCATTCCCAGTTCATCGTATCGCTTGGTAAGATCGGCGCTTACTAATTCAAGTTCTTTTTTCAGGGTTTGTAAAGGTGTCATATAACCGGGATCTTCCTGAAATCTTTAAGTTCGGTGAAAAGATATTCATACATCCAGGCTTGCCATTCCTGAGAGTTATAATCCATATCCAGTCCCGATGACTTGGACAAATACCATAAAACATGGATTAACTCATGGACTAACGACTTTAAATATGGGCTTACTACCATTACGATAGTAGTCTTCCCTTTGGCTTCTGATTTTACGGTTGTGCCTATTGTTTGGACAAAGTCAACCTGGTCTAACCTATTATAATGGTATTCGAATTCAAGCCCATACCTTTTGTGGAAAACATCAGCTAGAAGACGCCTGTCTTTATTGCTTATTCTGGAATGGCTGTATTTATCTCCCACAACATAGGCATGGAGATTAAAATCGGTTGGTAGGAGTTTTATTTCTTTGAATCTAATCATACCTTGATAAATATCTCGTACCTGAACCAAATCCCGTCACCGTTAAAATCGAAAAGGTTATACACTTCTTTCAAGTCTGAAAAGGATATTTCTTTTTGATAGGTAGTACTGCATTCATTGAAGGTGACAATTTCGGCAACTAAGCCGCCATCCTCAATCAGTGCTTTCACCCGTTTTTCGTATTTGCCGTCTGCCTTATCCCCTCCCTTTTGAACATCAATAACCTCATTCGCCATGTCACCTTTTTTCAATGCCAGGATTTGGCCGGTATATCTTACACCTTCCACAGATCCGGACTCGTTTACTTCTGGATCAATGCTGTCAGTGAAATGAAACATTTTTAATTGGTCGTCCTCCGGGCCATCAGCATCAAACAGGTTAGAAAAATCTAAATCCTCCCTTGAATGCTCAAAATAGTAAGCCCTGGTTTTGGATGAGGTATCGGCTGCAAAAGCCCGGAAGTAGTCAACTGAAGTCATCGTGTTTTAAAATTTCGTTTGCCTCTTCAACAGCTTCTCTTCCATCGAAGGAATTATGTACAATTATTAATGCCCCCGATTCTTCAATTATCTCAGGATTGCATTCACACATTGTGCTTTCCACGTGGGGTTTAAGGTCATTATTTGGTAAAATGTTGTACCTCATGGTGTATCCCTCCGCATTATCTCAGCATAATTTCTATCGATATCGTTGCTAATCTTGGCCTGATACAATAAAGTAAATACAGTGGAATACCTCCACTCAGCGTACAAATCCAGTGGGTTATAATCCTCGGCACTACTAAACAAACTCCTTTCCGGAGTAGGTGGCAGGCCATAATCTTTCATAAGCCCGATCAGCAAATTCATTTCCCTGAATACTTCAAGCCTTTCAATCCCGGCTTCCATCATTTTAGGGTCCGGCTCACTGTTTAGCAGCTTTTCCCTCTCAACCAAAATTTCAAGCTCGTTTTTTATCCAGTTCAACGCCTGGAAAAAGTCTTTTACCCGGACCCTCAATAGCTGGCTTTCGGAAATGCCAAATACTATCTGAAAAATCTTTTCGTAATCGTTGCCGGTGGCATATTTCTTGAGCATAATAATCTCCCCGAAACTAAGCTGCTGTAATTTTTCCGCCTTTAGATTACCAAACTGCCATAACAAAAAAAGCCTGGGGATGATGCCAACGGGTGCAATGAACTGGAATACATTAAAATACCTATTCTGCACGGCTTCTTCCAGTAACAAAAATCGATATAGTCTAATGTTGTCCATGAAAAAAACCCGACCCGAAAAGGAAATCGGATCGGGGAGTTAATTTATAAACCTAAACCTTATGAAATACTCACCTAGTAATTTATTAAATAATCGAATGTTACCGTAGTCGTATCGTTGGCCGTACCTGTTACCGCAAATCTATATTGATAGAACGGTGATGGCGTTAAAACAACCCTAAATACTGCCCCGTCTGTTATCGTCATGATGGAATCGGCATCGTTTATTTCAAGAAAATCCCCCGAAAAGAATTCACCGATATAGGTCCAGGTACCTCCAGACCCGTTGCGTGATTGTAGCTGTATGTTTCCATCAGCCGTACCTCCAACTTCGGTACATAAAATATCAACCGATAGAGTACCATAACCACCCGACATCGTTATAATTCCACTATAATCAGTGGCCGCTGCATCAGCGGAGATATCCGCTAATTGTCGGACTCTTTGCGCCTCTGATGGCCTTGCCAGCGAGACGATAGCAAAAATGCTAAATAGTATCAGTAACTTTTTCATGCTTATTAGGTTAAAATTCCAAATTTGAATATCGGATACTCATTCGATGTTGAGGTATTAGCTTCCACTGGCGCAAGGTCAACGGTCATTTCCATCTGAATGTCTATGTCCTGAGTTTGACCGGCTGCCGATTGATTATCTGCACCTGTCTTGTATTGGTGCAATGCAAAGGTTAATCCGGAGCCCAATGGGTCAGGAATAGTTGTGTAAAAACCTCCAGCTTCACCTGAAGAGCCATATCCTCCGGGTGTTTTGTTTAATGGAGGTGTCCAGGGTAATATACCGATTGATCCAACAGGGAAGATATACCCCTGACCATCATAACTTGCATCGAGTGAAAGTTCCTCGGTTACGCTTGGTGTAACGCCTCCCACCTGAAATGCCAGGTTTTGAGAATTACCGGCTCCCTGGTTTGCAATGCGCTCAAATTCTTGCATTAGGGTTTCGTCAACCACAGCATCAAATTGTCCTGTGTAGTATTGCTCACGCATGAATCCCTTTATCTTCTGCATCCAGTATGATTTGTCTGCCTGTGCAATCCCGAGAATGTAGTTTGTACCGTCCCATGTTCCAGACCTGGGGGATGCACTTATAACCACCTGAGATTTATAGGTGCTTAAACGTGCCAGTAAAGCCGTTTCAATTGCTGAATGAATCGCTATTGCTGCACTATGGATTTGTGCCGCAATCTGATCTGAAAGTTCCCATATATTTCTTTCTGCACCTTTAACGGAGTATTTGAATTTTCCCCCGTAAATAGTGAAACTTGCAGTTTGCACCCTGGAAGTATTGATTGATCCAGTGTGTGCCGTTGCTCGTGCGCTTATCGTAGTTGTCGCCTGCTTATTGAGCAAGTTAACTTTCACGGTTTGGGTGTCAGTGGCTTTTATTGCCAACGCCCTTTCCATCTCAGTTGCCGGAATAAGGAACTGAGTGTTTTTCAGGTATTTCATCAATGTGGCCGAAGGCTTGGCTTTGAATTCCGCTTTGTTCATTAATTCGGGAACTCCTTTGTAAATCGCCGTGTTGAGGGCCGCATCTGTATAATTAGCTGCCATTTTTTTGGGTTTTGCTTTGTGAAAACTCCCTCAACACAATCCGGTTGAATAACCTTCTTTTCGGCAAAGTCCTGCCGAATTGCCATAAAGTTAAATAATTATCAGTAATACGAAACTATATTAACAAAAAAATATTTTTTTAAGCCTCCTGGCTGGCGTTAAAATCTGATATTAGTTTTATTCCTGCCTCGCTATGAGGTAAGATATCATTATCTTTCATGTGCTTGTAAACATCGCCCTGGGTTTCAAATTTCTTTGAACCGCCAACGCCACCGGATTCATTACCGCCACCACGACCGCCGGAAGCCTCACCGTACTTGTTTGCTATTTTCCAATCATTGAAAACATCATCAAATTTCAAAGGCTTTACCATTTTGTCTTTCATGATTGCCCCGTTTAATGTTGGGATGGCCACGCCGTTATCAAATTGCACCGAATAGCCGTCTGCCTGGAATGCTGCAACAAGGTGAGCTGGTTTATGGCCTTCAACTCCCTGGGCATGGGTATTAATAAAATTATCCTTTGCCATTACGCCCAGTTTGGATTGATGCGCCTGGTCTTTGGTTTCCCATTCGCCTTTTTCTGTTTCGAAGGTATTACGCAAGGTTTCCAGGCTTACGGTCAATTCCTGAACCTTTTTGTCCTGCGGTAATTTCAAATCAGTGGATACCTTTTCGGTAAGTTTACCAGTTAATAGTTTGGCCGTTGCGTCAAAGTCCACTGCCCCGGCGGTATTCTTTACAATCTTACCTTCAAAATCCAGGCCGGTTGCTTTCTTAATTGCCTTTACCGTTTGCTCTGATCCTGATATTACCCCGTCCCTCATGGATCCGGTACCTACATTTGTTTTCAGTTCCTCAATTTCCGTGTCATTTAGAAAACTTCCTTTGGGAAGTGTAAGGTCGATTTCCTTATCGTCCTCAAATGCTTTTTTAAAACTGTCTGGCGTGAAATCCTCACCGCCTACTTTTATCCCTTTTAGCATATCCGCTAAAACTGCAATGTTTTTTATCATTTTGTTATTTACTTTTTGGTTTCTTTTTATTCCGAGTCGGTTTGCTCAGATTCCTTGTTCAAGAATGTAGGCAACCAAATCTTTTTTAATCATGGTTTTGATTTCCTCCAATTTCGGAGTGTCGGCCTCATCGGTCAACTTATTGGCGATTTCCCGGAGGTCAGCGTTTTTGGTTGCCGTCAAAACTTCCTCCCTGGTTGTTTCTCCAGCTTTCTCAGCAGCAGCTTTTGCTTCATCCTTTTTCTCCTTCACAGGCAAATACAATTTCCCGGAAACAGAAGCAGCTTCGTTTTCTACGGAACCTTTGGTCGCCCCGTTGTTCATGATATCGGCCTCAAAAGGGTATATCATCGTGGTAAAATCAGTTTTCTCTCGTTTCAGGATTTTAATAGTCCCGTCCTCCAAGATTTCAGTCTGAATCTTATACTCCTGGTGCTTTACTGGTATTGGCTGTTTCTCGCTCATCTGTATATGTTTTTAGTGAAATTTTTAATTGCTTAATTGTTTGGATAAATAAATCTTCTTTTTTGATCGATGATAGCCAATCGTTATAATAAACCTTCTGGCTGAACATCACAAGATTAATATTCTTGGCTTCGTCTAGCGTATTATGGATCAATGGCTCTACCTGCATTAATTTCAATGAGCGGTCCAGCCCTCGCATATCGTTGCTATACAAAGCATGATAGTATTTTATCAGCTTTTCATTCAGCAGGGTATAGGATGCTTTTTCTTTTTTGCCCGTGAAATATGCCTCCAGTAATTCATCAGATCCTTTTATTACATAATTGCGCCCGTAATTTATAGAACTGCCTCCCCATGATTTCTGCATATAAAACTGGCCCACAAAATCCACGATCAGCGTTTCAATATTTTCCAGGCTATCGGTATAACCGTTTAACCGGTCCTGCATGGGCTGGGTGTTCAATGCAACTTCAAAAGCAGTTTGATCTTTATTTTCTCTTGATATAATCGTTCCCCAATGTCCGTGATACATCCCATCCCTTAAAGTTCCTAATTTCTTGTCCAGGGCTTCCAGGGCTTTTATCGGGGGTGTCGTGAATCCCATGATATCCGGGGCTAAACCTTTGGACCCGTCAGGGGGTTGGCTTATGTAGGTTACGTCTGAAACATCCTCCTTCTCGGCGAATTTCTTACCTCCGCAAGCTCCGCAAGGTGCATCGACAAAACCACCGCCGTTATCTGGTACTTGTATTTCACCTAATCCATAGCATTTCTTACATGGCGTTCCATGCTTCCAGAACTTAGCAAATCCATGATGATAGTACTGCAGCGTATTTACTGAGTTGAGCCTTAGATATTCGTCTGCATCTTCCACCTGTTCATAGATGGGTGTTTGCTTGTATCCCGTCAAAGTATCCTCAATATCAGAGCATAATACAGCCGGTACCTTTTCCCAGGGGTTTTTAAATTCTTCCGTTGGCTCCTGAATGGTCCAATCTTTCAGATTTATGGGGTAAGTGTAGTCATTGGTATCATCATAAACCCGGACAGTGGTGTAATCTTCCTTGTTTTCCTCCTTGATGGTAACAGGCTCAAATATGATGTATTCTAAACTTTGCCCTTTTTGGACATAATCGGCAACGGTAAGGATAGATTTATAAGTTGGGTAAGCCTCTGTATTCTTATACTCAATCAGGAAAAATCCGTTGGGATCAATAACATATTTATCCACAAAATAGGTTTTTAGCCATTTCATGAACGAATGACCCTTATTGATCTTGGATAATGTTTCGGCGAATGTTTTTAGCTGTTTTTCGTTTTTGATGTGGTAATCTTTGGATCCCCCCTGTTTGGAAAATATCTTATCAACGGGTCTGAGAATATCGGAGAATAAAGAACGGTTTGACCTGGATAGCCTCTTTCGAAGTTTGATTTTAGTTTCATTTTCCAGCCCTTCGAGTTTAACAATGTAATCACCTACATCAGTGCCGTGAATGTGCATCCTCAGCTTTCTATGCTGTTCTTTGAGTTTCGCCAACATCAAAAAATGAGGGTCGTTTTTCTTTTCGGCTCGGTCCCGAAGCCTATTGATTACAAACTCTTTGCTAGGTATTACCACTGTACTTTTATCTTTGGCGCACTATCGGAGCCGGATTTTTCAACTATTGAATTAATAATTGCGGTTTTGTAAATAGCCAACATTTCCTCTAGGGTTTTACCATTATCAATCCCATCTCTTATTTGCATAGAGATTGCTATTGGATAGCTTAAAGTTTCAACAAAATCAATCCATTTTTCATTGGACATTATATCACTGAAAAATATTTCACGGAGCATTTTATCAATTTCCTCACGAAACTCCATATCGGGTAGGCCACGAGCGGCCTTCATTGGTTCAAATTCTAACTCAGTAAAAGGATTGTGTGTTGTTGGCAATACGGGAGGCCATCCCCCACCCATAACACAAAGCCATATTTCCCCGGTTTCTAAGAACCTTTTCCTTTCCTGCTCTGATAATTTGAATTTGCCAATTAAAAAAGGGTGCCCCTCGCTGTCTTTAGACTTACAAGCTGGCATATCGTTGGTGTTTGGATTATCACCTGCTTTAAGAATTAAATTACTTTGCTCAAAATTTTGCGATTCCATATATCAAATATAGTAATATAAATAGATTTTTTTCAGTTATACAAAACAGAATAGTTGTCAGTTGATTTTGATTAAAAGAAAAAGGGGGCAATTAAACCCCCTGCTTTTTTACTTTTCTTCTATCACCGCCGGGTTATACCCCTCCACATCCTTGATCGATATGGCGTGTACCTTTTGGATATGGCATCCGCTGTGAATGAACGGGTATCCTTTCTCGGCCACGATCTGGCTCCATCTGCGATTGTTGAAATTCAAAGGATTTTCCATGTGACTCAAGCAAGCGGTTATACTCGTGTAGTATAGCTTGATGTCTGATTCGATATTTGTTACAATGTAGATTGTCATAAGGAAAGTTTTTTTGATCCCTTTTTTGGATAGGTATATAAATCAATCATAACACCTAATTCTTTATTTTCCCATTTGATCCCGTAAGAAAATCCGTTAGACTTTGCTTCTTCTATTAATTTGTCATTAAAATGAATTGTTTTAGTTTTCATAGTTTTGTGGGTTAGGTCGTTAATTGTATTTAGAATGTATAAATAAATGCTTTTCCCTTCGCTGTTGGTGCATTGAAATAAATTACTTTACCGGAGACTTTCCTTATTCTATCAGTAATGAATGTCCCATCAAGTGCAAAAAACGCATAATCTGAGTCTTCATCTAATTTATAATCTATTACGACAGCTATTTCAAAGGTATCTTTTGCGCTGTTAATTTTTTCAAGTTCTGATTGTGTGAGGTTTCTCATTGTGTCGTTATTTAGTTTGTTAATCATGTAACTAAGATACAAAGGATATTACTAATATGCAAGTATATTAGTAATTATTTTATAATTATTAGCTAATTATTTGCGCCCTGGATACCTCGTTAACTTTTTCAATTATCCCGGTCAGAACATCCGGGGCGTCATCGTATCTATTGGAACGGAATAGCCTCTTATACTTTGTAACATGGTTATAGAATACCGGCCATCGTGTTTCCCATCCTTTTGGAAACCATATCTTATTTACTATCGTGGCATTGGTTAAAATCCTTGATTCTTTATTCTGGTTTTGGCTGAACCATGTAACTTCGCATGATGGCCCTACTTTTTTCTGCACATTCCGAGCAAAGCCCCGGCCTCCTGTATTAGATTCAATATGGGATTTCCTTGTTTGGCTGTCCTTCAGCATCTTAGAAACATATTCCTCTGTTTGCTCCATCGGTTCTTGACTGTGGACCACATCAGTAACATAAACTTCCTTATCCGGGGTAACCTCGTAATCGATGGAACATAGATAATCATCCCCTGTATCTGCCGTATCTGTATAATTCTCCCGTTTTATTGTCATTGGTAATTTGGTGTACGTCCTGAACGGGTTGTACAGAAGCCCCTCCGATCCTCCCGGCTTCCCCTGGCTCATGCAGTTAAATATATGCGGCTGCTTTTGCCTTTCGCTGTTATGTTTCTCCCACGAATGGCGCTCAGGCCACAAGGCTTCTTCTAATTCCCTGGAATCAAATTCGGTCGGCTCGCTTTCCTTAATGGCCTCGAAGTTTATTTTAATCCACACTTCGGGATCATCGGCTAATGCTGTTTCGATGTCGTCCCAACCGTCAACCTCCACAACATTGTCGTTTGTTTCCAAGTAGCCGATCAAATCCTCATCATGCCAACGGGTGAAAACAATCAATTGCTGGCTATCGTTGTGCAATCTTTTTACGATAACAGACGAATAATATTCTATTACCGAATCCCTTATTACCGGGCTGTTGCCCTCTGCTGCATCTTTATACAGATCGTCCATTATCATTACATCTACAGGATTTCCCGATAGTGGACCACCTCTGCCAACGGCAATAAAACTTCCAACTTTGTCAACTATTTCAAATTCGTGTGCATTCCTGAGCCAGCTCCCTTTGATTTCGCTTAATTTGGTATCCGGAAAGGTTTCTTGATATTCCTTTAATCCTAGAATGCGCTGAATTGCCCTGTTAAATTTGCTGGCAAAACTTTGGCTGTATGACGCTAGGGCTATTCGTGTATCTGGATTTTGCCCTAGAATATAGGATGGTAAAAGCCTGCTTGATCCTTCACTTTTCCCGTGTTGTGAAGGTATTGTGATAATCAGCTTTTTAATTTCTTGCTTTGCGAACTTATCTAAAACCGAATAGTAAACTTCGTGGAATGGCTTGTAAACATTGGTAGGATATATGGCCTCTGAGTAGTCCCGGAAATATCGCCTCGATAGTTCGCTTGATATTTGGGTATTTGTTATTGCAGGAATCTCATCCACCTTTAGCTATCTTCTGTAATTCCCGAAGGGCTTCATCTGATAGTTTAGAAAGGTCAATTGGGCTTACCTTTTCGCCTTTGGAGGTATAATCGATGTGCTGCATTGATAACTTTCTTCGTTCATTATCATTTGCAAGTAATTTATACAAGGCTAATTGGAGGGTTGGGTTATCAGACTTGTACCATTTTGCTTTTAAATTACTTTTAGTTTTTATTTTATTATACTCTAATATCTCTTTTAGCTCATTAACTTCGTTAAGATTATGAGCATAGAATGTGGGTTTTGAGCAAGGAAGGTATGCAACAACATCTTCAATAAAAAAAAGGTTCTTTTCTTTTATTGCTTTTAATGCCGTCTTGAGTAAGTCTTTTTTACGAAACCCCATCTGTAACTAATTTTGTCATCCAATGTTTATGAAAGTCATAAACCAATTTATTATTTTCGTAAAGATACTGTTCAATTCTAGCATTGTCACTCATATTTCCTGATCCTTCAAAAACATAATATCCATTTTTATTCTTAATCGCCAAAACTTTTGCATGGTTATGGGTATATACATGATTACAACTATTATTTGTTGTACAATAGTTTCTGAGCATTTTTGCCCATATTTCCGGCTTTTTTGTTTGATTAAAATAAGATGATATGATGAACGTAGCCTTTTTTATCTTTTTTGCCTCTATTAACTCAATCAAACTAATGACAGTTGGTTGATTGATGCGATAAATTGCTAAATACATCTCGTCTATAATCTCGGATTCCAGCAAAGAAAGGATAAGGGCGTATGCATTAAATTGTTTTTCCGTAATTATTCGATATTGTTCGCCTGGTTTTGGTATAACACAAAGATCATTTAACGCCTTTGCTTTAATAAAATGTATTTGATTATTTTTTAGTACTCTTTTTATGGATTTTTGTTCTATTGTTGGATAATCTTCCCAGTTAATTTCTTTATATATATGATCCAACATAAAAAATTACTTCTTTTTCTTATATTAAATATGCAACATATATTATATAAATATGCAATTTCCTTGGATACAAAGCTATTTATCTTCCTCCACATCCTTGATCGACATGGCGTGTACTTTCTGGATATCGAAACCTTTATAATGATCCCGCTCTTTTGAGGTGGCTAAAATTAAATTGAATACTTCTTCTGAAATCTCAAATGATTTTCCGTTAATTTGAACAGACTTTGTTTTATCGGAATTATCTAAATATATATTCCAACTTACCCCTGTATCATGAGTTAATATTTCCAATATATTTTCTTTTCCAATCAGATTAATTTGCATCTGCTTGAATGCTTCAAATCTTTTTTCGCTCATTGGAGGTTGCGATACGCATCGTAGGTAATTTCCATCTACTACGTATTCAATTTTGCTTTTATCTGGCATCAAAAGTTGCATTTGATCCAGATCGATGGAGTTTTTCCCATTTCTAAGTTCTAACAATCTAATTTTCATCCCTTTTTGGTTTTATTTCAATCATTTCCCTTTTTTCAGTGATTTGATTTTCATTCCATATTTGGCCTCGAAGTGTGACGCTATTTCCTGAGTATGCTTTGCCACTAATTTGCTTACCTCCTTGATATCGTAGTCTAAATTTTGCCGGGAGGATAATAATTGAATATCTCCGGGCCTTTGGGCGAGCTGGCTTTCTGTGGCCCTCATTATGTTTACCATCTGATTAAGCCATAAATTCAATAGCTGGAATTCCTGGAGTTTTACTAAGATTTTTTCGTCTTGTGCTGTCATGGTTGTACGTTCCATTTACTTTGTGATAATTCCTCCTTTTGCAAACTTATTACGGTTCTTAGCGAGTCCATTGCATGAGATATATTGCGTCCTAGTCTTTCGGAATAGGTTACAGCACTTTGATACTGTGATACTCTTCCTTTTGCGATGGTCGTTAAATTGGTTCTTCCTATTTTATCGCTGCTAGGATCAAGCGTCAATAATTCCAAAGCCTCCCCTAATTCAGAATCGTAAACGCATTTTGCGATTGCCTCCGTATAACTAGATAATCCGGCGATTTCAACCAAATCAATTAATTTATCCGTTACTCCTACAATATCATCGTTGCTAATTGGACGATCTAATACCTCCCGTATTGCTTTGCAGTTTTCCTTCACTTTTTCAAGTAACTTGATTTTAGTCTCGGTATTCATTTCATTTTCTTTCCTGCCTCCACAGGGGTTATCGTTTTAGAATTAGCTAAAAGGTTCTGTAATTCTTGAAGTCTTTTCCTTACTACTTCGAGGTTATATTTAATCCTAACATCAAGTATTTTGTCGGCTAGAGCTAATCTTAATCTTAGTTTATCAGCCTCCAATAGCTTCACCTTGTTCTTCAGCCCTTTGTTCTCGTTTTCCAGGGTTTCGGCTTCTTTAATCCATTTTTGCATTGTATAAATGCTTACAGGTTGAGCATCATTATCCCTCATTTTTTCACTTAAATGCTTTTTATTGTCCATTAGTAAATTTTAGTTTCCTTTTCTCAAATATTCTTTGGATGCCTAAAAAGTATGGTTCTCCTTTGCCATATTGATACGCATGATTCTCTATTACTTTTAGTCCTTCCTTCAGTCTTTTGTTCTCGGCTTTGCATGACGCATAAGCCAGCGAAATAGCTAACTTACTTTCCTTCTTAAATACTTCGACCTCGGCTTCCAGGGCTTGTATATCAAAAATAATATCAGGAAACCCAAGAACTTTAAAGAAAGTCGGATTCCTTTTTGATTCCTCTTTTAGTTCTTCACTTAGTTTAATCTCGCTCATTTTTTATCTGGGTTTAGTTTCAAAAATTGCTTGAGTACCCCTATTTTTCATTTCATTCCTTAATTTGTTCTTTTAATGATCTCATAAGTTTTTTAGTTTAGTCCTTCCATGTCCACGCCATAAAAGCCATTAAAAATATCCCTTTGCTAGTACTGCTATCGCTAGTAATATCGTAAGCCAACTCATAATTGTGGAAATTGTCTAATTTGTAAACTTTCCGGCCATTCTGTAATATCCCTGCCGTGACGATCTTTTAATTTCAATTCCTTTGCAAGATAAGTCCCAAGCTGTTTACAAAATACAGGGATCCCGGAATCTTTGCAATCCTGAACGATGGTTTCAATCCATTCGATAGCACATGGCCTGTATCTGTATTTGCCGGATTCATTACCTGATTCTCCTCCTACAATTACCCAATCAATTCGATTTAAAGATAGGTCAAACCAGGATAAACGTCCGTGTAATGGTTCGAATGAAACAAACCTTTTTTGTGCTGGAGATAATAAAATATCATCGATCCTCAATGTCGATGCCTTGCTGCCTACTGAAGTTCCTAACCATACATTTTCCAAATTCCAATCATGGGTAATACGCTCCGGTCTTTTGGTCAAAACTTGGAAGATCAAATGAGGGCAAGCCTTAATGATCTCTAAAATCTCATGCCGGTATGAGTCAATATCAGGATGAAAAACATCAGTTAAAGAAGAAGTGAATATCAAAGGTCGCCCACCCCAAGCCTTACTTTTGGTTTCCTTGTACTTCAACGGAAAGTCAAAAACGGTTTTGGTCTTAATTACTTGCTTTGGGTTGTAACGCTTTGAATCAAAACTATCCCGGTACATATAGCAATACTTACAATCTTCGTCAACTTTTGTACATCCCCTGGCTACATTCCAGGTTGCATCGCACCATTCAATTTTAGTATTCTCTGCCATAGGTTCTAGGTTTATATTTTCCTGTAAAATTTTGATTTAGACATTTTCAATAGTGTTAATTCTGCGCCCGGATCCATTTCATCTTTCAGCGCATGGAATAAAGCCCATTTTATACGCCAATCGGGTGTCTCAAATCCTTTTGCCTCGATGTATTCAATAGAATCATCTGCATGGGTTACCTTAAAATCAATGTAGTAATTAGTGATATGCACCCCGTTTACCGTGAGGTCAAGTTTCACCTGGCGTTCGATCTTCTTCAATTCCCCGGCTTTCAATTTCCATTCAAGGTCCTGATAACAATTCAATTCGAAGGTGGAATCAAACCACATCCCGTTATAGTTCCGACCTTTCGCCTGGTATTTGTTACCCTTCTTTTTCCTGAAATATGTTTTAGTGTAAGCCATTATTCATCTTATTGTTACATCATCGGCTTCGAGCTTTCCAAACATGGATAGTTTACCAATCTGGCAGGCATCGTTCAAAGCCTCATCGATGGTCAGTTTTTCGCACCGTACCATATCGCCCAGCTCGTTTAATTTATTCTGGATTTTCACTTCTTTTATTTTTCCCTGGATAAAATCTTTTTTTGCGACAAATTCCAGGGCTTCTACAACTGTGTTAAATCCGTCCTTATCGTAATGGATCTTATAATCGGATTTGTCCCTGCAGAGGATTTTCAACTTATAATTCCCTTTCTTTCCGGTGATATCTAACCTTGTGAATGTCATTTTTTTAATTCCTTTTCCTGGAATTTTTTGAGGTAGTACATTCCTACTGCCACAAGCGTTGCACCAATCAAGATTCCTGGGATAAAACCCACAATCATTGCCGTGACCATTTCTTTTGTTAGTTCCATAATTATATTTTCCCGTTTAGTTTTTCCATAATTTCGGCCTTTGCTTGCTCTATAATCGAATCAACAAATTCAGCCCATTTTGCGTAATCCTCTGTCGTTATTTCTAATCCGGCTTTTTTATGCAGATTCTCCATGAGGTCCCGGAAGATTTCTTTTGTATGGTTTCTGCTGTATTCTGTCATCACTTTTAGTCAAATAATATTAGTCCGTTAAATTCCCTGGGATCATAATTTGTCCAAAGGCATTCCCTCCTAGACTTTGTTTTGTTCACAGATATCCGATGTTCCTTACCTATCGTTTGGCAAAATTCAGATCTGGGGAAAAGTTCATCATATAAAGGATCTACATAACCACTGATAGCTACCATGCATTCCGCACCCTTTACAGCTGCTGATAATTCGTGGTGAAAGTTCTCACCTACTTCGTGCCGGTACCTTTTCCCACTGGTTCGGCTTTCCATTGTATATGGAGGGTCAAAATATACAATACTACCCTTCTGATTTACTTTATCAAATAGCTGCAGCGCATCAAGACTATCTACTTGAAAACTCCGTAGTTTACTGATAACTGCCGGCAGCTTTTTAAGCCTAACATTCCAATTTTCTACCCGGTAAAAATTTGAGGGCATCATTCGGTATTCAAAGCCGGCGCCCTTATGATCGTTCTGGCTACCGTTTGCACCATATCCAAGTAAACATTTTATGTAATACCTGCGTGCCCATTCAACTGTATCTGCCGGCCGTGGTTTCTCAATGGCTTTATTTAGTTCCTCCCGGGAAAATGGCGTAAGATAAACGGCCTTAGTAAAAGCCTCAGAATTTGTTCGCAATACCTCGAAAAGATTTATGATATCCTCGTTTACATCATTAACTGTAATCAAAGGATAATTTATATTAAGGGCTACATTTGCCGCTCCGCACATGATATCCACAAAATGGTAATTACCTGGAGGGAATAAAGGGATCAACCACGATAGATGCGGAAATTTACCCCCAAAATAATTCACAAGATTTAGGTGTTTGTTCATAGGCATAAGTCTAGTTGGCTCAACTGCTCCGATAACATCATGTAATTTGTAACCATGTAACAAGCGGGCTCACAAGCCATACTCATGAATTTATTGTCGCTGTATTCTGAATTCTCAAGGAATACCCCACATAACAGAATACCCCGACCTTTTACCTTCTCGCTGGCCCTGAGTGCGCTATTCTTACTATTCGGCGCTCCATCGGAAATTAGTATTATAACCTTGTGGACATTCGGCCTATCCTGAGAAAGCTCAATTCCTGCCATGTAAAGAGCGTGGGTCATATTGGTACCTCCTGCTCCCTGGTTTTCGGAAATATCGAAAGCTGCGGATCTTAATTTGTTTACATCGGAGGTAAGCGGTTGGATTACGTTATAAAAGTTATTGAATACCATTACCCCAATTCTTACAGATTTTTGAGGCTCGAATTTTCGCATAAATTCAGCCGTAGCATTGTAGATAAATTCCTCCTGGCCTTTTGTGCTTGCTGATATATCTATTAAAAGCATGATATCCATTTCCAGGCAATCAGATTGGAATAAGGTTAATATGGTGAGCAGGATAATCATTTCATTTCATTTCATATTGTTCTATCGCTTTAAACAGTTCAATAGCGACCTGGTGTACTATGGCGTTTCCAAGTCCTTTAAGTCTGTTAACTGTGTCTTTGATTCCTGTTGCGACTCTAGGGATGTTGGGTTCTACTGCGAAGGGGTTACCCTCACAAGCGCAAACGACCCACCATTGTTTTTCTTCGTAAGTAATGGATCGCCATATTTCGAATACCTCTGATAATGTTTCTGGCACATATCCAGCTTGCGAGCAGGAAACCCACAAACCTTGCAAGCCGATTGTCGTTTCGGTAGTTTCTTTCCATTCTTCCAATGTAGTTTCGCATGACAAGAGGCGCACAAAGTCATCAGATTCCCAAGATTGTTGTTCCTCCAGTTTTCGTCTATATGGTGCAATTGCAGTTGATCCTTTCCATCGCAGTTGTTGCAGAATTTCTTTCTGTGTTTTATATTTCTCTTTAGAATAGTTCCATACGAAGGGTTTCTGTGAATCATCCCCTTTGCCATACATTCCTGATTGCAGTAAATCCTCCTTAGAAAATTGTTCATGCTCTCCAGAACTCCGTTGTACCTTTTTCTGGTCAATAGTTCCTTGCATTCCTTGCAATGCTTTACTGGGTCTTTCTTTCTCATTTTTTAATCTATTTTCGTCCAATTCAAAGGGAACCCCATTAGATGCAATTCCACCCAATTGGGATTCAGTGTAGCATCCGGAATGTTTTCCACTTGAGCCACTCTGTCCTCCAATCGCCCTCCCTTCGTGTTTTTTGCATATCCGTGCCCTCCGTTGGTGCTGACTCTCGGTGTCGGAATCATTGCCGTTATAACTTCGTTCAGCGGCCTGGCATTTTTGTTCAGTGTTTTTTGACTTGCTTTTCCTGACTTGTAATCCCTCGCTGCTGGTGTCGGGAACATCTTTACAGTATCCGCTAAATTCAGACCGTGACTTGAATTTGTTTCCTTTGCTTTCCTTCTGCCCGTTTTGGTTAATTCCGCTTTCGGATGTTCGTTTTCCTGTGTTGTCGGTGTTGGAATAAGCGACAATCCAGATTCTATCCCTTCTGTGCCACGCCCCGACACTGCAAGCTGGAATACGATATGTTTCGACTTGATAACCCGCTGCTTCAAGACTTTCAAGGATTTGAACAAGAACAAAAGTCTGCCTCTTACGATAGATATGTCTCGAATAGATTCTTTTGATAATGTTTTTACTTTCCATTCCAAGGAATACCCACTTCTCAAATGGGGTGCCATTCTCCATACTTTCGAGGCCAGCAACGTTTTCGCCAATAACCCAACGTGGTTTAGCTGTTTCGATAACTCTAAGCATTTCCGGCCAGAGATAACGATCATCGTGTTTTCCTTTTCGCTTTCCTGCATGGGAAAAAGGCTGGCATGATTATGGGAACCCACCGGTGATGATGTCAATCTGTTCACCAGTGGGTTCCTTTTCGTTGTTTTTTGCTTCATTTGTTTTGTGCCAAATATGATGACATTTCTGGCAAAGCCACCTAACTTCTAATGGCTTATTGTAGTCATCGTGGTGTGCCTGTATTCCGCTTCTGCCATCTTTGAAAGATTTGTTTTCATTGCATTTTGAGCAATTGGAAGGTCTTATTAATATTCCTTTTTTTAGTGCTTTCTCCGTTAAGTGCTGAACTCTCCTTTTTTTCGTGTTTGTTTCACTCCCCCTGTAAAAATGGTTATCATTACCATGTTTCAAATTATCCCTGAAATTACAACCCCTCCGTTGTAATATTTTGTGCATTGCCTGTCTTGTTATTTCAAAAAATTCAGCACAATCTTGTATCGACATTCCAGAGTCATACAAAGAAACCGACTCATTGTATTTTGTTAATTTTTTGCGTCCCATAATTATATCTCCGTTTTCACAAAGGTACAAAAGGTTGGCATTGCTGTCAACTATTAGATTATATATATCTCCGTAAATTGGTACTCCTGGAAAATTATTTTTTAATACTCGTTGTGGGTATTTCTCTTTTTCGACAAAAGCCAGTGTTTCCCATCCCATCCAATGACTGGCTAAACTGAAGCCTCCAAAACCGGCAAACAAGTCGATCATTTTCATTCATTTCACCGTTTTATATTTCAAAATGTCGTTCATACCATCCCATGTTTTATTTCTTCCAATGCCTGGGCCTCATATTTGTCTTTGCAGGCCAATTCAGCCCACTTTAATAATTTGCCGTATTTACGTTCAATGGTTTCTAAATCCTGCTTTCTCTTTGTTCCTGACCTCCAGTCCTTCATTTTGTTATGTTCGTGTAATTGTCCATTAGTCAGCGCTTTAGATTGCGAATGGTCTGCCTCCTCCCACCAGTTTGGATTGAGTTCTTCAGCCATTGCGCTCATATCAACAAATCGAAAACCATAAAAACTTATATTCTGCCCAGTCCAATTCTTTGCTATCCGTTAAATGGACTTCCTTTTTAAACCAGTGGAACTCGTAGGGATGAAACAAAAACCATCGGTTATTTTTCTTTCTTACCCGAATTGCTATCTCCGAATCTTTCTTTCCCAGATCGGTGTCAATATCCACCCGGAATCCTTCGTTGTCGATTTTAACTATCATGCTTCTACGATTACAATTTTTTTCAAATCATTAAATCCCACCCCATATCCAGGAGTTTCAATACATCCCCCCGAATGTGCGGCCCCGGTGATTCCTGGTTCAGCATATCAAGGCCAGGATTGTCGTCAAGATGTTTAATAAGACCTTTGTATCCTCCATCACTATCGGGGATGATATCGAGCAGCCTGGGTACTGGCTTTGCTGCCTGGGGTTGTTTTTTCATCCAGGCCTGTTTCATTGTTTCGACGGTGAAGTGTGTCCGCAGGATTTCTTCCCGGAGAAAGAACAGTTTCATTTCTGTCAGCTTGTAATTGGCGGCTTTGTCGCCTCTCATGGTTTGTCGGACGGAGTCCCACAGGGAAGGATCTTGAATCCGTATCCCCGTGGATATTTCCGCCCTTAACCCACACACGGTAATTCTACAATAGAGTGTATTTCTTGCGGTGTTAAGCCAAAATAGTATTTTCATTTAGACGTGGGTTTGCGTCAAATCATCTATTTCGCTTTTGAGTCTTTCAACATCTTCAACAAATTTCTCTGATTCTTCCGGAATATACTTCTTGGTGAGTATTTCAACCATCATCCTCGGAAGAGGACTTCTCGTGTTCCAAAAAGCACTTCTTAAGTCATCCCTTTTTTCATTGTTCTTCTCAGGGTCTTCGCCGGGAATAATCACATAAAAATCAGCACACAATTCATGTAGGTCGTGATTGGACTTGAATGCATCAACTAATTTTCGTACAACACTGGTGGCTCTCGTTTTAGCCCTTTCGTTAATAATTTCTTGTAAATTTTCCATTAGAATATTGATTTTAGTATGACATTTATTTTCAGTTTGAATTTATATTGGTTGATGATTCTGGTTTGGCAGTAGCTAGAAGTTATCTGTGTAGTTGGCATCGTTTTAAATTTCAAGATGCGTCAAAATGAAGCGCCATTATTTCCAATTTTAGGTACATAGTTTATTGGTTCTTCATAGTATCTGCCAGAAGCGATATCAAAGTATAAATGCTGTTCCCCTGGCTTTCCGTTGAGCCTCTGTAATTTCATTTTCCAGGTCCGTACATTTACGGCAGGACTATTATCGAATAAATTCCTTCCCAGAGTAAAAATGCAGTCCATTTTATTCCACCACATCGAACCGCCATACAACATCCAGGGTGAACATTCAGGGAGTGAACCGTCTTTATTAGGTTGTGGTTTTACCGGATGTTCTATGATGACGTTATACACGTTTTTATTTTCAGCAAACATTTTCATTTGCGTCAATGCCGTCATAAGGTGCTGGCTCATATTTCCGATTGCTCCCTCGGCTATCGCATTGAATGGATCGGTAATAAACATTTCACAACCTTTTTCATCTGCTAGTATTTGATACTTCGTTAAAAGCTGGCTGAGCTTTGGAACATCCTCAAAGCGGAGGAAATAGAAATGATTATTTACAAATTCAAAGGCTTCGAGAAATTCTTCATTTGTGCATTGGTTATTAAATCCTTTTGAAATATTTTTCCCTACATATGCCTTCATTAAGCTGATGGCTAAATTGTAAATAGGATAGTTTTCCGGGGAATACATCCCGATTTTTACGCCTTTGTTTTTCGCCTGTAGGACTGCAAGCCAGTTAACAAACTCACTCTTACCACTCCCCGGATACCCTGAACAGCAATAGACATATCCCTTGCGCCATGAAAACTGATCGTCAAGTTTTGGAATAAAGCATTTTTCCCCACTTGACTCTCCTGACTCAAAAGCCTCGTTTATTTTTTCCCTGCAATCACTGGCATTCACCAGAAAATCTTTTACCAGGTCGGTGGTATTGAGTAATTGCTCCAGGGTTTTATAAACAACGCTCATAGTTTACCATCTAACTGATTTTAATTGATCCTCCATCTTTTTGATTTTTGCATCCATATGTTTAATTTCTTCATCATTAAGCATATTCCCATGGTTAATTTTCTCCCAATACTCAAGCATCTTGCGTGTCCCTTCCGCATTTACGTGCGTCAATACACTGATTTTTATTATATTTTTCATCTCTGCCTCGTTGTGAAAAATGTAATTCTTGATTGTTTCAAGCAATTCCTGCTTATCCACGTATTTGCCTCTGATTAACAATTGAACTACTTCATAAATAGCTACTGTTTCCGGTGCAGATTGATACCTGTACTTGAATAGTGAATTTATTTTGTCAGATATGGTCTTATTCATTGGATGTATGTCTTTGTCGGGTCTTTCTCCGGGAGAATGAAATCATCCTCCCATGTTCTATCATTCAGGTATGTTCTGGCTTTTTTTACAAACTGAACATCTTTGTATTCCAGCATAGACCAATCGAAATATTTCTTGATTGCCTCAAGTGCTTTTTGCTGATCTGTGAGTTTAATGGCTTTCCACTTTTTGAGGGCAGCGGATCTGTCTGTTTTTGATTTACCAGTTATGGAGTGATACTTGTCCCAAAAAATAGTAAATGATTCGGTACTCCTATTATTATTAATACCATTTTCATTTTCATTTTCATCTTCAGAGTTTGCTGCGCCTTTTGCTTCAGCAAATTTTTTAGATTGAACTCCTTTTTTGCCTGCGCTAGATCGCTTTAAACTAATGTCATTGTCCTTTATCATGCGTTTTTGGCATAAATAGTCAACATCAAAATGGCAGACCTTTTCTTCAATGAGTTCGCATAGTGCAGTGTCAAGTTCCTCGACCGAGTAAGGCAAATGCTTAACAAGCTGGTTTGCAAATGATAAGCACTTGCTCTCGGTTTGCTTATACTTTTGCTTAAGCAAAATTTTACCGTATGCTTCGGATTTGTGCATCAAACACATAATACCCTTAATGTAAATTCCATGAGTTGCAGCACTGCATTCATTCAGTTTTTCATCGGTCATTATATCCTGAACATACAGTGGTAAATATGGTTGATTTCTTAGGGCCATCACACAAACATTTTTGTAAATACAATGATTTTTGTCATGTTATGCAGACCTTTTTAGGTTCCGTTCTGTTGCAGAAGAAATTTGATTGATTATATTATCGATCAAAACCGAAATACCCCGATACATCTGCTTATTTTTTTGGGATGTAAATGTGTATTTTGATTTAAGGTTATCCAGATCGGCTATAAAATCCGTTACCTTCTCGGTATCTTTTTTATTCATATCCGCTTGAATTTCGGCCTCTTTCAGTAACCGTTGCCGTTCTTCATCCTCCGCCTTTTCCCTCAATTTGGCTTCTAATAACTGACGTTTTTCTAGTTCGGCCTGTGCTTCTTTGTCCCGTTTTTCTTGGGCTGCTTTCTCTTTTCGTTGCGCTTCTTTCGCTTCGGCCTCAAGTCTCTGGTTTGTAAGTCGGATCTCCGCTTGTTTCTCATCGTAGTCGGATTTCTCCTGGATGAGTATTTTCCGGATGTTTTTAAATTCGCTTTCCTTCAATTCTCCGAGGTTGGTATTTTTCAGTCCATCGGTCCACCATTGGTAAAAATCTATAATGGCATTGTATCTCAAATTTTTGAGTTTGTTGATCCGATCTTCATCTATGCGCTGTTGCTCTGCTTTTTTCTCTGCATCGATCCGGGTTTTGTAGTTGACCCTGACCCCTATAAGGTAATTCTCCCATACAGTACTACCCATTTCGCCTAAATCCAGAGGAATATAATCGACCTCAAATTTTTGCAGATCTTTTTCGCGCCTTTCCTGAAGTTGGATAATACGTTCTTTTTCCAGGTTTGCATAATGATTCTCTATCTTTGTCAGTGATTCCTCTATTCCTTGGCTTGCCATTATTTGTGCATTTTTCAGCCCATCAACAAACCGGCCACCTTGAAGGTAGAATTGTTTTAATTCTTTATGAATCTTCGCCGTTCCGGTTCGCACCTTAACGTATTGCAATCTTAAATTCTTGGCTTTTAAACAAGTATCCTCAGACATTTCCAGCTTGATAATACTGTTGTAATCTTTTTCTAAAGACTCCATTTTATCTAGCATGGGTGTGAAAACTTTTTTTATTTCTTTGGCCTTGCTTTCTTCCAGGCCATATTCAGATGCATTAATTTTTACTATTTTCATTGTTTTGAATTTATGCTATACAAACTTTTTTAGGTTCCGGCATTTCTGCCTTGTATTTACAGCTTGAAGAAAGGACACAAGTTTGACAAGTATTGTATTCAGGTATCGCTGCTGTTTCTATGCGCTCATGAAAAACAAGGTTATTCCATCTTTCGGAAGTTTCCGCTGCCCGTTCCAGGTGGTACTCGGTTTCTTCCTTGCTGTGGACCATTTCCATCATAATGTTTTCGCCAACGTTCACGGAAGAAAAAACCCAGAAGTAAAATGGCCTTTCCCAGATGTAAGAATACTGGAGGCTCTGGATTGAATGGTGGGCATATTGCTTGCCCCTCTGGTTGCCGTTGTACATATCAGCCCATCCCATTTCTTCCCATTCATTATTTATAAATCCTGAATATTTTAGGTCGATTGTGATTTTTTTACGCTTCCATATAGCTTCGATATCCTCGGTACCTTCCAGTCCGTTGCGCTCTTTTTTCTGTTGTGTTTTCTGGATCTTGATACCCATTTGCTTGGAAAGCGATTTGAATAGTTGTGCCTGTGCGTGTGCTGTCCTGTATTTAGCGTTTAGGGTTTTACCATCTTTCAGATATTCCGGCTCCGGCACTTTACCATTTTTTGGCAGTGCCCCGGTTGCCTCATATTCAAAGTAGGTTCCTTGCTTCATGGCATCGGTGGGCAAGCTCCAAACCTTGCCAGAATACAGGTTATAAATCAGGTGTCCGCAACGTTTCCCTGTAATATATTTCTCCATGTCCTTTGTTAAGGACTGCGTTATTTTAATTTTTTTCATTTTGCAGGGCTTTTTCCTTATACTGATTATCTTGAGCCTCTTGAAGATGTTGGTCCCAAGTGCTTAAATTGAACCTCCAGCACTTAGACCCGGGGATTTTAAAGGCTCCGGGGATTACCTCCCCTCTATTTAATTTCTGGTAAAGAGTTTGCTTTGCGTAACCGGAGTGTTTAAGAAACTCATCCATATGTACAATTTGCTTTTTTGGGACTTTAACCTCAAGTAATTGTTTGAGTTGATTGTTAATAAGCACTAACTGCTTAAAGATTTCTTCAAATGGGTTTTCCATTATTTTGTCAGTTTTTTTAGTTCTAATTTTTGCGATTCACTCAGGGAATAATACTTGTTGATCTCGTCAAGATTAACAGTGCCGGTTTTGAATTTTTCTACGATTTTAGGCCATTGAATTTCATTTGGTGTAGGCTTGGTTTGTCCGTTGCCGGAGGCTTTACCGTCATCGTCATCGTCAGAAGAAAGTCCAAATGCATCTTCTAATGTGTACCGCTTCATGTAGCTTCTCGCTGACCCTATTGCGTGTAAGGGGTTTTTCCCTCCCGAAGCATCCGGCCCTGCTTCCATCCAGGTTTCTTCTGAATGTCCGTCAACATGGGAAACCACACACGTTATTCTTATGAGGTTTGGCGACTCTTTCCGCTCCCACCTATATGAAAGGCCACATTCTGACAAAATCGGATCCACCGCCTCTTGAATTTTTGGCAGTGGGTTATAATTGTATTTGGCCTTTCCCGGTCCGAAGTCAGCCTGTTTAGATTTAATCAATTTTGGTTTGTTTGCCTGAAATTGAGTCATTGCGTTATGAAATGCTTTCACTGCCTGACCTTTCTCCCATCGTTCCTGCAGGTCCATTAACTTTTCCAGCGATTCAATTTCAAGACCTTTTTCAATGGCCTTTTCTAATAGCTGACCCGGGTTGACTATTGAGCCCTCAGCCTTTTCAATTGCTTTTGATTTTGCCGAATCAAGTACTTTGACCTCCGGCTTTTTTTCTTTCGTTTCCATTTGATAATTTTTAAGTGAAAAATCTATTGTGTCTGTTTATTATAATCCGTTCAATACTGCCTGATACGTTTTTAAGAGAGGATCCGAATTCAAAGCCTCGCCCAGCTTATCAACTGTCACCTGCGGAATCGTTGCCTTATTGCCCCGCAACCTTCGAATTGATACCAGATCTTTTAATTTGCTATGTATATCTCTTGGAAGAAATAAGGTTATCGCTACTGTATCTTTTTCTTTATTTGCCATTTTTAACAATAATTTACATTAATACGTTAATTCAGTCCGTTTATGGTATTACATTTACATTTTAATATACTTTCTATAGTTTCAATGTATGTATAAAATTACAACTAAAAGAAATAAAAACAAAGTATTTGCATTGATTTTTTTATTATTAATAAATTAACTAACCATTTTTTGATTTATGTCAATTGGACAAAGTATTTCACGACTAAGAAGGCTTGGAGATTTAAGCCAGACTGCACTAGCCGAAATGATCGGCAAAAGTAATTCTACTGTAAACCATTATGAAAAGGGAGTAAACGCCCCACCCTTAAAAGTCCTGGAGGTAATGGCGGTGGCATTTACAAAAGCTATCGGCCAGACTATCCGCCCGGAGGATATTGTATCTAACGGGACCACACAACAAGCGGTGGCATCGGGAATGTTGGCCGCCATTGAGTCTAAACTTGACGAGCTGTTAAAAGGACTATCCGGAGGGTAAAAATAAGATCAAATCTTCCTATCCGGATGGCCGGGTGTTTGCAGTTTAAAAGGATGTTGATTCTTTTCTGTACTTCTTGAGGTCAGCTTCCAGGGTTTCAACAATGGACTTCAAAGATTCGACCTGCCCGTGAAGTAGTTTGTTATCTTTCTGGAGGGCCTCTTTTTCATCGTCTAGCTTATTGCATATTTCAGTCGTAGATTTTAAAGCGATTCCTAGTTGCTCCTTATCTTTCTGCAATTCGTTGACAGCTTTACTTGTCCTTTTGTGACGCCGAATTAAAGACAGTAATTTTTCTACTTCTATCAACTCCCAAAAAGAATCCTCAATGCTTCTAGGGTGAACATCTAATAACTTAGCTAATTCTTCCCGTTCGCTTAATTCGCTCATTTCTTTATTCTAGTTTTCTTATCATTTTTATCCACGACCTTATCAATAGCTTCCTGTAAAGGAGTTCCACATAGATGATTATCTCTGACATACACAGCAATTTCCGTCAGCCACCCTTTGACCTCGGCTTCCAGGGCTTTGGAATAGCCTTTATAATCAAAATTGTATTCCTCACTGAGGCCGGGAACATGACAGGGGTCACCCTTTTTGATTTTAAATTTTGCCTTTAGGTTATCCTTCATCGTTGCTTTTTTAATTGTTTCACTTTCATTTCCCCATCATAGCGAAATCCCGCTACAATAAGTACAAAAGTCAAATTCAGATCCCAGGTATTTATCCTGAGCCTTCCTTTAGGATCTATCATTAATAATGTGCTTTTGGTTGTATCGTTCGGCCCCGGCCTTAACGCCTGTGAAAGTTCTTCGAATAAGTCGCTCATGATTTTTTTGATTTAAAAACCTTATTCCATCGTTTATTTTTATCGTCCTGAATTTTCAGTTGCCTTTTTGCCCCTTTGATGGTGTACAATTCAATCTTTAGTAAGCGGTAAATTTGCTCTATCGATTGCAGATCCTTTACGCTGTACCTCCTGCGCCCTATTCGGTTTCTATTAGGTTTGAGGTTAAATTCTTTCTCCCAAAAACGAAGAAGGGTATTAGGTACCTTTAATTTTTCAGCGACCTCCCCGATAGAGTAATAGTGCTTTGGTATTGTGTCCCTTCCAACATCGGGTGAAATATCATTGAGCAGACTATTGTAGCATTTTTCGGTTATGTCGCTCATGATCGAATTTCATTACCTTGCCATTTTTTCTTTATCCACATTTCACGACCATGACTATAATTGTCACACGTAATTACTCCAACACAATTACGATCAAACGTTACGCCGTTTATTTCGTGTGCGTGGTCTTGTCCAAATGTTATAAATAATTTCATATCTTCTGGCTAAAGGTTAAATCATAAATACTGTTGTACTCCATTGAGAATTTGAACTCCCGGATCTGATCTTCCAGGCATTGAACATCGATATCGCCGTTGATATCGTACTCGCAGTCAATAATTACCCCTCTATTGAATTCATCCTTTACGGTCCATTCAATAGGGATCAACTTCAGCTCATCGGCATCGAAGTCGTAATATTCGAAATTCTCTTGATCTGCTGTGATTGTTGGTAGGTCGTCATGGACCCAGTCCGGTTGTGCATTCATATCTATTGTGTCAAAACCAAGTAACTAAACTTTGTTTACATAAAACTACAATAGTATGGTATTAAAGTCAAGTAATTTACCAATTATTTACAATATTTTCACAATATTATTTTCTTAGGGCTTTTTAGGTATAAATTTCTCTATGCCCGAAATGCCCAGAGCGATCAAACCGCTACCAAGCCAGGTAACAAAAAATTCATACTTCATTCCCTGAGTCGCATACATCACCATAGTAAATACAATTATCACAAAGCCGGTTATTCGTTTACTTGAGGGACCGTCTTTATCAGATAGGGCCTTGCCCAGATAGTTGAAAATTTTCATAATAAATATATTAGTTCAGTTAATCCGAAGTAAAGATACAAATTACGAAATTAAATATCTGATTTGGCAAGGAAAGGGAAAGATACAAGGCAACTTCTTTATTTTTGAGTTTCCCGTTTTCCATGGGGTGGTCCAGGTAGAAGTTAATCTCCATTTAGAGGGAATTCAAGTGGTCTTACCACATCGTTATTCAATAATTCGTCAAGTTTGCTTTTAGATTCTTTCAGGCTATCCGAAACATGGTGGACAAACTTTCGATATTCCATCACCTTTTTACCCATCAACATTTCCCTATTTTGAAAGATTCGTATAATTTCTTTTAGTTGAATCTCGTCTGCATCATCACTGTTCAAATGAGCAAGAATTCTTTTTTGGGCTAAACTTAATTCGGTGTTTTTCATAGCATTTAGAAAGATAGGAAAATTAGATAAATAATTGCCATGCCGACTACCAACATTAAAAATTCAATTATTAGCTTTTTCATATCAGTATTTCTCATGATTGTGTTTTCTATTGTGTCTAAAAATACCCGTCTTTCCGGGCTAATTACTTCAAATTCATTTCTGCATTTAAAGAACAGTTGTTTAATCGCCATAAAAACCATCCGTACCATCTTGATACCATTTCTACTGTCAATGGCTCAAAGGCTGTTAGATCTTTATAGTGGTCGGCAATATGGTCAGCAGTAAAATGGCTAAAGGATGGAACCCCGGAACAATCAGTTCCTTTCATAAAATAATTAACATGGCCTTCATATTCCCACAAAATACCATACTGTTCATTATTTTCTCGTATTACATCCAGGTTAAACAATTTATTCCATTGGAATACTGGCACATCAGCTGGATTGTAATCATAGAAAAATAAGGGCTCACCTTTATGGTTATATACAAAATCACCTTTAGCCATTTTCTTATGTTCATCGGTCATAATCAGATTAAAATTTCTGTAATCAGCAGTCCTAACTTTTCGCCATTGCATATAAGATGCAACAGTAACTTTGCCTGTTTTTTTAATCACTCTTAATGGTCTAAATTTTATTGTTCTGGTTTCCATTATCTTTCTATTGTGTCAAATGCAAGTTAAACAAATCCCCGCACATATCCCACAAATATATAGTATGAGATATTATTATTCATCGGGTTTGTAAATCAAATACTTACGACCTTTTCAGGAGTGCCCTTCCCGCACATACCCTACAGATTCCATTTACTTCCCTGCCTCCTTGCTGCTTGGAGCACGTAGGTCTGACCCATCCCCAGGGCTGTATTTCTTATCTGCCTTCAGGGGTAGTATTTCTAATTGATCTAATATTGCAAATTCTAAACATTGCATCATTTCTTCATTCCATGTAATTCCCCTATCCCTGCAATGCCTATCGAAATTCTTTTTAATCTGCTCAATAACCTTCAGCCCTTTGTTCTCGGCTTCCAGGGCTTTGATATGTTTGTACAAATCTCCCTCGAGCGATTCAATACTCATACCATGAGATCCAAAATCCTGATTGCATTTATGCTTATCAAATATTTTGTCTAAATGTTCGTTCATGATTCATTTTTTAAGGTTTGGCCGGTAATTCTGGTGTGGGTTTTTTATGTCCCACGATTTATACAATACTTTATCATCTTTTGTGCTACTAATTTCTAAATCTTCTGCCCTGCTTACAAGTACTTCAAAATAATATTCCTCCTTATCTTCTGAAACTGAAACGTACCCTCGTTTATAATCCTCGTTTTCAATTAGATTCTCAATAAATTCAATCAATGCCCATTTGTGTTGCTGGTAAGCCTTGTAAGAATTTTCAACCTTTTTAATAACTCTCGTATGGAATCCAAACAGGTCAGACGGGTTTTTATTCAGCCTGTCTTTGCTTCTGTTGTACTGATCCGCACATAACCATTTAACCCTTTGGTATTCTTCGCTTTCTTTGTATCCGGGAAATTGTAGTATCTCGCTCATTTCTCCTGCTTTTTAGATTCTTTCTCAACCTCAGATTTAATAAGTTTTTCGATCCAGTTCTTTGGGTTCGTTCCTTCATCTATTGCAATGTGCTTGAGTTTCTTTAAAATGTCCTCCGGGATGTCAATTAGCTTCGTCTTTTTAAGTGGTACGTTTTTCATGATGCTTTTTTGATTGCTTTTTTGATTGCTTCCATTTCTGAAAATGTTTTAATGCCATGCCTGTAATCGTAGTATAGCCTTTGGATAGTAAAAGAAGCTTTTCCCCACTTCCCCTCTAACCTAAAATTATTCGTTCCTTCAGGAATTTTAAAAACCCTTTCCTTTTTAAAAGTATAGGGCTGATTACGTCCTAACTGAATATTTAAATCTTTAGCCAAACGTCTTAAATCGCTTCTATAATAGTCCCATTCATACGAACGTCTGCCATCAACAATGATGCACGTTTTAAAAAGTGTCTTTTCAACTTGCATTTCGTACAATTCCATATGCTTCACAATCTGGATTAGTCGAAAGAGCCTCCATAAAGACTTGAGCTTCCTTAAAGGAATCAAGCGTCTTGGACTGTTTTGATTCGCCTTTCATGTAATATTCTACTTTTGTTTTCATGCTACAATCAATTTAATTTTTTGCTTTTTTGATTCTATATCTCCAATCGCTTTTATTCCTCTCGGCATTTCTATTTCCGTTTTTTATCACATTTCTTTCTTCATGTAAAGATAAATGCTCTGCCCCTTCGCTAGTGATTCCTGAATTTCATCAGTTTTTATGTTGTATAATTCGCTTTTTAATGTAATTTCCATAGTCATCTCGTTGTGGTTTAGTTCGTTAATTATGTGTTAATGTTAAATATACATGGTATATACCAAATATACTAATAAATCACCATTTATTTTCAAAAAAGATTTGCAGAAATCGCAAATAGATAAAGCCCCTGCTTATCTGGTTTACCCAGCCAGGGGCTTTAAGACACAATAGAATACTAAGGATTTGATTCACTTAAAAATCAAACACGGATAGGAATCTATCAACTACAAAATTACAAAAAAATTAACTAACCACCGTTTAAATCCTTAATCCATTCCAGGACCTGATCGAAGCTGAGAATTCCAAAATAGAGTAGCGCGGCCAGTGTAGCCAGTGCCCCAACTATCTTCCACCATTCCATTTTCTTAAAATCTTTGAAGGTAATTTTCCCGTCCTTATTAGTGTCAAATAATCTTTCCGGGAGGTTTACCACATCCCATGCACCTTGCAGGAGTTCCTTAATTGCCTTGTACGCTTTTGTTTCTTTGAATTTCATGATTTTATTTTTATGTTCCACAGCTTACGAGCCAGATAACTACCAAGGGCAGGGCTATCGCGGAAAGCAGCATTGCCCAAGTTCGCTGTTTCATTTCAGCAGTAATTGTGGTGGATGATAAATAGTCATAGTCCCATTGCAGACATCACAAACAGGAATACCGCTATATGTTCCAGGGCATGGATTTATCCCGGTCCCTCCACACTTCGGGCAAAGCTGATAATATGGCCTTGAATATTTCTTTTTGCTCATTTCAGTATCGTTCCGGTTCCGTGACAGGTATTGCAAGTTTTTTGATTGATTGAGGTCGTATGCCCGAAAAGGTAGCCGCTTTCAATAAATCCTTTCCCCTGACACTCGTCACATGGCTTTTGTTTCTTCTTTCTCATTGCAACCTTATAGCAAGTACAAACAGGTAGATGATACCACATACCCATATGGCGCAGAGCAGGATAGTCTTGAGGTTAATTTTCATTTCTTCGTCTCTCGTTCCGGATCTTGTAACCCAGGTAGATAATTGACATTACCCCGATAATAGCGGCCACAATAGGATTAAATCTATCAAAAAAGGCCAGTATAGTAACTGTAAATCCGGTGACTGGGGCTGCGATATCTAACAGTATCTTAAACATTAATTCAATATTACAAAACTATGTTTATTTTCGTTTAAATAAATTACTAAAAAAATACCTATTCCTTTAATTCAATCTTCAAAATATCATCTTTGACGTTGGCATTTTTTACCGTTTCCGGGTCGATTTTATGGGCATCATATATCAAAAACAGTACATCCGATTCCTGCTCGTATGCTTTTTGTGCCTCTTGCTCAAGTTTATGGCGTATCATCATGACCTTTCCCAATTGGGTTTTCTGTATTTCTGTTAATTTTAGTTCCTTACTTGCCATATTTTTTATGTTATATTGAGTTAAAAATAATTTTCCTATTTCTTATGGTGGTGCTGATAAGTATAAATAATAATCATATGTTTTAAAATCTAAACTCGTGTAGCTAGTTGATAGGTATGGATTTGTTGTACTAAGTGGTGATCCCCAATTTCCTGTACTTGTTCCTTGTTTAGTACGTCTATAAAAATAAGCCGTAACATCTTCAAAAGAGTGAAATGCTGCTCCGCTTTGAGATACCCCTTTAACATTAGAGTTCTTACTGGCAAAATTAGAAATCCATTTCCACGACTCAGATGTAGTCAAGTCAAAACTTCCACCATCACTCTCCCTAACAATTTTAGGGGGAGTGTCACCAAAGAACCCTGTTTTCCTTCCAAACGCATGACCCCAATGAGTATATCCTAAAAAATCTAACAGGCTATTAGGGACACCAAATCCTGCTTCATTCACCAAATAGTCTTTTAGAGATCCAGTACCAGTAGTATAATCTCCATAGATTTCCCATTCAACAGAAGAACTGTTTCCAGATCTGTTATTAATTGATATAGGAGGTACTGCGGATACTGACATTTTAGGTTATATCTAGTGTCTCTGTATCAGTTTCGTTTTGTTCCCCCGATGCCTTGTTCCTCGCTATCTTAATATTTCCTTTGAACCATTTTTTGATAGTCATCCGTTTTGCGAACTGTCCTTTACTTTCTGGATTCGGAATAGAATCTGCCTCATCCATTACCGTATCCTGATAATCAAAGTTTAAGCAAATTGAGTCTATCAGTTCTTGATCTACACTAGGAGGTACTACAATTGTCCATGTTGCCATAATTTATGCGCTTAATTGTTCAACTTTATTTTCTAATTCTTTTATCCTGCTTTTCAATTTTTCGACCTCTGTCATCCGAGTCTCAAGACTCCTTACTTTCCCTACTTGTTTACCTACAACTTGATATAATGGTACTACCATTTTTGAATAGTTCAGGGACAGAAATTCTTCAGATTTTTCAGCATCAATCATCCGGTTTTCTGTCCTGACCCACTGAGGCTCGATCTTCATTATTTCCTGGCTGATAAATCCTGCATGATCTGATCCAAGTTTTTCATCCTTCCAATCAAATCTGTGTGCTAATTTCCCAATAGCTACAACCTTATCCGTCCAATCTTCAAGGGGCTTGATATTTTTCTTATACCTCCTATCTGAAGTTGCTGTCCAGTCAACCGCACTTCCATAATTATTTACATAAAACGTCCCTGCATCGGCTCCATCATGATAGAACATCCATGCGTTTGTGTAGACTCCTTTGGCATTACGATAAACCCCCACGTTCGTACCATCTTCGTTTGCTATAAATGAAGTCTCTTTTTGTGAATCTAAGAAAATAAAACCACCAGAACCCCGGTTCTTCCCCCTTACATAAGCACACCCAAAGCGGCCAGAAACATTATATTCAACAGGATAGAAGTGAGTCATAGTTTCAGTTCCTACTCCATCCCACTTTAAACCGGCAGTAATGTCATGAAATATTAGAGTCCCCGCACTTATATCAAACTGAAATTGATTTGCGCCTGCTGAATTTCGGATAAATAAGTCATGTCCCCCACTTACTATTGGTTGTATATACAAATGTGTTCCCTCGCTCCATATCTGAAAGTCACTCCCTGTACCAAATTTCAACTCTGTATTATCATATAATCTAATTCCTTTCCCTCCCCCTCCTGTCCATGTCCAAAGGTTTGTAATTGATGCAGCAGCCGATGGCATTAATACCTGAACACCATCATCAAAAATGCCATCTCCACCAATTACATCAAAGCGAACTCCGGTTCCTAAATTAAGAGCCACATTGTTTGGTACATTAAATTGCAAAGATGATTGATTACCCCCTATTGGGCCAATTATAAAAAGACCTTGATCAGCTACATTCCATGTACCATCTATTTGTCCGTCATCCCCCCAGTTAACATAATCCCCAAGTTCACCCTGTACCCATATTTCTGTCGCTACCTGTAAGCCATTCTTTGTGATAGAATTTGCCGTAACCGTTAACCCTCCATCAATGGTTACACTCCCTGCGGAATCATCAATGGAAAGTCCTGAAGTATGAGCCGGCCCAGATACCAATTTATTAGCCCCCATTGATAGATGACCCCCAAGTTGAGGAGTCGTATCGTCAATCAAATTCACCATAAATGAAGGTGCGCCGGTAATCTGGCCCCATGTGTGTCCGTGTGCTGCCTCAAATGCTACTAATGTAGAAGGGCTAATCCATGCAGGCTTGCCGGAGATCCCGGACCATGTCGAACCTCCCGATGTGGATGCTAGTCGCTTGCTTGTATATTTTCCGAAGAGCATCGCATCACCGTAAAGTTCCCTTATTGATATTTGTTAAATCCTGGTCATTGTCGATTTGGGCTGTACTGCCATACCAGTAGGTGTATTTTGTGGAGGTGGCCTCTGCCATGCGATCCAGATAATCTTTTACCAGGCACCATTTATCTTTAGCTACTTTTCGAATTGCCCCGTATGCCTCCCGGTTATTTGATGTAGAAGTATTCTGCCCGTCTTGGGTTTGCTTGATTACAGACCCGAAAGGAGTGTCAACAACATTTCCGAAAAAACGATACCGGGCTGATGCAAAGTCAATTAATACCGCTTTTACCCCTGGATTATGATAGGTAAATCCTCCGTAAGTATAAGTTCCACCGTTCAGCAATGCAGGGTAATCACCTTGCCCCGTACTCGTTGGGTTTGTATCAAGATCGATATAAAGGCGCTCGCCCAATAATCCCCGGAGGTCGGACATTTCAGCATCCTTAATAAACGGGTTAATTTGCTCATCTTTCACTGAAGTGGATAACTGCCTAACGGCCCGTATTTCTTCCTTTGTTGTCAGCATTATACAGCAGCAATGTAAACTTTCAATTCAAATGAAACCACGAATGAAACCAGCGTGGAGGTCTTATACATATCGGTTCCGGGAGTAGCCCCATAAACGATTTTAGTTACCCTGGCGTTGTAGTCTACCGTATTAGCAGTGGTATTGATGCCAAGCCCAGTACTAGCGGCAATAAAAGCGTCAATATCTGCCACAAGTTCGGTATTCAAAAGATCATCGAACCCGATTACAGATGTAGCCCCCACCGAATCGGAAGCGGTAAGCGACCAGGAATAAGATTCAGTAATATCCTCGGTGCCCAAAGAAGCGGCTGCAGTTTGTACACCATGCCCTGTTGGTATCTTTGCTGCGCTTAATTTTGATGTATCGATATAAACTCTTTTTGTTCCTAGTGCCATTATTTCGTTATTTTGAATTCTTTGTTGTAGATCCTGTTTGCCAGCGCTTTTTGATCTCCTTGCGTTGACAGCTTTAGTTTTTTAGCCTTTCTTTTCAGCCATTCAATATGCTTGCCCAATAGTTCCACGTGCCTGGCCCTTTTACCGTTTTTCTCTTCATCTTTCTGGGTTTTTTTTATTGCCTCCGCTTCCCGCTGCTTAACGAGTATGGCCTTTTTATTTCTGACATCCTCGGCATCCTTCACTTTTTTTCCCGCTACCTGGTGGGCGGCTTCCGCTTCCCGGCTTACCTGTTCAGCCCTTTCCCTGATCTCCGCTTTATCCTTTTCGACCAAATCATCTAACCTTTTTTGGATTTCAGGAGGGAGCAATTCAAAAAGATCGTATCCCCTGGGGTGCTTCTTTGCCAGTTCCTCGGCTTTCTTGTCGGTCATATCCGCATTTGTATAACCATAAATCCCGTTATACTTTCCTTTTAATTTGAACTGAGATTTGTTTTCGGACATTTTAACGATATTTTGTTTCATCAAATTTAACTTTTTTCCAATTCCCTTACAATTAATACAGGGAATAACATCACCCATCACCTCTAGCCATTTCCTTTCAAACAAAGAAGGGAGCTTCGATTTTGAATCATCAGCCCCCCTTCTTAGATCATCTGCGGAAATATTTAACCAGTCTATGCCGTTAACAAGTTGGTCCATACAGTTGTAACCGTAGTAGCGTAATTAGTATCCAGGTAAACGTGTGGATTATAAGGCTCTTTGAACCCTTCCGGAGTTCTCAGACTGATTACCATAGCACCGTCATTTTCATTGGAATTCTGGATTATTCCACCATCGGGAATCGTAAGACCATATTTCAATCCATAGAAATGGAAGGCATCAAGCGAACTCGTACCCTTCCAGTTGCTTTCCGTAACGGCAAATACAGGGGCTCCGCTTGTGGCCAGTTTATTTATTTCGTCCCTTTTCTCCTGTGAAGGGTCAAGAATGCGAATGCCATTCAATTGGTGGATAAATCCGGGGCTTCCATCGGCTGGATTAACAAACGATGTAGCGCTATTAAGCCAGTTTTTATCCATAATCCCTTCTATCAACCGGCCATCGCTGCTGGTCATTGTTAAGGCCGTGATAAGTGAATTGGGATTTGAACCGTCAAAGGTTATCCCTGAGGCTGGCAATAGGGAGGCTTGAATTAATAGAACCTTCTGGACCATACCGGCCAAAGGTTTGTTACTGCAATCCCGTAAAATACTGTTTTCGATCTCTGTGCAATAATTGCTCATGCTGAATATTTTTTTTTAAAAATAAATATTGTTCAGCTATATTTCACTGAAGTACTTTATGCAGTAGAAGATTTAGAGTATTATTTTGTACCTTTGCAATGTGGAAATACTCGTTGGAATCGTCATATTTCTGTTTGTCCTTTTCTGTATCAACTACACGATTATAAAGGTCATTTTGTATTTCATGGGAAAGAAAGAGGCCAAAAAACCACACTGGGAGCAAGAAGTAGAGAGGGAAATAAAGAGGGTTTTACATGAACACTAACTTAAAATATAACTTAAAATATAACTTAAAATATAACTTAAAATATAAATTAAAATATAAATTAAAATATAAATTAAAATATAAATTAAAATGTTAGATGTAGATTCAATTTCAGACACAAAAACAGTAATGGTAAACAAGGCAAATTACTGGCTAATTAAACTTATTTATGGAGATGCTGCTGAAGACTCAACGGCAAACTTTCAAATACCTTCAAACATAGAATTTAGTGGTAACCCTAAATAAAGAGGGTTTTACATGAAAACTAAATCAGACTATCTTCACGAAAATATTCCTGTTGATGAGCTGGTTAAAGTAGGGTTTTTCAAGAAAGGAATGACAGATAGGGATGTATATCATTACTTATACAATCTGGCTTTTAATCTACTCCTGGGCTTCGGCTGCCTGATAATATACAGTACCTTTCTTACCACATCATATTCAATAATCCGGAAAATCCAATTGCTAGGGAAAATCTCTTTTTCAATCCATTCAAAAAAATCAAGACGTATTTCTCTAATTGAAGTTCGGGTGTATTTGTATGGACTGGGAGTAACCGCTTTGGATAAGGTAAGAATCTTCAAATTGGAGGTATCGGCAGTAAAGTCAGAATGTGCTATCATGTTTCCATATTCTTAATAATATCCCACATATACCGCTCTGATAAATCTACCTCAATAGAAGCATCCTTTACAGCCTGGGTTTTGTTTTTCGAGAACTCCCGGTATTTCAGATACACTTCATAGGCGCATTTATTAAATGCAGAAGTAGGTACAACGCCTTTTTTTTTGGCATCATCTAAAACCCCGGTTTCCTCCATTTCGGAAAGTACGCTATAAGTGGTTTTTACTTCTTCCTTACTGCTCCTGGGCATCCTGGTATTGTGGTAACTTTAAAATCTCTGCTTCTATTGAATCTAAGAATGATTTACCGGTAACCTTTACTCCCGAAGGTAAGCCACCCCACGGAATCTCAAAAGTCCGGATGTGTTTTCGTGTTAAGCTACCCTGTTGAACTTCGTGTAATATCTCAACGTGTAAAACCTGGTTTACCGTATCAATGCTTATATTGATAATTTCAAATGTAGGAGTATCAAGTTCTACATTGTCGGAACCTGTTATTATTACTCCTTGCTTAATATATTTTTTTAGTATGTTCATAGTTAAAAGTGTTTACGGCAAATAATATAAGATATAGCCGCAATTTTAGCATTTGAATCATACATACCCGCAGTATGCGAAGTTGTCATTCTAGCTAACCAATCATTGGCCGTGGTATCAACATCTGTTGATGAGGTGTGTAGATTAGATGTAAAACTAAACGGCGAATAATTTGTAAACTTAGAATTTTCGAAATCTGCTATTGTATGAATTTGGGAAACACTAGGCAGGAACCAATCCTCAAAGCCTCCCTGAGTACTTGCCAAAGCTGCGTCTATTGCATCGTTCCAATTAGCGGAAGCCTGTAGAACTCTATACCACATAAGACCAGTAAGATTATCTAAAACTAGATTAGCCGTGTAAGTCTGTGTTCCATCCTCCGCTGTAAAGCGGTTGGTATTGCCCCATGAGTTATTATTATTAAGGACTAAGAAACTGGATAAACTATTGATAGCCTTCAATCCGTTTGCTGCCCTAACAGGTGCAAATACGGTCGCTTCTATGTCTGCATCATCGTTAGTTCTATAACTTATTTCTTGTCCTGTTGGCTGTGGGTAAGCGGAACCTCTACCTAATAATGCAACCTGGTCATCCCAATCGAGTGTAGCGCCAAAGGTGGATTTTGCCGTGTCATTTGCCAATCCCCACAAATTTGCAAGGGTTTCATCCCCCGTTACTGCGGTTAACTTTAGCTTAGTATTCTGAACCGTACTTATTTTCAGGGTTATATCTGGCATAACATTCTATGATGTTTCATCGTCAATTAGGTTCCCTTCGATTTCCAGATTGTAGATATCAGTTGATGTAACTACATTCGATCCGTCAATTGATCTAGTCTGGCACAAGTACGGCCCATCGGTCATAGCTTTAGTCGTATCCTCCGGAATCACAAAATCATGGATACCGTTAGCGCCATCAGAAAAAGCCGCCGCCAGAACACTTGAATAATACAAAGCATCGGTATTACTTATGCCCATATTTTTGGCAATCTTTATCGATGCGGAAGTATAGCCCGTTATGTCCACCGCTACATCGGATGAATTTGTAACTTTCAATCTGATTGTTGGGGTATCTCCGCTTTTTATTTTTATATTCTGTGCCATAATCGTTTAACTATCGTGTGCATTTATATATGAGCTGGATCCGCTGGCCAGCATAATAGGTGCTTCAGGCTCCGCCCATAGCTGCCTATCTGAAATTAATTCATAAGGCCAGGACTGATCTGCGGTTACCGCCACATCGTCAATCTCTACATTATCATGAAGGAGCGCAATGTTTACTTTTTCAATAAGCCATTGCGGTAACAATTGCGATGCTTTCAGGATTCGGGACCTGGTACCCTGTGAACTTATCAAACTTGTATTACCTCCGCTATCTTTGAATATCTCCCTTTGTGTTGCGTCTGCCGTGCGGTTGAAAAATGCCGGTACCCTCAATTCAAACTGTACGGACGAATTATCATAATCGATCCCAAAAGAGGCTGAATTACCGGAATACTTAATATTGACCGTATTACACATGGTAGGCCGGATTTCCAAAGGTTCGGAACGTACTGTATATGTCTCCGTATCCGCATCGGTTCCCGTAGCTTCCACATAGTAAAGACCATCAAGTCCGGCAATACTAACGGCTTTTTCCCATACCTTGTAAGTGGTACGATCATCGATCTCGGATGCGGCCCCGGTGTTTACTGTTGAATCATCGGTATAATCTTTCAGGGCCACTACATTGGTAAGATCAAAGGAGCTATCAAAATGCACCGTAAGGATATTGGTATTTATGAACGGCTGGAAGAAACTATCAAATTTTGGCATTGACCAGGCGTTAAAAAACTGGTACTCTCTCTCATTTGCGTTTCTGTTTTGCCACGAAGTAATAACCATCCGTACCGGGTTTGCATTAGAGAAAGATAATATTGCGCTCATTTAGTTTTTATTCCGTGATTTTGATATATCAACAAATATTTCAAAGCCAGCCCCTTCCTTGTTTCGCTCTATCGCAAAGTCAGTTTTAAGAGCTTTGGTATCCGATTGCTCCTTGAATTTATTTAATAAATCCCTTGTCTTATTCCTGCCAATAATTGCTACATTTTTCATAATCCTGTATTTGATAAAAATTTCAATTCTGCAAGCCCCTTTTCCAAATCCGGTTCTTTGATTCTTTCCACAATACCCGTATAGGTGCCTTTGCTATCGGTTACCGTTACCTCAAATAATAACCCCTCTTTCATAAGTACCCGTTGAGCTTTGGTAATCTTCACCTGGCAAATACCCATTTCCGAAGCATCAAATAAAGGCGTGGCACTGTAAACCTCTGCTGCCTGTGCCTGAGTCAAATCGTTATCCTCACCGACCAAAATATCACCCGTTACCGTTGTCTCTGCCGCTACATTGGCATCCCCGGACTGATAGCGCATAAATTCCGTAAAGCCTCCCAGTGCTATCCTTTTGGCTAACCCTGCATTCAATAGCGGTGCATGGCGTAAAAGGTTTCTAGCCGGTGTTAAATGCAAATTCCATTGTGAAGCAGAATTGTCAATATTCCCAATCGCTGAGAAATCCTCCCCCAGTACCCTTTCGAAGCTGCTCCCGCCGTCACGTTTCAGGTGCATAATTACTATTGATTCATCGTGTGGGGTATCTTTCTTTAATCCCTGAGTGTATCGCTGCCTACGTAGTAATTCGATCAGATGGCCGCTTGCAATATATTGACATTCGTTTTCGTATGTCTTGGCTGTAAATTCTGATAAATAAGGGATTACATACTTTCTCGGTGAATGAGGGCTCCCCAGGGAAGCGTTTGCATCCAGTTTATAATTCGTATAGCCTGACCGCACATTGCCCCAAAGATATTTTATAGCTGATACCCAGTTGATCCCCGGATAAGCTGCTGTAAAGGTTGTGGCTGAACTTGTACCGTCCATGAAATGTTCTAACCTTTCTATTACGATGTAAGGCACACCGCTTTCATAGACCACGCCCAAGCCAAGCAAAAGCATTTTATCAAACTGGATAAAGGCATTCTGCAAACTTTCGTTGATAGGATTTGAGGCCAAAGGAAAGCCCCTTAATAGTTTAACCGTAGTGATACCATAAAAAGCACCGTCACCATCGGAACCATAAGTATTTACCTCACCGTCTGTCCTGCCAAAAAACGCACTCCGGAAGCAATCGTTCCTTCCTGAAATCTTCTGGCACATCCTTAAAAAGAACTCCCAGGGTAGCATAATTTCGCAAGATGTATCTTCATATTCTGACGACTGAGTTATCTTGGTAATTGGGTTTTGTCCGCCTGTTGTATTTACTTGAATTAAGGGGGGGTTGCTCCCCGTTAGACTTTCTAACTTTAAATAAAACCTTATTTCATCCCCGGCTACAATACCGGGTAAGGCCAAACTCGAAGCACTAAGTGTAATATTTGGCCAGGGAAACGCTGCATCACTTGCCGGTAAAGTATCGCTATCAAGGGTTACCTCGGATCCATTATTTTTTATGTATATTAAACTTACCAGACTAGTTCCATCAAGGGTATATCCTGTTGGATTTGCTTCTTGATATTCTACGTTTATAAGAAATGTTGTCCAAGTAAAATCTACATCCCCTGTGGCGTTAAATATTATTTGACTATCGGGCACAAAAAGAACAAAGCCACTTGAGATATCCAGAACTGTTATCATACTAACATCATTAGCTATCTCTTTCGTGAAGAGTGGGATAGGAATATAAATAGTGTCAGCATAATTATCATCACTAGGGTTAAGTGCTGCTCCGGCAAATTCACCGTTTGCCGGAGGGCTTACCTTATATTCTGCGATTAAATCAAGAATCTGCTCCGACAATACAACTGTGTGGGTTTCATCGGTGAAAGTTGTTATTGCACTATCATCCATGTCAACCAAATTTTGAAGGTCGCTTTGTATCTTGTGCCTGTTCAGAATGGACATAATAAAATCAGTGGGTTCAAATCCTACTTCGGTAAAATCCCTTTCACGTTTGTATTTCTCGGATAGGTTCAGGCGACCCAATGCGTAAATATCAATATAGGCATCGGTCACATAATCATATTCTTGCCATACCACTGGAATTACTTTTGTGGGTCCATAACTTGCATAACTGGCATCTACGTAATTTTTGGCCGTTTTAATCAATCGTACCACACCTTCGGAAAATGTAGATAACAATGTCCGGTATATTTCATGCCTTTCAGTTACAGGAGTAAACCCAATCCAGTTTTCCGGGTCCGTTTTTTGAACGCCATCTAACTTGAATTTGAATCTGTTTTGAGATTGTGGCATTATGACAGGTATCTAGTCCGATTAAATGCTGCATATCCTTCGGTAACGTGTACGCTGGTATTTGATACTGGCTTATTTTTCAGCGTTTTATTCAGTGCTTTGATCTCCCCGATAATGCCCTTATCCGTCATCCCCTGATGGCCGTGCATGAAGCTGCGGTACATTTTTGAGGCTGAGGCCAGTTGGTCGTTGCTCATATCGAAACCGATCTTTCGAGCATTGGGAACATCAACTATTCGCTCATCCTCTAATAGCAATGCCGGTACTTCTTTCCCCTGCCCTCTTACTCTTTTGGTTCCTTTGTGGTATCTTGGTAATTGCTGCCCTGCTATAATTGCGGTTTGTGCAGCTCCAAAAATACCTACTCCTATTGCGGCCAGTATGTTGGGTAGTACTTTTGTAACCGCAAGAGCGGTATTAATAATCGACTTTATTACGGCTATACGCTTTTGTGTCTTTGCGTGCTGTAATTCTTTTGCGTTCTGCCGAGTCTGTATTTTGTTTAGTTCCGATTCCCTTTCCAGTTCTATTTTCTTCATCGCATCAGCATTGCCCTCGGCCCCTTTTAGTTGGGCGTCATATTTGCGGTTGGTATCTTCGATGCTTTGTTCTGTTTGATGCCTACCCCTCTCTACTGCATTCTGTGAAAATCCAAGTATTGAATCTGCTACATTATTAAATAGTTCCTTCGTGGTGTCCAACAATTTTGCAATACCCTCTAACCTTTCAAGGTCTTCACCTCTCGTTATCTGCTTCCTTATCTCTGAATATTCATCATGAATCAGCGTTAATGTACGCTCTAACAATTGTTTGTCTTTGATTGTTTCTCTAGCGTGTTCTACTGCCAAGCGCTCTTCTTCTGCCAGTGTCAATAACAATATTGCCGTCTTACCTGCCCCTTGCTCTTCTAATTCTAATTTTCCCTCTCTAAATTTTAATGCGGCCTTTGCGGCCTTTGTCCTTTCGAATTCATCTAACTTTTCTAGCTCTTTTTCAAAAGTATCCTCTACTATTTCCAGTTGCAGATCTGCCCCGGCAACAGCCAGATCCATTTCTGCAGTCCTTCTATCCCTGATGACTTCGAGCAGTCGACCTTCGATGATTTCCGATAAACCCAAACTCCGGATTTTCTCATTCAGCAATACAGCGTCTGAAGTTTGCAAAAGGTCATTTGCATCAATCCTTGCATCCGTGAATTTTTGTAATGTTTCAATCTGTTTTGCAAAGGAATCATCAGATAGTTTTATAGTTTCATCGAGGATTTTTTTACGCTGCTTAAAGGATAGTTTCTCATCAGCAATCTTTCGTTCATTTATGGTTTTTTGGTTATCAAACCCATCGATCAAAATGTCCAAATCCTTTTCAAGACGATCCTGTTTTAACGTTCGTGCTTCCTTTTCAACATTAAGTTCAATAGCTACTTTTTGCGCTTCGGCTTCTTTAAATGCAATTACAACTTCTGAAAATCGATCTTTCTCTGCTGCAGTCAATTTATTTCCACTTGCAATTATTAAAGCATTAGCAAGGGTAACTTCGTTCATTTGCCTGATTGTTATTGCCACTCGTTCATCCGCAATTTCTTTTTCAAGTTTTGCAAGTCTCTTGCTTGCATTTTCTCTTACAAAAAATGACCTTGTTGCATCATCACGGAGTTGCTCATATTTACCTCGTAGAACTTCAAGAGTAGCTATGAGAATATTAGATTCCCGGTTTAATCTCCTATTGATGACAATCAGATCAGCCAATTTCCCAGCTGATTCAATGGTATCTTTTATGGCTTTGTCTATTCCGGTGAATGCATTTTTCATTTGCTCCGCCCCTTTCGCCCATTCTCCAGTGAGCAGATTCACTAACCCAAGGGCAAACTGTCCTATTCTCCCTATAATAACTTTAATGACCGCACTCCCTTGAGCCAATACCCGGTTCACTTTGTCCATACCTTCCTGTGTTGACATGAAACCCTTCACCAATAAGGCAATGACCGCAACGATTGCACCTATCCCCGTGGCTATTAGTGCGATTTTAAAAGCCTTGAGTCCTCCTGTTGCTGATTTCAGTCCTGTCAATGTTCCCTGCAATCCTCCAAT
>SDBT01001241.1_pt1 | contig 44236 bp, 84 predicted proteins | sample 2277101 | NCBI WGS metagenome assembly SDBT01 (sample SAMN10404973, study PRJNA504765) | marine sediment metagenome | isolation source: marine sediment core GS10_PC15, 103 cmbsf | place: Arctic Ocean: Southern Knipovich Ridge | collected 2010
TTCTTTTTGGATAAACCCTCAAACCATAGAGACCGAGACTGGATTCGAACCAATATCTAACCTTATTTTGGTTTTTACTCCCCTTATATAATGTTATTGGATAATTAGTCCAATTATATTCAGGCAAACTCTACCAATGAGTTACTCGGTCATATACAAAAAAAGCAGGTCTTACTTGGGGTAAAACTTGCTTTAAAAACTACTGTGTAGTAATTGCGTTAACAAATACCCCAAGTAGTTGTTTTTAATGTATCTCTATAATATAAGATTTAAAAATAAAGTCAAATCTTTTTTAGTAATCAATGAAAACAAGTCTTGAGATTCTGTCGATTGTAGACTGTTTACTTTGGACTTGTAACTCTACTATAGAGTGTTGTACTTGTAACATAATCGTTAGTTAGGATATAAACGATTGCATTATACTCATTTAACTAATAATTGCAAATTGTCAATGTGAAATGTTTGTGAAGACGTAAAAATAACCCAAAATTAACTGTAATTAGTTTTGAGTTTCAGACGAAAATATTTTCCATCCAGTAAGAGAATATTACTTATATTTATTATAAAGTCAAAAAAAAGAGCCTAAGCTCTAAATGGTGTTCGGGTATAGTTATTAAAATTAACTTCTATGAGTTAATTTAGAAAGTACACCTCCTATGAGATAAATCTCACGTTGTTTAATTGTGAAATAGACACTACGATTACTTAATCTTTTTTGAATCTTTCTTCGTTTCTTTCTACTCATATAAACTCCTTGGTTGCTTTTATATATAATTAAATACATAAATTAAAATTCTTCCCGAAATTTTATGTAATAAGTATACTAATTTAATTCTAAAAGTCAAAAAAACTCTAAGCACGACTTTAGAGTTCTTGTTTTTAATATGTAATATAAATATCGTTTATCCAGTTATTTATAATACATCTTCAAATATCTTTATCGGATAGATTATATCCTAGTTGATCTAATGTAGAATATAATGTTGACCATTCTGTATAGTTTTTTAATTCTCTTGTGCATAATGAACTTGGATCTGTTTTAATTAACTCAAATTCAGTTTCTATTGTCTTTTGTTTTCAGTTTACTTGTATAGCAATATATAATTTTAGAAATTCTAAGATTTCTCATTCAACTATTCTACTCTCCTCAGAAGTACAATTTTGTATTTCAACTGATTCTCAAATAACAGAAATATAATCTGTTTGGTGTAATATTCTCGATGACATAACTATAATAATAAAAAAAATAATAAGTGATGTCGTGCTTTATTATTCTATGTGGGATTGAGTTTAAGTCAACAAAAAAAGGAGTAAGTAGATTCTAGCCCTAATTATTCCTTTTCTACAATACAAGGTTATTAACACAGTTGCCTGATTTTTCAGTTAATAACTTGATACTTGTATTCTTAAATCTATTATATCTATTTATCTTCTATTTGCAAGTCTCAATTCTGAGACCACTCTATATATTCTTCAGTCATAATTATTTATAAGTGTGATATTTAAACCTGTCATACGGTATTGTTTTACCAGTCTTTTTTGCAATTCTAATTAGTTCTTTTTGAATTCTCTCAGTTCTAGCATCTCATGGTACAATAGTTCTTGCTGTATCGTAGTAAATATCCTGCTTTACTGCGTATTTAAGAGTCTTTAAGCTCATTTCGTAGTAATAACCCCCTAGAGTTTCTAAAATCGTTTTACGTTTCCATGCGTGGTTATGTCAATATCCTTTTGGTCATGCTTTTATTTTATCAATATCTAGTTTATCTATGAGTTGATCTTTTGCTAATTCTTTATAAAACTTGCTAGCCTTCTTAAATCATAGCCCCCACATGTGCTTATTATCTAGTCATGCAGATATAGAACTTACTTTAATTTTGAATTTCATTCCTGTTTTCCATTCTAGTAATTTAGCCATTGCTGGATATATAACAGAGAAGTATGCTCATTTAGGAAGTAATGCCCCTAGTTTTTCCATGTACTTAACTATCCAGAGTATATTATCTATGTTTACACTTATTCAATAATCGAACTTAAGAATATTAAGCATAGTGTAGATAGTACATGCATAAAATGTGTCTTTTTGTTCTTTCTGATTATATTGAGACATAAAAAAAGAGTTAGTGTTAATAACTCTATTCTATACTAAACCATCTTTTTAGCAATTTTCTTAAGATTTAGTCTTTTTAATTTAGGTTTTTTAGCTTTTGTTAGAGCTTTTCTAGGTTTTTTTATACCGTTTTCTCTATTTTTTCTATCTATAATTTGTTGCATTTTAGGTTTTACTTTAAGTTCCCCAACTCATTCCTGTTTTGTTGCTTTTGCTTTATATGTACCCTTTTTAAGTTTTTTTTTAGTTTTGTTTATAACTTTTTTAACCTTTATAGGATTAACTTTTTTAGGTATTCTCTCTTCTAATTGTTTAAATATATCCGCCATATTATTCAATAGTTAATATTAATCATTTATCAAGTTTCTCTTTTATAGCATCCAGTTTTACTATTATTTGTATGTTTTGATTTTTTATTTGTACGTTTTGATTCTTAATATGTTTTAGTTCTGCTTTTTCGTAAATTCATCTATACAAAATAGAAAATGCTCCTAAAAGGATTATTATATATATCAGATGTAAGAGTATTTTATTTTTCATAATTATATTAGTGAAGATATTCTATCCCAGATAAATGCAGCCCCTCATCCTATTAGAGCTATAGCAACACCCCATATTATTTTTACAATAATAGAGTATTCCTTTTTAGTTACATAAGTTCCCTCAATTTTTTCTAGAAACATTGTAAGGGTATTTTCGTGTTTATCAAATCGTTTTCACATATCTTCTTTTAGACTGCTCACGTCAGCCTTTATTTCGCTAACATTTTCAGCCATATTTTCATTCTTTATTTTAAGTATAGATATATTTTCTTTATTATTAGAAATTCAATCTCAAAATGTTGTAAAAGAGGGTTGAATTCTTTCTTTTATCCATTCGTGTCTTTCGTTATCAATTACCTGTTTATATTCCTTGAGTTCTTTGGCATGTTCTCTATGAGTTACGAATTCTGACATTGTGGCTTTTTTAATATATAATATTTAATATAAATGTACTAATATTTAGTCGATTGTAAAGATTATTTCCTTTGAAAAGTACCGAACATACCAACTTCATGCTTTTAATCATAAAAACATAATAATTCTTTTTGCATTTCAGCAATTACATAATATTAATACTTCATTAAATACTTCGTTACTCTCGCACAATGACAGTTGTTTTGTATGAAATAGCCAGTCATGAACCAAGGCAGCTATAATCGAATCAGTAGCCATAGGGGCTGAAATTATATGGAATAATCTCGGAACAGATGCCCCGTCAAATTTAAACCCTTTCGGAATTTTTAATCTAATAGGTTTCCCTTGGCTTTTTATTGTATAAAAGAAATTACTTAATAATACCCACTTCCTTTCTGTTCAAGGCAATGGGCTGATTTTTACCTGAGAATATTTCTTGTTTAAATCCATAATTTATTCAAAAATATAATATCATATTCCTTCTCATACATACGCTTCTATAGATTTTCTAGCAATATCATCATCTAATTTTATTCCTATAATTATTCATAATATAGCAATTAATAAATGTGTAACAAACAATAAAAATGCTAGTTTTATGTAAGTTTTTAATCTTCATGTATTCATATTTACTCCTTCCTTTTTACATATATATTCTAATGCTTCAAAACAAGTAAATCATTCTAATTTAACTCATTCATATTTTTCAAAAGAAAATTCAGAAATATTATTACTTTTTAAAATTTTTCTAGTTTTTAAATATGATCCATCATATATTTTGAATACTCATTCTTCAAAACTTAAAATTTTATTTCATTTCTGAAGTATAGAATGTTTTATACCTATACTTCAGTAAAACGTGGGAGATATTACTTCTATGTATTTCATATTAAAGCATCATTAAATTCTTGTACTAAGGCTAGTTTTTGTGCATCACTTCAATCAGTATGTGTGGCAATATTTGCAGCTAATAAAGTATCTCTATTAGTTTCAGCATTAGTTAATTTTATTGTAAAATTATCTATCTGCATTTGTATTAGAGCTTTATTCTCTAGTGTACATCATTGCTTATTGATATTTTCATTACAAGTTGATAATTTATAATTTATATTAGTAACTAGATTATATGCATCACAAAATGTTTTAATATCTTCTTGTTTTGCTTGTACTATTTGTAATTCTGCCCAAGCAGAGTCTAATTCTGCTTGAGTTGGTTGTGTAATTTTTGTTGTGTTCCATACAATATATGCTCATTCTCATTGATTATCGTCTAGTACCTGAAATTCTTCTTCTGTTATAGAAGGATAAATATATTTTATTGTTAGATAGATTTCCATATTTATTTGGTTATTAGGCTAATTTATATCCTGAAAAATGTCAAGATGTTGTTCATAGAACAAAAAGTCATCTTGCTGCTGTTATATTTCTTCATCTTACTTCCATAGTATCATTAATAGCTAGATCAAATATACCTGTAAGGTTTATCATGTGATCTGCTGCTACTGCTGAGTCTTGCCAATTTCATACATTTGCTCAGTTTTTAAATAACTGTGCTTGGACTCTATCTCAAGCAGTAAATGAAGTTGCAAATATCATTGCTGTGAATACATATTTTCAAGCAGATGGAGCGGTAAACTTGAATGTAGTTATATCAAAGTTTGAACCAGTATCAAAATCCTCTGTATTAAATGGAATTACTGTAATCGTAGTTGTTAGTGAATAATTCGCACTTCAGAATACACTAAATATCTCACTTACTCAACCTCCTCCTCAAGCATCTAATTCAGTTATTGCAGCCTGTACATTTGTGGCAACTAAACCAGTTCCTGCTGGATCATATTCATTTAAGATAGCAATTGAATCTCTTTGACTAATAGTAACATTAGTAGCTGTTGGAAATGGGAATGAACTATCATCTGTAGTTACAGAATATGCCCAAAGAGTTGAAAATGTTGCATTTGATGTCCAATGAGAAGCTGTCATTCTAATGTTATTACCTGTTGTAGAACCTGATGTAGTATAAGCTCCATCGAAAGTACAATTATCATAGATATATTCAAGAGAAATTGAAGTAAAATCTATAAGTGAATGATCTTTAAATGAACATCCTGAAAATGAAGCTGCCATTTGCCTAACATCTAGATCTGCTTGAAATTCTGAATCTATAAAAGTAAATTGTGTTGCAGATGTAGTTGAAATAGTAAAAAGTAAAGTAGCAGTCTGAATTATTGTGTTTCTAAAATTAATATTCAAAGCACTAGTTAAATCAGCTGTCTCAACCTCCACAATTTTGATATTTTCAAATCAATAATCTCAAACTGTATTTGGAATAGTAATTGTTCATACAGAAACTGACTCTAACGAATCACCAACAATAAAAATAAATGGTTTTGCAGTAAATGAAGCAGTATTATCAGCTTTTATAATTTCTAATGTATATCTTTTTAGTGTAGTTGCATCAGTAATATTTGATAATGCTTCTGTTATTGAAATATAAGGTGATCATATAGATCAATCTCTACTAGTTGCAGCTGTCCCTCAATCTACATATTTTGTAACAGATAATGCAGTAACACCTCAACCTCATGCTGCTTGAAAAGTAGGGGCTAGAGTTGGACCATTCGACGTAGGAACAGTTCAATCAGCACCTATTGTAATTGCTTGATAGTTTCAGTTATTGTCCTTGTGAATCATTGAATTATTTGGAACATCATTTAGTTCCTCAACAGCTATTACTTCTTCTGGAGTTAGCTGTTCTCAAGTTCTAGCCATAATATTATTGTTAAGTTATAAACTTTTTAATTTGCATTTATTTTAGTACACAATTCTGCATTTGTTTCATCCCCATCTAACGTAGTTCAAGATTTAATTTTTCCATAATCTTTTATTAATGCATCATTAATTATTTTTAAATGATTATCATTAACAATTTTTAATTTTTCTAAATCAGCCATAAATTAATCTTTAATAATAAAATTGCTTATATCTACATCTATATCAACTATTGTGGAATCATTTTGTACCATTAGTTCTATAAAATCTCATGTAACTAATGATACATTCGCTATACTTTCTACAGTTGTTGGTGTACCACTTTGTGTTACAGATTTACTTTCTGGAATCGCCACTCAATTTTTGGCAATAATAGTTGATATAATATCTGCTCAACCTCATGATTTTTCAATAGTACAACTGACTGATACTCAAACATTTACATCTTCCAAACCTGTATATGTATATCTACCAAGTGAAGAAATAAAAGTGAATCTAGATGTATTTCATAATTCTGTCCATATATTAGTTCATCATGTGCTTGTATCATTTACTATTACAGGAACTCAAATTGTTGTAATTGCAACCGTTTCAATAGAAGGAAGAGTCATATTACCAAATACAATACTTTCTGGTATATTAGAATTTGCAGAAAATTTTAATTCAGGTGTTGTTTCATCATCACTTCATGCAGCAAATAATCAACCTCATCACGTTTTATTAAATATATTCGCTGTAATTGTAGATCATCAAATAGTTGCTGTAGTTTTAAAATCAAATACATTTTCATTAGTATTTGGAATATATTCTATATTATGTAAAGCTATAGCATCTATTGTTCAATCAAAAGTAAACATAACTGATGATACTTGATCTTTCCAAGTATTAAATTGACATTGACTTAAATTAGTTAATCTAACACCATCAAGATTAAATCATTGTCATATATCAGTATATGCATTAAAATATCCAGAAAATTGAGCTATATTTTTAATTATTCATATACTATTACAATCAACAAAAGCTGTATCTTCCATAAATATTTGAGAACCTACAGGAGAAGCATTATTTATATCATATACACTTCATAATGGAGTAGATATAAATACATGATCGTGTGTAAATCATAAAAAATCTGTACCTTTAAAAGCTCATAATGTTCAAGTATATACAATACCTGAAATAAATGGATCCCATCCAATAATCTCTATTACAGCTCAGATTGGAATTATAAATTGTTTATTTGTAACTATGGTATCTCTAATGTTGTAATTTCATGTATTCAACGTAATTGTTGTTGCATCTTGTACAGGAAAATCACTTTCAGTTTCTATTATTATTTCAAACTTTGGTAAATCAGGCGTTCAAGTTCTAGCCATATTTTATTTTTTAGAAAGTAATTTCCTTTGTCTCTTTTCTTTAATGAGGAGGTCTTTTTCTTTCTTAACGAGTTGTCTATTCAATTCGTCATTTTTTTGTATTTGTAATTGTAAAGCTATTTCTTTTTTTTCTAGTTCTTCTTCTCTTTTTTTCATTGATTCTCCCCTTTGTTTAATTTCAGAATCAAACGAACTTAATTTAGATTTATAATCGTCTATACTTGCTTTTATGTTTACTTTTTGATCTTCTAGAATATCTATATCTTTGTCTAATTCTTTAATAGAATTTAATTTATTTGACAATACAGTAATTTCTTTTTCAAATTTATCTATTACTTTGACATTACTTTCTTTTGTATTATTAAACAAGTTTTTAACATTGTTCAATTCTTGTTCAAAAGATGTTAATAAATTAGTAATAGAGTTTAGTTTTTCTTCGAGTTTAAATTTATCTTGTTGTACTTCTGTTTTTCAAGCTCTTTGTTGTTTTATTTCTTCGAGTACTTTATCTTTAGACTTAAACAAAGCCGAAACTTCTAATTCAAGTTTCGTTTTTGTTTCGTTCAATTCTTGTACTCTATGCTCCATATTCTTAACTAACATAACTCTTATTGGTTATCGTCTAAAGCTATTCTTATAGTTGCATCACCAGTAGTATATGCAGTAATTTTTACTCATACCCATCTTGCTGCATTATCATTGATTTCATATCTAGTGAAACCGTCAGTTGTAATACCTATTCAAGTTCCTCCGTCAATAGAACTTCAATTTGCTTTATTTATAACTTGAACTACTGAAAAATCATTTGTAGCACTCACTGCAGCTGTTAAATCTGGTCTATCTTCTTGATCAGAAGCATAAACTGTTAGTGTGTATACAGCAGTATTATCTGCATTCAAATTTAATCAAATATGTCTAAAATCCTCTGATAAAACCATAGGAGTTGCTTCGTCTAATGCTCATATTGTTGCAAGTTCGTAACTTGCGGAATCTCTAAAACCCATAAAATATTTATTAAAATATAAACTTAATGAGAACACCCTATTTCAGGGTATCCCTATAAACTTATATTACATCTACTCTAGCACCTTCTTCTAAAGTTCTATAAGTGATATAGATATCAATTGTACCAGCACCAGTACCAATGGCAACAGTGTTGTTAAATGTGATAGTTTTACCATCTTGTAGAGGTTGTTGTACAGAAGTTACAGAAGCGTTAGCTAGATCTACAGTACTTGACGCACCTAAGTTAGCTACAGTTTCTGCAAAGAATGTTCCAGAACCTTTAGTAGAAGTTTGAGAAAGTACAAAGTTTGTACCTCCTGCAAGTCCAGTACCATCAGTTGCAACAATAACATTTTCAATTAATACATCTCCACCGACACATAATGCCATATTTTGTAGAGAAGTAGTAATATCACTAGATGTGATTGTTTTTTTGATAGTTGATGTAGTTCATCTAAAATTACTATTCATAATTTCTCATTAAGAACTAAATTATTTCTTTTTTGTGACTTTTTTTACTCTCTTTTTTGGCATAGCTTTTTTAGTCTTTGCCATTTTTCTTCAATAATTACCGCAAGGCATAATATTATAGTTAAAGATTAAGATCCATCACCTTTTGAAATTTTTATTGCTCTACCAGTAACGATTGTAATACCGTAAGTAGTACCAGCAAGGTAATTCCAGTTTTCAGAAGAGAATTCTTCACCGTTATTTCCATCAGTTGGAGTTTTTAGGTAAGGAGCTTCTAAAGTTGAGAAGTAGAAATCAGAGTCCATACCAGAGTAAATACCCCAGAATTTTCTTTTAGTTGTATCAACTCATCCTGCTGCAGTAGTTGCAATTCTAGGAATTTCAATATGTCTTAAAGCATTTGAGTATACATTAAATGTACCAGCATTATCAGAAGTAATATCAGCCGTAGCTCTTAGTAATTCTTTAATTTGGTTACAAGTATTAGGATCATCAGTTGAGAATATGATATTACAATTAACAACCATTTTTTCCCCTAAGTTGTTGAAAGATTCTTCAACAGCTAATTTTTGAGCATTTTCTAACGCTGCTTTTGAGAATTGTGGATTACCTGTAATAATATTATTATAAGTAGTCGCAGAACCTGTTAATGTATGAACAGCACTTGCCCAAGCAAAACCATCACCTACAGTTGTATCAATAGTATTACCATCTCTATCAGTATAAGAAGTATCAAATGCAAACGTAAGTCTGTGTGATAAATCTAAATCAATTGAGAAAGGACAAACAGTTGATAAATTAGTTACAGCATCAAGAATATCTTGATTTTTACCAGCAACTCTCATTCTTTTAGTAATTGATACTTCAAGAGCAACAGTATGAACTTGTAAATCTTTTTCGTAACCGTATTGCACTCTTGCTTGTTGAGCAGTATCCCCTTCATCTCTTCTAGAACCATATTGGTTTCTATGAAGTCTTTCAGCGTATCTTTTAAATTCTCAAGTATTTTGTTCTAGTGGATCTTCTACTACTAGACCTGAAGTTCTCATAACTTGTGGCATACTTTCTAGAGTATACGTAAAGTTTCTTTTAACAAGGTCAGTGAATTGAGGAAGACTCCCACTGTTGATAGTTTGAATAGCCATCGTTTCATTAATTAAATATTAAAACGGGGAGTTTTATTATTATGCAGTTTCTGTTTCTGGTAAATTAAATGCACATACACCAGTAGTAGCAGATCTGAATTCTACAATTCTTGCACCTTTACCTATAGTATCTACAGCTAATGATTTAGAATCAGTATGAATTTCAACAGTTCTGAATACATCAGCTTTTGTAAATGTTCCAGTTCCTACAGTAAAGTAAGCTCTTGAATCAACAGATTTTCTTACCCAAACTTTTTTAGTTTTGAATGCAGTTGCAAAATCTTCATCAGTAGTTCTAATAGCTTCAGCTAAAATACCTGCGAAATCAGAACCATTAGCATTTTCTACACCCATTTTTGTTTGTTTACCCGTTACATTATTTGTAACAATTTGTGCAGAAATAGCAGTTCCATCTTCAATAGCTAAAGATTCTAGGATTGGGAAATCTCTTAGAACCCATTCTCCATCGAATGGAAGAAAATTTCTAGTTTCATTTGGTTGGTTTAAACCAACAACAGCTCTTGACATTTTCTAATAGTTAGAATATAAATTATTTTACAAATTCACGAATCATAAAAGCATCAATATCTCAAAGACTATTTACTCATAATTTTTTACATAATGCTTCATCAACATTTCTGTTATAATGAATAGGCAATGTTTGTAGTATTTTTGTTACACTTCCGTTTGTCACGTTATGTTCTTCAAATACTTTTAACAAAGCTCATGTAACATTATTAATCATGATATATTCTAGTTCTTCTTCTTCTTTTGCTTCTTTAGTTTGTAAATATTTAAGGTTAGCATCAGTGTACTCACCTTTCGATCCGTCTTTAAAGGTAACAGTTGTACCTTTAATTTCTTTCACTTCTTTATCTCAGATAAACATCTTTTTTATAATTAGTTAATAATTTTATAATCTACTGTAAATGTTCAATATTCTTCAGTTTCAAATTTGAATGAAATAGGTTTATCATCGTAGTCTTTTTTTACATCGGCTACCATTTTTTCACTTCTTTCAAATCCATCATTGAATGTAGTAACGAGAACTTTTTGGTTTTCAGTTTTTCCATCTTTCGTAAGTAACGTAAGATTCATTAACTGATTTTCAGTATATTCTCCATATTGATTTTTATAGACAAGATCTCTTGTAGGATCTTTTCTTTCACTTACATAGCTAAGAACAGGTTTCCCTCCCCATAGTTTAAAACTATAGTGTCTAGGTCATTTATAACGCTCTTTACCTTTTTTAAAGGCATTTTCTGGCTCTAATTTTTCCTTGAGTTCTACGTTTTCAGATTCTAATTTATTTAACCTTTCTAAGATTTTACCTAAGTCTTGATTATTTTCTTTAGGTTGAGATTCCTGAGTATTTTCAGCATTCCCAGTTTGTGGATTCATTTTTACCATAATAGTTTATTATTTATATAAATGTGCAAATTTCCCTCCAAAAGAATTAGTTCCAAAATCTTTATTTTTTGTATCAGTTCTTTTAGGAGTTGACGATCATAGTCCAGAATTTCCGAACATAAGTATCCCGTCTTGAGCTTTATCACTTTTTAAATTATCCTTGTTCACATAAAGAGTTGCCATTTTTGCCATCTCAGTTGCTTGATTTACAGATAAATTTCTTCATCCTGCCATCATTTCATAGTGTTTTCTCGCTTCTGTTTGAATGTCTCATTCTAAAGAATTTAGGATCTTGTCAGCTTCTGAATTAGCATTACTGCCTTCTTCTTTTGCTTTCATATCTTTATAATACTTTTCGAATCTTTCATTCTCAGAAAGTTCTTCACTTGGTTTTTCTTGAGGTTTTAAAGATGTTTCTGCATCATTATAACTATCGTATCCAAACCTTTTAGCAACTTCATCAGCCATTTTTGGGTCTTTAGCATGAAGGTCTATTATGCTATTAGCATCCACTTCAGCTCTTTTTACTTCGCTTTCTATTGCTAGATCACGATATTTTTGAGCTTCTTGTTTACCACCTTCAATTTGTTGCAAATACCTTTCTTTAGTTTCTGCTGGAATTTCAGGGGCTTTTTGAGAGTTGTCCCCATTGGGAGTCTCGAGGTTTTTATCTTGCAAGTTTTCCATAAGGGGTTGCGTTAGATATTAAATAGGGTCATTATTGACCACCATAAGCACTTTAGATAACCTCCCCAGTATATCTAAAGCACTCAGGGTGAACAACAATATATATTGTTCAGTATTATTATTTATTTTTCAACTTTTCAGCTTCTTCAGCTTTTTTCTGATTGTATGCTTCCATTGATTTTGGAAGTTCTTTTAGTGATTTTATTACTTCATTTATTCATTCAATTTTACTATAAACAGATTCTTCTATTCATCTCGCTTTTCACTCAGATAAACTGAGTTGATAACTAAATTGGGTTTTTCTTAAAAACTTCTCGAATACATCTCAGTATTCTAAGAGAATCTCTCCGTCTTGTGAAGTCAGAGAGTTTTCCTTAGCTTTTGATAATAATTCAAATTCTTTTTTGGGAATATAGATAAACTCGATTTTTTCCATATTTATACTTTAGCGACTAAATTTTCTTCCGTTATTTCTGGTGGTGGAGTTCACTTAGAAATAGGCATCATTCATTTAAGTTGTTCTTTAAGATTTTTAACTTCTTCCCCTGTATCATCTCAAGCTCTTTCAACTGGGTTGAGATTAAAGTCTTTTGCTAAATCTCTCATAGTTTCATCAGCTGGTAATATCTTTTCAATATCGATACCTGCGGCTTTTGCAGCTGCATATCATTCAGCCATACCTGCAAGACTATTAATCAGTTGCATTTTTTGTTCTCTATCAACACTATTGATAGTAGGAGCAGTAACATTTGTATGTACATCTATTTGAATATCACCTCTTATAGCTTCAGGTGTAACTTTGAATATACTAGATCCTTTTCTTTTTCTGAATTTCTTAGATTTTTCATCAAACTTAGCTCATTTTATATCTATTTCTGGATATATTCCTTCTACATCTTTCAGAGGGAAATAAGTTTGTAATAAATCTTTGAATTGATCCGCAAGTCTTTCGTATGCAAAATCTCTATTCATTAACCATACATTTACTCTTTTTTGAGATGCTTCCCTTTGAACTTCCGTTTGAAAGGCAGTTTGTTGAGGTTCTCAAAGTATATTTTGTACATCTATACCAATATACATAGCTATATCTTTATAGATTCTAGTTAAGTAATCAAATATAGCAGCATTAGGCGGATTACCACTGATTTGTTCGAAATTCCCTTGTAATTGTCCGTCAAATGTTAGTATTTCATTTTCATAAGAGAATGTTCTACCGTCAAATGTAAGACCGTTTCAAATTGCAAGAACTTGGTGATTACTTCTTCTAATAGCATCCATTAACATTTCTCTAAGTTTGTTAATTTCTCCATTAAACATCATACATGCTTCACCGAAACCTCTACCGTATAAACTATACATTTTTTTACCGAATGATCTAACAACAAAAGGTAAACATTTTTTACCGTTCATAGTACTAATAATTGGGTGTTCTCTGATTATTAATCTTTCGTTGGCTATAACTACATATATATCTCTTTCAACATTCCAGTAATGTCTTAATCTTACCACTTTCCCTTGTTGTGCTTCTTCCTCAGAAGTAACAAAAGTTTGATAGTTTTTGTCGTAAGTTCTTGGTTCTACTTCGTCTATGTGTTTATAGATTTTATTGTTTTTTAATTGTTTGAATTTTTCATAAGGCATATATTCTTCTGCAATACAATCGACAGCGTCGTCGAAATCATCTTTTACAGTATCATCAAACCAGAAATTCCTTATATCAAAGTTTTTTACAAATATTTTATTAGTTGTAATTTCTTTTTCTTCGAATGTGTAGTCTAAATTGTCATTGACAATAAAGTCGTGTTGTTTTCTAGTAATACTTTCAAATCCTGTATACAAAACAGAAAAACCAAAAATAGCTGCTATGTATTCATTCCATAACAACTCTCTATCAATTTTATTTTTTCTCCATACATATTTCCAAACATATTCCAATGCTTGTGCTTGTTGTTTATATTGTCCTGTTTCTCACTTGAAAAGAAAAGTAGTTTTAAGTTTAGTCGCTTCTGCTACATATAACTCAACTAAAGAAGATAATAAAGGTACTACTGAAGAACTTCTTTCATCAGGATAAGGGGTATATAAAGCCTCCACCATTGTTTGGTAGATTTGCCAGTTTCTTTCCACTTCATTTCTTACAGCTTCCATATCATTGAATCTTTGAGCAACATAATCTATTTTTACTTGCTCGTCCTCGGATACTGTATGATCTTTAATTGGTTTAAGTTGTTCAAATAATTTTTTATTAAGTTTCATTCTTATTTGTTTAACTACTAAGCGAGGGGGAGGCTTTTTAGTTATTCTAAATATACTGTTTTTATTTATTTAATCAAGGTTTTATTAGCTGTCCAGTACGATAATCTCTTTGAACTCTATCATCAGCCAAGTGTTTCTTCTTTTTTCTCGATGGTAGATTAAATTCTAGGTAAGAAGCAATGTACTCTAATGCAGTTCTATAATGTGATGTTTCGTCATGTATAGGTAATTTAGCTGCAGTAGTTCTGTTTGTACTTTTATCTGATGTTGGATACCTACAGTTCATTATTGCAGCTCTAAAATCTTTATTAGATTTATCATATCTAATTTTATATATGTTTTTTCTAGTTACATCTATTTGCTCTTGTTTAGGTGGTATTATCATCTTTCATACCTTGTTTGCTTTCTGTGGAATTACAACATTTATTCACACTTTCATATACTCTTTAAATACTGTTGTATCATTCATTGCACTATTAGTGTCATAAGGGTCAGTTATAAAAGTTGCTTTTTGCCAGTTATAGTTTCTATACCTAGCTTGAAAATCTAACTGTGCATCATCCATTTGGAATGTAGGCTTACATGCCATGAACTCTGCCATATCTGTAACTGAACCATTCATAGCTATAGAGTCTATTATATCCCAGTGATGAGTATCATTGTTTATTTGCATTACTATAACAGCGTGTGGATCGGCTCATCAATGAGAATTATCTATACCAATTATAAGTTGTTTTTTATGGTCATAAGGAATTTGAATACCTTCTTGTTTAAATTCAGGATATACTCTACCTTTAAGAGAAGCTGTATAATTTATTTCTAATTCCTGAGCAATATCTTCAGGTTTCATACCCTTGATTCTACTTTCGTACCACTCTTGTGTATAATGAGGATGATCAGTCCAATGGTATCTTAACCGTTTGATTTCTCATCTTTCAGCCATCAACTTCATCTCATAGAACTCATTAAATTCTCATTGAGGAGTACTATTGAATATTCTACAAGGAGTATTACTAGCAGCTGATTTATTTATCTGACCAGCAAATTGCATAAAAGCCATCTCATCTAAGAATACAGCATTTCTCGTCCCTCAACGTCAAGCTCAAGGATTTGCGGTCTTTCATGTTATAGATGCACTCGTGTCTGGATCAGTTATATTCATCTTACGATTTGACTTATCCTTTCACGATTCTTTATTATAACTTTTAGGGATTAACCAATTAGGTAAATTTAACATCATGAACCTCATCTTTTCGAAAAGACTATCCATATCACCAGGACTATCAACTTCTCACTCTGTTCTTGATATTAGAGTGTATTTGTGTTGATGGAATATAAATCCATATATTTTGATTCAAGCAGTTACCCACGAAATACCCATTTGACGAGATTTTTCTATGAAAACATTAGTAAGTACTCAAGGCTTTCTATCTTGTATTGGTTTACTTCATTCATATATAGATTCCCATACCTCGTCTACATATTCCTCTTGAAAAGGAAATAATATGAATGGAACTTCAGTCGGTGCATCACTTGAAAAGAATGTAGCATTTTTTTCTGTATAGAGATATGTATTAAAAAAATACTTTGGATCTCTTTTACATGCTTCTATTTCAATTAATTGTAAGTCTCTATTATCCTTACACGCATCTAATAATAATAATCTTTCTTCAATATTCATGATGTGGGGAGTTAATAATTATTTTCTTTTAAGTCCTTTAGGTGTTAGTTTAGTTTCCACTCCTTCAGTTCAAGTTATTTTTCAAAGTTTTTGTCAAAATGTAGGTTTTGGTTTTCAGTGAAGTTGAAATAATTCTTTTATAATTCTATTAGGATTTTCTCCCCTTTTGAATGTTTCAGCAATTACTTTTCAAACTAATCATTTCCCAGCTTGTTTAATATCTCATGTAAGCGTTCACATTACTATATCTCATAAGTTGAATATATCAGTTAATCAAGTCAAACCTCATTTAGTATTTCTTGAAAAAACTCACATTCTTTTAGCTAGTGTCTTTTCTAGATTTCTAACCGCCCCATATTCTTTATTGAGAGCTTTGTTAGTTGTTCCCAAAACTTTCATAACATTATCGTCAAGCATATTTCATAATGTTTGAGATATTTTTGCATCTGCCATAGCTTTCATATCAGGTCATTGCATCATTTTAGCAAAATCTCCTTTAGCTAGTGTTTTATTAAATTCTTGTTTTAATAATTGCATTTGTTTTTGTGTCATTTCAGTACCATATTCAGTTCTCCAATTATCAACTATACTTGATATTTTAGATCTCATTCATGGGTGAGCTGCAGCAAATGATTTTCCTTCTGGAGTATCAAGGAATTTATTCAAATTAACCTCAATATCATCAATATTAGTTTTTATCTTGACTAATTCATTATTATTTTCAATAGTTTTATATATTTCTTTTTTTCTATCAGCTGTTTTTCTCATTGCATCAACACCGTCTCTTGCAACTCATTTAGATTTAGAAACGTATTCAATACCTTCTCTTAAATCTGTATTAACTTTTTGATAAGCAAATTCTGTAGTTTTTCCCGCTACACTTGGTTTTAAACCTCTTCTAATTAAATCATCTGATTTTTCTATATCAACTCATTTAACTATTTTAGGTTTTTTAGGAACTATAGGAGTTATAGTAGGTTCTTTTCATGGTAGACCTTTAAATTCTACATCTCATTTTTGAATCCTTTCAGTTATTCATTCTGTAACCTGTGTAAGTTTAGATGGTTTAGTTGGTGCTATAGGTCATATAAAATCCCCCTTAACTACTCATGGAGCAGGAATATCTTTTACTGCTTGTTTTCCTAGTTCTTTAAGTGTCTTTTTTCAAGTTCTTGAAATTTGCCCACTTCATACGAATTCTAGTAATAACTCAAATCATACTCAAATATTATCTAGATTTCTTCTTTGTTCAGGTGATTGGTCATTATACCATTTTGTAACTCCTTTTACTGTAGGTGCTACGTTTTCTGCAATATCTGCCCTTATATCTTCAGGAATCATTTCTACAGTTGTTTCAATACCTTCTCAAATAACCCCTCACAAAGGAGATAAAGCAGTTTGGATAGCTCACGCCCCTCATCTTGCAAAAGCCTCAGGAGCTGTATATTTACCCTCAGCTAATCATACACCAGCTTCTTTGATTCTTCATAGTCCTCATTTAGCAATTTCTGCTGTTTTTTCTCAAATTCATAGAGCTTTTTCTTTGAATTGTTTTGCTGATGGTTTTATTCAATACTCATAAAACCCTTTAAATGATAAAGGGTCTACTCTTCCTTGTTCAGGAGCTTGTGCAGGTGCAGAAGGTTTAGGAAGAGTTGGAGTTGTTGGAGTTGGAGCTACAGGAGCTGTTGTATCCGTTGGAGTAGAAACAGATCTTTGTTTAGCTTCATTTAAAAGCCCGATAGATTTATCAAAATCATATCATTTATCTTTAAGTTTACCTAAAAACTGTAAATCTCTATCGTTATATCCTGCCATGTTTTAATATTCAGAAAGTAAAGCCTCGTCTTCTTCCGAGAATGTAGTTGGTGTTCAGAAGTCTCATTCATCAAATTTAGATCTTAAGTCATCTTCGGTAAATGTCGCATCACCTCATGTTTCTTCAAGAGCTTGAATCTCATTCCTATCTATTGGAGTATATCCGAAGAATTCTCTTTGAGCTATATATTTTTGCTCAGTTTTATTAGTTATAGTTTCTAACATAGTGAGTAAATTATTTGGAGTCATCTTAGTATTTCAACCAATGAAATCTTCTAATGCAGTCATCTCAGTAGGAGTAACAGCACTACCAGCAAAGTATTTTCTTGTCTGTGCTTGGTTCATTGTTAACAACGTATTTAATTCTTGCATTTCTGGGAAATCTTTGAACTTTCTCATGAAGTCATTAACTCTTCCATCAAACGCTCAAATTTTTTCAGGATTTTTTAGTATTAATTCTGATAGTCTCGCAGTATCTTTAGATGCTTGATTCATATTTACAGTAGAAACGAATTCATCACCAAACCAAGGTTTAGCTTTTTCTTCTATTAGATTTCTAACGTATTTATCAGCACTTTCGTAATCTTTATCATTTAGATACCTAGCAACAGTTGACCAATCAACTCTGTCTGTATCTGCAGCATTCTTAGTAAGTACTTGTTCTAAGTTTCCACTAATAGCTTGATCTACATCTTCGTTTATAGAGAATCCTCTTACGATATTAGCTACGCTTTGACTTGTTACTTCTTTTCATTTGTCTTGTAATTCTTTTACTGCTTTTTCTGTTCTTTCGATTACTCTTTCAAAATCTGCATCAGTTTTATATAGATCTCTTGGTAATACAGAAGTTATATCAAACGCTAGATTTTCTGCGTCTACTTCTTCTTTTTTAACACCTTCGAATTGATAATGACCATAATCTCATTCCGCTATCGTTTCGTCAGGTCTAAAGAATCCGTTTGCATTCATCTCAGCATCTATACCTTGGAAATATCCGACTTTATCCTCACCCTCTGGAAGTACTACATCAACTGCATTCCCCGTCATGTGTGAACTTTCAGTTGTCCAAGTAACTACATTCGCTTCTGGATCAGCATATTTAGCGTCAATCCCTTCCGCTGTTAATTCTTCAGCAGTTCTACCTTTACCATATAATCCTAATTGATCCTCTTTAGTTCTGTATAGATTATTCAGATCAAACGAGATATTCGGATTAGATGACATGATTCTATTTATACCGTCAATAGTTCATTTACTCGCAGTAATTTTACTACCATCGGCCATTTCATATTCTCATAATACCGCATCCTCTTTAGTTATATTTGAAGTAGGTTGTGCAATATCTGAAATTGGTTCGTATTTTTTAGTTTCAGAATTATATGTCCCATATACAGGATTTCATTTTTTATCAGTACCTATTCTCTCAACATCAGGAGCTTCTGTAATTTCTGGAGCTTCTAAAGTTGATAGTTGATCAATTACACTGTTTTTCATTGATTCAGGAACATCGTTTATATCAATAGTACCTTTATTTACTAAATCTGCATAACTAGCGATAGTAGTTTCAGCAAAAGTTGTTTCGTCGTATGTTTCAGTAACAGTTGGAACTATTTCTCCGTTTAATCATGTAGAAAAAGTTATTAATCTTCCAGTATCCTTATCAAATACAGGTTTCATAGGTGCATCTTCAGTAAGTTCAATTCTCTTTCAAGTATCTGCACTAATTATAGGATCTCAATTACCGTTTACATAGAATCCTTGAGCTTGACTCATTTCCTCATTAACAGTGTTTTTATTTGCTTCATTTATTTTAGTTTCTTCAGCAATAGTTTTATATTGATCTAACAGGAATTTTCTTCTTTGAAAATTTCTATCTGAAAGTTCAGCGATTGTTTTATCAGTATCCGCTAATAATTGGATTCTAAAATCCTCCATAGCATCCTCATCATATAAAAGACCGTTTATTTCTGCATTGTCAATTTTACTTAATGCTTCCTGTAATGTACTTGCTACATTATCATCAAGATCATCTTGTAAATCGTCCATTTTTTGCTCGAATGCAATAACCTTACTTTCTTCTCATAGTTTTCTAGCAGTTTTTATTAATGACTCAGTTTTAACTAGATCATTATATGTTGTTTGAGCTTCTTCTATTTGTGCATCAATAGCGTCTAATTTCGCTGCTGATTGTGCAGGTTGTCATGAATTACCTAAATAAGCTATATTTGCTTTTAGATTTTTTACTGATGTTTGACCTCTTCTAATTCTAGCTGAAGATTGTATATCTTGGATTTCTCAAGTTACAGCATCATATTCTTTTTGCCTATCTCTTTGACCTTGTAATCTATCCTCAGTTTCTTTTTGATCTTCATAGTATTTGATTTGTTTTTCAACTTCTGTTAATTCTTTAGAAGTCATACCTTCTTCGTTCAAACTATTAGTCAGATCAAGTATTTTTTTATCTAAATCACTAACCACTTCTTCTTTACCTGTGAAAGTATCAGGTTTTACGTCAAGCCCTGTATCCTTAGTAATATCAGGTTTAATAGGTTCAGGAGTAGGAGTAGGTTTAGTCACACCTCACTTAAGATCAGTAAGACCTGTAGTTTTTTGACCTTTTAAATTCTCAAATTGTGGAGCTTCACCAACTTTTCATACCTTTTTAAGTCAAACACTAGACACTCAAGAAGTACCACCCAGTTTTGGAATAGTATCTTTCGGAGCAGTTACTGAATCAGTTGCAGCTGATTTAGCTAGAAATTTTTCTGTAAAACCTCCTTCTTTTATTTTAGAAGCAAGAGCTTCAGTTCCTCATGCTCTTTTTTTTAACTTTTCAAGTTTACTTACTTGAGATGTAGTGAATCAGTTTGACATTGGTTTTTAGTTAAAGTCTAATTTATTTCTATATAATTTCTAGTGATCAAGCAAATGTAAGATTTCAAGACCCTCATGCTGTTACAACTTTTATTGTCAATAAGTCTCAAGCTGTTACTGCCAGAGTATTGACTAGATCTTGAACTAATGCTGTTGATGATCCAACTGTATTAACTGTTAATGCAGATCCAACAGCATTCTTACTAACATTTATTGTGGATGCTCATGGATTCGTATTAGTAATAGGTTTAATCGAAAGATTTTTTAGAGTTCATGTTCTTCATATAATAACCTGTAAATTTGCCTCACTTGCATCTGGGGCAGATACTCAGGTAATAGGTACAAATCTAGTAAGTCAATTACCAATACTTGTTCAATTAGTACCAAATGAATAAACATTATAAAAATTATCTCAAAACTGTTTAGGTGTAATATATTTAGTATCATTCGTTCTAGCTGCAGCTTCTGCATCACTAGATTTTGAAACGGTATTTAATCTAAGCTCTGTTCAGTTATCAATAAATTCATAAGTCTCATTTAATGTTAATTGTCCAGCTACTAATACATCTCCGTCTTTATCTTTTAAATCTCTTACTCATAAAGTGTCTACATTTATTGTAGATGCTCATGTATTAGTTGCACTTATTTTAATACTTATTTTAACTCATGCTACATAAGATAATAAAGTAGGAGTTAATGCTAAAGTATAAGCGTCAGCAACTCACCCTGTTATTCAATATGTCCATGCTTGTTTTTGAATAGCTCTACCACCAGTTTCAGGATTTACGTTATTATCAGCTCATGAAGTTCATGATTTTGTACCTGCATCTACTAACGCTTGATTTCATCCATCAACTTTACCAGCAACTCAATCAGCTGCGTTAGGTGTTGGTGTTCATGTATCAATAGATTCCCATTGTGCAGAACCTAGATTGTAATTATAAAATAATCAATCTGCTGTTACATATATATCAGTATATGCTAATGTAGCAACTCAATCACCTCATAATGCTGCATCTCTTGCAGTAGTATCTGCAAATGTTAATCATACTTGTTTTAATTGTGTGAATTCTGATTTATCTAGTAATTGATCGTGCATTGCTACAAGTTCAATTACAGTTCAGGCTATCCAAGTTTCACCAGTTCATGCTGTGGCAGGATCTGCTGTTAAACTTAACCCTCTTGTAAGTCACGTCAAAATACTTCCAGACACTCACGTGAATGAAATGAGTTCTTCAACACCTCCTCTTTTCAAGTGGATTCTACCTGAAGTAACTGTAGGTGGAGTTGCTACTGTCATTGTATTATCAGTAGGATCTAGTTTCTTTGATAACGTACTCGTATATAAACTTTCAAAAGTTTGAGCCATAATATATGTATTATACAGTTAAATTGTTACTTAATTCTGGTTTTATTTCTATTTTCATTTGGAGAGATTCCATTTGAGCTTTTGCAGCTAATGTGCTACATGTATATCTAAACAATATCTTTTTTCAGACAATATTCAATGTTCACTTAGTTCTCAGGATTACTACTTCTTGCAGTTCCTCTATTCAGGATACTCAACTTCAACTTCAAATCGCAAAACTTCAAACTGGAGCGGATCATATACCTCAGATCTGTAATTCTATATTATCCTTATCAATAGTCTTAGTGTCAACGACTCTTCCATCTACTAATATTTCTTGTGTAAAGACAGCAAGTTCATTAATTTTTACAAATGCCCTAGTTTCCCATAGTACTTTCTTACGTGTAGGATCTCCCAGAGTAAATTCCTTAGTTTCATATACAAATGGGATTCAAGCATCTTCATCGTCTTGATTTACCTCGTCCTCGTAGACTTTAGGCTCAACTGTTGAAACAGTATAGTTCTTTCATTTGAAATTAGTTCAGTCGTAGAAGAATTTTTGTTCGTCTATTAAGAAAGCATCTTTTTCTATATCGTATATTATACATATATCATTCAGAGTACTTCCAACAGTTTTAAAAAACCATTTAATTAGATTCTCTTTAGGTACATAATAACCAAAAGCATCGCTTTGATTGTCGTCAAGTGTAGACATTATCTTACTTATACCTTTGTAAGGTCTTTCTGATAATTCTAGTATTTCAAATCATAGGAGATTATTCCCTCTCACAACTCTACTGATTTTTTTATTTCATGTAAAGAAGTATGTGTTTACTCATACAGTCACTGTAGTAGCGTTTAGATCTGTTCCCTCTCTTGTTTGGAGTTTACCAGTTCTAAATGTAATCAATCAATTAGCTGAATCAAAATCACCTAGATCTATAGTAGAAATACTATTTGGCGTAAAAACCAAAAGAGTCTTATCATTACTGGTAAGACTTGTTACTATTTCTTCAAATTCAAATTGATCGCTTCAAGCACCACTGAAATCTTCATAGTCATTTCATACTGATTTAAACACGATATTAGGACTAGTAGAAAAACCACTTGCCCAATGACTAGAAGAAAAATCTTGACTAAACGAAGGAGCAAAGTTTGCAATCCCTGTAGCAGGTGTAGTGTAAGTAGTTCAATCAAGTTTTCAGAAATCATCTACTCCGTTCATAGCATAAATAACATCTCAAATATTTTGAAATGTCATACGGTTATCTGATGTTATGTCTGTACCTGTGTTTATATCTACAACAACTCACGCCTCTGTAATAGTTACTAGCTTTTCGTCAGCATCTTTATTATGTCTTACTATTAATCTATCATTAGCAGGATCTGCTCTTAAATAACTACATATTCATTTCGGAAAACTTCCGTCAGTAAGTGTAGCAAATAGAGAATGTCATGGTCTTATTTTAATAGCCATTCAGTCAAGCCTTGCATTTCTTAAAAAAGGAGACAGATTATCCGATAACGTGAAAGAAGGTGTGTTATCTGCATAACCACCTGAAAATATATTCTCTAGTTTCATCCATTGCGAAGTTCTGTAACTCATGTTTATATATTTAAGAATCTACCTTTTCATGTACTATATTGTGTTTTACTTGGTTTTTCTGCTGACTTATTATTGAAGAAGTCATACATTCATTTAATTTTACTTAGACCAAATTTAAGTATATCTGCTCATCTTGCTTCTTCTCATCTATTGAATAGAAGTTCTCATATTGCTAGATATGGAATAGTCATCAAAGCATATTGATCGTTAGTGATAACAGATGTATCTGTGATGTTAGTCATAATATTAGGAATCTTTTCGTATCTCATGTGGATCTTATCGCCTGTGTTATTCAAATTGAAAGGCACTAGATATATATCATCAATAAATACGTAGAAAGGACTAAATTCAATAAATCAGTTATATACTGCATTATTTCTTAGTCTGTAGTTATTTGTACCCTTAAGAGAGTTTAAATCCTCCCAAATGTCATCATACAATTTATTAGTTAACTTGAATTTGTTGTTGTATATAACTTGAATACCACTCATCCAATCAGTCGGTAGATTAAACGCAGCAAAAACTCTCGTACCTGTTATATGGTCAAAGAGTATACTTCATTCTCCTGAAGCTGGAATACCTGTGAATTGTGTAGCTGTAAGACCTGTATAGGTAATCATATTTCCATCAATAAACAAAGATCCACTAGTTGGATAATTAATTGTAGATGCGTCGAGTGTTGATCCTCATATAACTGCCTCTAGTGTTAATGATGTTCAGGCTAGATTTGAATAGAATTGATCGCTATTTAAGAAGGGCATTCTCCCTTTTCTAATTGATTTATCCTCTCATTTCTCAAATGGATTATTAACTTGTCCAGAACATATTTCTAGTTGTGCCTGATTAGCTAGGTCTTGCATGAATGCTAGAGGATATGCTCATACATCTGCTTCGTCTTCCCTTAGTAAATCATACATTTTATCTGTAATTTGTTGGAGTGTAATTGACACGATATGTTATGTTAGATTTTAATACGGGGAGTATTACTATCTAGTATAATGATACACAAAAAAAAGCAAGGTTTTATACTTGCTCTTTATTATCTTGATATTCTTTAAGACATTGATTTAAAGTTTTTCTTCACATCTGTCTTGGTGAGAGAGTAATAGGCTCTTTAGATATACTCATTTTATCAAGCATTTCCTCTTGCCATTTAGTAAGTGTGAATCATTTATCTTTGAAATACTTATCTGCGAATTCTTTTAATTCCATAATTTATTTAATTAGTGTTACCCCGTGTACTATGTTAAGTACGTGGCTTTAAATAGCAATCGTATTTATATATTAAATGTTAGAACCCTGTTTCATCTATCTATTCTCAATGTGTCTCAGTCGCTTTCTATAATATCTCAACTTTCTATATTATAATTAACTCAATTTAGTGTCATTATAGTAGAGTATTGCCCTATATATTTTATGGATTCTGTAGCGGGAATAAAACACTTAGTTCATATTAGCTCTGTTATATCTTTCATAATCTATTCTTTACCAACTAATTTCTTTCTGAATTCATTGATCTGATCAGGTGTCATCTTTTTAACTGACTCTGCTGTAAGCTCTCAAATAATAAGCTCTCAAGTTATATGTTTTTCCTCTCTTTGCATTGCTTTACCAATTCATCTATCAAGCATTTTCTCAATAACATCAAAACCTTTACCTCATAGCATATTCTTAATGAGTATTCTAATAAGCATAGGTTGTTTCTTATCGTTTGCTAAAACTTTAAGAGTATCTTGATCCAAGTTCATAAGAGACATATAGTTTTCTTCAATGTCAGCTTTTGTAACTGGGACAAATCATTTACTCCTTAGTTGTTCGTTAACTAAAGCTATTCATTTACGAGGTCTTCCATTTGGATTCCCACTCTTTCATTTCTTGAATTGTGTTCATGCTTTTTTAGCTTCCTTTCATATATTTGGATTTCATACCATAGTAATCTGTTTACAATCTGTAAATTATATTATACTTGAGATGTCAAGTTCTCTATTTAAACACTTGATTTCCTTTTGTCAATCTGTGTAAGTATTATACCTTTTGAGTATAACTTGTATATACTTCTCATCTAGTTCCATTACCCTTGATATTCTATTATTCTTCTCTGCAGATATAAGAGTAGTTCAACTACCTCAGAATAGATCTAAAACTATATCTCATTTCTTACTACCGTCTTTGATAGCCTTGTCTACTAATTCGACAGGTTTCATAGTAGGGTGTAGATCGTTCTTTTTAGTTCTAGCTATTTCCCATATATCCATACCGTTATTACCTCAGTAGAAATTGTGTTCATCACACCACCCGTAGAACATAGGTTCATACTTACTCATGTAATCAGAGTTACTAAGAGTGTGATTACCTTTCGCCCATATAATAATGGCTCTATTTTCTAATCAGACTCTTTCCATGGAGTTGAGGTATCAAGCTATTCAGAATCTATAAAATGTTATATAGAAAGCTCACTTGTTATACATCCTGATGTTTGTATTGATATCGTCTAGGAATTGTTCTCAATCCTCTTTAGACATTTTGTCGTTTTTAATTGCTCAGTGTTTTGCATTGAATCATTTTTTATATCACTCTTTATCATTACCAGTCAATCAACCAGTAAAATCCATTAAGTAAGGAGGATCAGTAAATACCATATCACTCTTGTTACCTTTTCAGAGTAGAGCTTCTAGGTCGTTTACATCTGTAGAGCTACCACACATTAACCTATGTTCTCATAATTGGAATATATCTCCTTTCTCTACTATAGGAAATTCTACTACATCAGGTACATCGTCCTCAATAGCTTCTTTTTCTTCGTCTATTATTTCAGGGAGTTCTATATCTAGTCACCATTCAATAAGTTCGTCTACGTCCCATTCTGATTTGAGTGTTTCGTAATCCCATTCTCAAAAGCTGGAATTATCTTTGATTATAAATTCTCTTTGTTGATCCTCTGTGAGATTAGAGGCTTTGATTATTGGTACTTCTTTTAGTCCTGCTTCAGTACAGGCTTTGAGTCTCATATTACCACCTAAAACTATCATAGCATCATTAACTACGATAGGTCTTAGGTTTAGCATTTCAGGAAAGTCTTGAATTGACTTTACTAACTTGTGAAATTTGTCGTCTTTTAGTGTACGAGGATTGTCAGGATTATTTTTAATATCCTTGATGTTTACAAGTTCATGCTGTGTCATAGAGTTGTTCGATTAAGAGGTCTATATATTTATATATCTATTATACTCATTCTTCTCTATCTTTCAACTTTTTTTGTCTATGAAATACCTTGCTACTCATATCTAGATCAGTAGATAGATGATACAGGTCACAATCAGGACATATATAGATCTTATATTTTGTTTTGTATTTGTTTTGTAAACTCTTCCTTGCCTTCTTAGCTATTCGTTTGTTTTCGTATGGTATTTTATCTTTGCATTCCATTATGTAATATTAAATAGTATCTTATTTAGTTCATAGTCATAGGGTTTTATATAAATGTATCACAATATTATCTAATTCTCTTAATATTATAATATGTTGTACTTCTAATTGCGTTGTTCTAATCCCTTTATTATACAATCCCATAAAATACTTATCCATAAACTTTTGAGTGAATATAATCTCTCTTACATTTATATCCTCAACTTCATCAGAATACCATTTATAAAATCAATTTGGATTTACATCAGTATTCCAAAATTTACTCTCATACCCTATTACATCACATATCTCCTTTAGCATTTCATGTTCTTGCATCTTACTTAATGTTAAATAGTATCTAAATAATTCATTGCATCTTGTTCATAGTATTCTAATCTATTCAATGTCCCTTCTGCATTACTAGAGGAAGGATTATCAAAACAATATTTTTTAAATGCTGCTAATGATTTCCTTTTCTCAAGTTCTGTTTCAGCTTCTTCTTTAGTTAGGAATGCGTTTCAGAATTGAGCCTGTTTTTCATGATCTTGTAATAAACATTTATCGTATTCTTCTTGTGTCATTTCACATACTTCTGTTTTTATAACTTGAATATCAATTATGCAATAATAATTATCTCCCATTTCAAGTTCATATATACTCTTCACTTCCTTAATCTCTTCAAACCATTCTCAAATAAGTTCATCTTTTCTTCCATTAACAATCATAGGCTCTATTTGATTGTTAATATTTCAATCTTCCATTTCTCACTCTGCTGTAAAAATAGTTCATTTTTCAGTAAACGGTAAGTCTTTCAGTAGTTTATATGTTGTTTTCATAATTTGTATTATGTTATGTGTTAATTAATTTCTTATCTTTTAGTAACATATTAGTTATTATTTCTGAACACTCATTACAAGTTGGTTTTAATTCAGTTTTACTATTATATGTTCTATGTAAGAAATTAGATTCTCAGTCAGTGCAATATACACATTTAGTTTCCTTCATACTCTATAGTTTATATAATATATTCCTTTCTCTTATAACTCAATATTCAATAGTAGTTTTACCATGCAAAGAATCAGTACAATTCCATTCACAATATCTATAGAATCAGAATATTCATAACTTTCTTTCAGACATTATCTTTGCCGTAAATACTTGAGTATCAATCATTTGTTTTACATTATATTTCTTTCATATTTCTATTTTCATCTGTTCTACAGTTTATATGTTAAATAGTTTCATCTGCTTCTTTTAATTAAATCTATAACATCTTGTTTATGTCTATGGTTTATTTCTTTCATAATTATTTTAAAGATAATCTAATACTAATATTCTTTCCTTGAGAAAAACTTCTTATAACTAACGATACCTTATAAATATCTCAAGTTACAGTTGTTCATTTATGTTCAAATAACCTTATATCTTTTTTTATATCTTCTTCGATAAAACATAATAATTGTTCCTTTAGTTCTTTTATATCTTCGATATACCTTAAATCATAATATAATAATTCTATTTCTATTCAAATACTCTCAGAGACTCTTTCTAAATATTTATTAATTATCCATTCAATATTTTTTGTTTTCTTCATAATCCTTTTCTTTAATTAGTTAATAATATATTAGTCTTGCATATTTTCCTCATCCTTAATATATACATCTATTCTAAAGTCTTTTATTCATTCTAATATTCATATTCTATTTAATTGATCTTCAAATAATTTTCAGAATTTTTCTTTTGTTCATTCTGTTAAAGCATTCATTAATTTTTCTTCTGTTTTAAATCACATACTCATTACAGTTCATGTTCTTATTTCAAATCAGTTAATGTCTCATTCTATTAATTCTGCTACTATTTTATACATAATTTATTTGGTTAGTTTATAATATAGTAATTAAATAGTCTCTTTATTCTACTATTGTTAAATCTTGTATACTTCTAACTAGTAATTCACTAGTATCAGTATCTTTTACAATAACTGTATATCACAATAATCCTTTATCAACTCTTAATATTATCCCTTCAGAGTAAATTGGTCAAAACATCCCTATCTTTCTATATATCACATCTAGTCATTCCATAATCCTTTTCTTTAATTAATAAACTTTAGACTTGTTATATCTCATTCTATTTCATCAATAACCTCTCAATCTCTTTCTATTTTTATAATATCTTGTTCTCAGAAGTCAATTACATCTCAAGGGTTTATCTCAATAGTAGCATAAGTCGTTTTAACTGTAACTGTTCTTTCTCCTGTGTATTCCATGATTTATCCTGGTTAAATTCTACTATCATTATACTGATTAAAGCTGATCTATCAACTCTTGATCCATTAAAAAGTATATTTTTTCTACGTTCTTTTTTATGAGTTCTTCGTCTGTTAATATGATTGAATTAATATCTTTATTCAATACCTTGAAATATTTCTTATTGCAAGCCATCTTAATGTTTAGTTACCCAATTAAGCACTTTATTAATGGCCTTTCTCTCTTCTACAATTACGTCATACAACGCTTCCTTTACTATTTCATTAGTTTCTTTCTTTACTGCTTCTCTGAGGACTTTAATCTTCTTACAGGATACATTTACAGCTTCGTTCATTAGCATCTCGCTCTCGTATGTTATTTTGTTCATAGTCATAGTGTGTCATATAGGTATTGTGTGGGGTTTTGTAGATTTGTAATCAATCCTTCTGCAAATTCAGATAATGAGCTACACTTCATGTGATTCTCTGCCTTATCCATAAACTCTGGAGTGAATATAGTGAGTATAATTTCGTCGTGAGTTTTTTCTATCATAGTTCAATATGTATCTACATATTTAAAAGCAATTTTATCATCTCATATTTCTTTACATATTTTTATAAATTTTTCTTGTTCAGTCATCTTTCATTAAGTTATTAATTACGTCCTTCTGTGCTTGGATTAACATAGTTGTCTTTAATCTCAACTGCTGTGTTAGCTTCCATCTTGTCTCATCTGTTACTGGTCAGTTCAGTTTGTTTTTAAGTTCCAATGTTTGAAAACTCAAATTAGTCTGATTTATTACATTTTCGCTGTTTTTCATAGTAATTCATTATCTAACAAATATTCTAACATCTTTTCTATTGCTTCTAGTAGAGTTTTTCATTCAAATCTACAAGCATCCTCACATGGTTCACATCTATCATAAGAACATTTCCATTTATCTCATTCCCAGTTCCTTTCTATACGTAATCTATAATTTACTGCATCTTTAAATTTTCAAGGATATTCATTTGGTAGAAACTCAATAGCTTCTTCTAATGTAAGAGTTTTATATGATGTATACTTATTTGTTTTTATATATCATATAGTTTGCTTTAATTTTCATTCTTTTTTATCAAAAATAGCAAATTCTGTATCTACATTTTTCAAATAATGAGCTAATCTTTTACTCAACTCTAGGTTTATTGTTTTCATATTATTCAATTGATGAATTAAATTCCCTTCTAACACTTTCCTGAACCTGCTTCACTTCATCTGAGAGTTCTTCTTTTCAATTTAATAGGTTTTGGTAGTCTAAAATAAATAAATTTAACATATCAATGAGTTTTTCTCCTTTTAATTGCTCATTAGCATTTTTTACTTGCAGAGCTAATAAGTTTTCAATTCATTTAATTTTGTTCATTTTGTAGTAAGTTGTAAATATAATCAATTATTTCTTCTGAATCTTCTTCTATGGGTTTTCTATAGTCTCCCCAAAGATACATAATTTTATTCAGTGCTAATTCTTTTTTTGATAGTCCTGTGTGCATAGTGAAGTCTCATTCATATTTACTATGAATCCAATGGATAACATCACCTAGCATTACTGGGTGTCAATATATCTTTATTATTTCTTTTAACTCTCTCTGTTGTGATACAATCCTTCAACTCCAAGTATATCTAACTGCATATTTTCAGTTAGCATTCTCTCATATAATTAATGATATCCTATTTTCAATTAAAACCTTACATCCAAATCTTAACTCTTTATTTGCTATCTCTTTGTAGATTTTATCAATCTTTTCTTGTTTGTTTTCTATCATAGTTTCTTTAATAACTCAAGTAAATTAGTTTGTTCTTCTTCTGTGTATAAGTGAAGTGGTTTGTTTGGGATTTTCCCTATAATCTTATAATTTATACTTTGTCATTCTCATAATTGAAAATATTCTCATTCAAAAATTATATTATCCATTCAAATTATACTTTCTACATACTTCAACACTGCCGTCAGATCGTAATGGCCGAGTATTTCAACATCATCTCAATAATCTGTTTTATATCAAGTTTGACTTTCTTCACATTTATCAATACAAACATCTTCTAGTGTTTCAATATCACAACGCATTCTATCAATAATATCTGAATAACTTCCTCCATAATCTCATCAATCCCAAGAGTTTATTTTAATATAACACCCCTCACTCAAAGTCTTATCCATATAAGATTGGATTAGTTCCATTATTTCTTTATTCACTTGGTAATATATTAGTAATAAATTCTTCTAGTTTATTGTCTCTTATAGCTATTGCTTGTTCAAATGCTATTTTATCATCTGTATGTAATTCACAAGATGCTTCCATACTTCATCCCCAATATATAAAATCACAATCTATTTTTATTCATTCTTTATTAATCCCTCTCGCTACTGCTTCTATAAATGGTTTACTCATTATATAGCCTTCTTCTCATTGTTCCCACCCGCTTTCTTCATATCAATTATCTTTTGCAAATTGTTTATATTTTTTAATCATTATTACTATTTATTAATTAAATCTTTTACCTTACTTGGTTCATTCAAGTAGTTAACATATCTCCGTAAACTATAATTATTCCATTCAGTTCTTGTATAGTCTCAGTATTTAACTGTGTCGTATATATGACCTTTTCAAAATTTATTCATATTAATTATTTTAGATAAATAGATTTCCAAGTTGAATCAAAGTTTTTCCTTCCATTTGGACAACCTTTTTTACTTCCAGAACTTTCTTCATCTGTACAATAATGAGATTTACCATATTTACCCCAGTCTCCATAAAAGAAAAATCAATCTTTAGCTTTATACCAGAATTCATTATAACTTGATACCCATTTTCTAAATCATTTTTCATAACTTTGTAATCCGAAAGGAGTAGTTGTATTTTTCCAAGAACTCTCAGCAAAAGCAATTGATAACCCTGTTTTTATACAATGGAAATTATCTCTCACATTTTGCACTCTACATTCTTTTTCAAGCCCTTCATATAGTCCATAAGGTATAATTCCTTTAGTTGACTGTATTGAATTGTAAGTAATTTGCTTATTATCATAGCTTTTTACTTCTTGTGAAGACTTTTTCTTTAAATTAGTTAATTCGCTATGTAAATAATTATAAGATGCTTCCTGTGTTAATTTAACAGCACAGTTAATATCTCAATTACATAATTTTAGTCTTTCTATTCTAGCAAAACATTTATCCGTAGTACATATTTCATTTTTATATACTGGATTATTTGCTTCAACATCAATTGAAACACCTACCATAAATATAATAACTCCTATCATTAAATAGTTCCAGTTCATTCTCATTACTTTATTTAGTAATTCTATAATTGTATTTTTCATTTGTTTTGGTTTTAGTTTATAAATTATTTAATTATTTTTATTTCTTTTCCTAACTTATTACATATTTCTTCTAATGTCATTTCTTCTACTTTTTGTTTTTTTAATTTCCATATATATCTTGTGTTCCCTTGCTCTATTCAATCTACATAGTAAGGAAGATTATATCAGATATATTCATAATTTCAATATCTTGCTAGTTCACTATTTTTTTCTCATTGTAAATCAAACTTAATTAGATCTTCTCATAGTCTTGCATATTTTCCTTCCATATTATATCTTCTATTACAATTACATTGCACTTTTCTTCAATAATTAATCATCTTATTTAATACTATTAATAAATAAATCTATATTAGCTTCATTTTCTTCCCTAGTATCAGATACCATACTTTCATTAATAAACTGTTGTGTTTCATTCATACGTGCTTGATCTGCAATTACTGCAAATGCTATACTTGCTGAGATTACTATAAATGCAAGTGCTAATGATATATGTCTATGTACTATACTATCCATTATTTGTTTTAAATTTTTCATTGTATCTCTTTTTAAAAAATAAGTACAAGACGTTTTATTTATCTTGTACTACAATATTATCATATTCTTTATTAAACGCAAATTATAGTTTAATTTTATCTTTACTTTCTTGTTTCTTAATGTACTCTCTAGCATTCCTTACATCTCTACTTGCCTTTGTTGATGCGTCAATATGAGGTTTTAGCTTCTTTTTTTCCTCTTTTACAATTCGCTTTGCTTTTTCACTTACTTCTATCTTATGTTCTAATTTTTTATACAAATCTATCATTCTTTCCCATTATTTAGTAATATTCTAATTGCTACCCTTAAGTTGTATTTGCTTTCTATTAATTTAATAGCTATTTTTCTACATTCTTTTTTAGATAGTTCGTTATCTACTATTCATTTTAATATTTTATATTTAGCTTCTTCTGACTTAACACAGACTAAAGCATCTAGTATTTCGTTCATGTTTCTTAATTACATTTTATAAAATTCTTTTACTACTTCTTTTGCTTCTTCCATATTTCCTTTCTTTACCATAGTTAGTAACTTTTCAGCAAATGGTACTGATTCATCTATTTTTTCATTTAATTCTTTTCTTTGTTCTCTAGTAGATCCTAGTGCTATTTTTAATAATCAAATTCTTTTTTCTAATTCCTCAATTGTTGCCTTATGTTTTGTATTAGCTCATTTATAAGCTCTGTTAGTATTTTTAAGTTCTGTAATTTCAGTAATTTGATCTAAATATTCATTAATAGTTTCAAAATGTTCTTTTTTTTCTTTAGCTAATTTTTTTCTTACTCCTACTAATCCAATTAATGCTACGATTAGTACTACAACTGCACCTGCTAGTAAATATTCCATAGTATTTGTTTATTAATTATAAGATTTATAAAGGCTATCGACCTCAGCACTTGTTATTTCAATTCCTGCATCTATTTTCTTAGCATAAGCTAAAGCTCAGTCTATTACTTGGATTCATTCCTCCTTTGTAAGTGTTGCTGTACTTGTTTTATTTGCTATTAGATGAGTTTCTCAGAACATCTGTGTTTCATAGGTTCAGAAGATAGCTGTGAGTATATTCGTTCTTACGACTTCTTTTGAATATCATAGCTTATCTCCTATTCCTTTGAATATCTTCCAGAATGTTTTGTTTTGTTGTAAACTTCTTCACGGTTTAGTTGTTGCCTTCTCTATTATATATTCTTGTTCTTCCTTTCAGTTATCCATATAATCTTGGATTACTTCTTTAGTTCATTTCATTATGTAAATGTTTTAATTATCTTTAATATTATTACCAAGTATCAAAAATGTATCACAGATACTATAGTTGCTAATACAGCTAATCATTGCGAAGATCAAGAATTAATATCATATTTTAAAGATTCTTTTATAAACCATTTCATAAAATAAACCATTCAGTAAAAAGGTATTAATGTTTTCATAGTTCTATATTAGTTATTAAATTATTTACATATTATCTGCTCAATATGAAGCTAAATCTTCTTTTTCATTATTTTTTGGTCAACTTCATAGTTTATTCCATTCATCTGTTAACCATTTCACTTGCTTATCAGATTTAGCGAATGTTTTTCACTCTTCTTTAAACTTCACTCTATCTTCTACAGTAGTTGCTGACTTCATGTCATTAATTACTTGCATTAGTCCTCTTTTTTCTTCACTATAATTTGGTTTACTATCTTGTGCCTTCTTTCCATCATCATCTTCTACTTCAAGATCAAGTAATGATAATAGATTGTATCTTCTGTAGTAAGTAATTTCAGAACCTTTATCTTGTGGTTTAGTTCATTCAGCCATAAGTATTTCACTTGAAACTGAATTATTCATAACCATATTATCATTTAATTTTATTTCTGATGTTTCAGTATCTATAATTTCTGTTCTAACTGAATTATTAACTACAGAGTGAATTATTAATAATCCTTGTTTTTCAAACTCTACGTTTAATTTTTCTTGTATTTGAGAGAGTGTTGCATATTGGTAATTAAATGCTTTAGTATCTCTTTGTAATTTAATACCTGCTTTCTTTACTTCAAACAGTTTTGTATATATGTTTGTTTCCATTATTTATAATCTTTAGTTTTTAAAATAATTCATCTATTCTTATCCTCTCAGTTCATTAATTCGTTTATATGAGACCAATCATTTAATTCTTCAGGCATACTATCTACTAAACTTTTATATTCAGGGTCTGACTGGTACTTTTCAGATAAATATACAATCTCGTCTACTACTGCATCTAAACAGTATTCTGCCATTTCTCACATTATTCTATTTATTATCATGTAAAAATTCACTGTAAGTTATTCACCATTCTTCCTCTTTTTCTTCCAGTTCCTCAGTTATTTCTTCTACTGGCACATATTCTCCTCTGACTCCTATGTGGTTAAACCATTTCTTACTACCACTACTATCAGGTAAATTCCTAAGGTTTATCTTTTTATACTCTTTATTATTATTAATCAGTATTGCGTACTCTCTCTTTACGTTCTTTTCGTAGTTATCTGAATCACTAAGCATTTTGTTTTGTCTTTTAGTCAGTCAATTATCTTCTTTCTGATCTTCATCTTCTCTTACATTCCAGTAATTAGCTTCTCTATTCATTACTATATCTCTTGCTGTACTCCGTAAATCTGATTTATTCATCTTCGTATTCTTTTATTAATTTTAAACAGCCTTCTATTTCATTTACTCTTGTAATTACGTAACTATCATCAAAACTTCAAGTTCAAATCAAAGCTCATAATGCAGCTTCTTCTTCAAGTAACCATTCTTTATATTGTTTCATAATCTTATATTTAAAAATAAACTCTTAATTAATAAGTCAGCTAGTTTGAATTGAATCTGTTTAGTTGCTATTAACTGAGAGTATTATATTCTTATTTCTATTAAACGCAAATTATAGTTTACTTTCTTCTTTACAATTAAGTATTTCATTGTAGATATTCTTTCCAGTATTATTCTTTTCTCAGTCCAACTATGTTCTGTGGCTTGAATCTTCTATCATCTCAAGTCTCAAAATCTACTATCTGAGAATAAGTAAATCATCTATTTAGATTGATATTAAACCTTATATACTGTATTTGATCTCTGTCTCCTCTCTCTGTACAGTACATATTGTATAACAATCTTCTAGTAGACATTTTTCTTCCTTCTTTTGTTTTGTTGCTTAACATTAAAATATCTTCTTATTATATAACTTCTTATTAAACTGATTATTGTAAAATATAATCAGATCATTAGATTATCTTGTATGCTTACTTTTATCTCAAACAATGGAAATATAAGCAACTGACTAACGAAAGCAGTCAGATAGCCTATAAATACATTTGTAATTGATTCTATGAAAGATTGTTTTTTAGTCTGTGCCATTAATCCTATCATTAGCAAGTTTAAAGTAGTTTTCATCTAATTCAATTCCTATAAATTTTCTTTCTAGGTTTTTACAAGCTACCCCAGTTGTACCACTTCACATAGTAAAGTCTAAAACTGTTTCTCATTCGTTTGTATATGTTTTAATTAAGTATTCCATAAGTGCTACTGGTTTTTGGGTTGGGTGAACTTTTCACTTTTGGTTAGCATTACTAAAAGTAATTAATGTTTTTGGATACTTTTTATCATACTTTCTTAATTTTCAATCATTGTATTTTACACTTGCACTATCACTACTTGAATATATTTTTCATGTTCTTGGCTTTTGTTCTTCCATTATTGGATAATAATTATGTTTATTTAATGAAAAAACACTTATGTTTTCAGTATTTCATAATGGTCTATATTTAGCAATCGCAAACGCTCACGGTTTTACTTTGTTCCACACCCAATCATACTTATAATTTTTAATATTACTCATTCTCAAAGCACTACTAAACGGCTCACTACCAAATAAAACTATCGCCCCATTTGGTTTTATTAGTTTATTTAATCTTTCCCACATTTTATCAAAAGGTATTACTGTGTCCCATTTACAAGCCGTAGTTCAGTATGGTATATCTGCAATAATAGAATCTACTTTTACTCATTGTTCTATTAGCTTATCCATCTCTTCTAAACATTCTCAATTTATTAATTTCATATTCTTAATCGTTAATTATTACTCATTGTTGCATACTTGAACTATTCTCATTGAAGAAGTGTTGGTATTCTCCTTTTTTACTTTCTTCTCTTTTTTCTCCATGATAAGCACTTAGTATATTTGCCATGTTGCACTGTGTTATTAATTAATTTCTTTTATTAGTATCTTGCATATCTTCTGCTCACTATCTTTTTTCTCTGCTATTATTTCCCTTATATACTCATCTTTAAATCATGGTATATTATCTCATAAGAAGTCTTGAAGTGGTTTTATAAAGTTATCCAAGTCTTGTTTCTTCTTATTTCAGTTCTTATAAAATAGAGGAGTAAAGAATGTATACCTTGCACTCAACCAACTATCTCAACTTATTGTATACTTCTGTTGCTTTAACATAGCTATTCAAGCCTGTTGTATCCATTTCTTATAGTCATCTGATTTATGTCTCTTAGGGTATCAAGCGAATAACTTGTTTGCACTTGGTGGAAGTGGAAGTTCTAGTACTATGTAATCTTCTTTAGTCATATTAAAATTTATTAGTTCTTGCAAATTCCTCAATATATTCTTCTTCCGTATCTGCTTTAGTTCTTTTTCAGATACCATGGTCAGCAATTACTTTTCTTCTTGATCTTAATATAGATTCTACAGAAGGTCAGTTTAGAAATTCTTTAGCAAAGTGCATATTAGGTTTTAAACTTTTTAAATACCAATATACGAAACGATTAGAACTCATATCACAAGTATCTACACTTTCCATAAATGCTAGTACTTTTTCTTTAATCTGTTTTTTCATAGTATTTAGTTATTTATCTAAAATATCGTTTCAAAATAATAAATGTAATTCTCTTTCTCTTACAATATCATTTCTTTTTGACTTATCTTTATGAAATTGGTTATGGCATTTTATACAACACATAAATATATTTCTAATATCATGTAAGTGTTTATGTTTAGGTTTTTCCGACCTATAGACTAAATGATGATGTTCGAATCTTAATGTGTTTGTTGTTCAACATTCTTCACAATAGATGTATCATTTCTCATTTATTAATCTTTCATCTAACTCTTTACATGTTTTAATAAAAGTATTTACTTTATAATTATAAATCCTTCTTCATTCTTTACTTATTGTCATTCAATGAACATAAGAGTGACTATTCTTTCAAAATCTAGTTTTACTAAAATTTATTCATTTACATTTCTCTGAGCAAAACTTAGCCTTTTTCCTAGCAACAAAGAATTCTTTATCACAAGTTAAACATTCAAATCTATTAGGTTTATATGATTCTTGTTGTTTAAAAATTTTCTCTCTATTCTCTTTATAATATTTATCATTATATTTTTTCATATAATCCTTATCTTTTGTTCTTCTACATTCTTTTGAACATGCTTTATGTCAAAATACTTTAGGTATAAACTCTGTATCACATATTGTGCATTTTATAATTTCCATTGTTATTTTAGTTATTGAACTGTAGTACTAAACTTAATCAATGTTAGTTATATATTAGTTACAGTTACGAGATACAGTATAGTGATTATTAGATTAAACGCAAATTATAGTTTAATAATACCTTGACTCTTCTTCTTTTCTATGTCTTCAAAAGTATTAATGAGTGAGAGAGCCGATTCTTCACATCAAAACTGGATATGTGTCATTCTTAGTTCCTCTAGCTTTCTTTGTGTTCTTATTGTTAGTTGTTTGTTCATTGTTGATTATTAATCGATAATATCTAATATAGCTATATCTTCAAATAGCACTTTTTTATGACAGTGATTGTACGATAAATCTGGAAAATGGCTGTATTTACTTAAATATACATAGTTAACTGAATTTCACCAAAGATTAGCACACTCAAATTTTTCACATACTACATAATACATTCTATTTTCATAGCTACATACTTTTCATTTAATTGCTTTCATATTATATTAAGTTAATTCTATTATAATTCTCTATCTTTTCTACAGTTGTTTCTTAGCCATCATTGCACATCTTGTATGTATCATTTTTTCTCTTGCTTGTTCATTCATATTTAATCCTAAATTGAATACATACTCTTTTGCTTGTGTTCTTAGTTCAGGGTGTGTGTCTATATAGTCCTTTATATTGTTTCTAAGCTCTTCTGCTTGTTTTTTCTCATCATCGGTACTAAATCATTCTAGTTTAATCTCAGCCTTGTGTTTCTTAACTCTAAGAGGTTCCATTATCTTTGATATTTCTCATTCTTGTAAATCGTATATTCTACCGTATGCTTGTGATCCAGCAATTTCTAACATCTTTTCAGCTACAGGTCTTGGGAATTCTCATAGTTTTTTCCAAGCTGACTTTTCAGATGCTTCATTAAATTCCTTGAACTTACCACATTCAGCTCTTACCTTTATCCATAAGAAGTAAGCATCTTCTAACTCTTTGTAGAATCCACAACTTCATTTAGTGTTATGCTCATCAAAGTATTTAGTAACTGCCTTCTGTGGTTCTTTAGGTTTTGCAGGAGTTCTTGTTTTCTTCTTTCTAAAGTACATTTTACCTTCTGATATTGCACATAAACCCCATCAGTCTTTCTGTAGGATTCATATTACTTCATCTTTTGCTACTACTATTTTATGTTCATACATTGTTTATAATAGGTTATTAAAAAAACATTATTTCTTCTATAATTATTTTCTGCCCTACTCATATATAATCCTTATTTTGTAAAAGTTCCTTCTTAGCATTCTCGTACGTGTCATATTTACAATTACTCACTTCATCTAGTTCAGTAAAATAAACATCTGCACAATACCAGTCTAAGTATCTATTTGTATCCATATCTTTTATTAGATATTTAGTTTCCATTCTCTCTTTGGTTATTACTTATTTAAAATAGCTTCTATCTCAATTAATTTACTTAATGTAGTCTCACCTTCTATATTTTCAGTTATCGTTTTTCTAAAACTACGGACTTTACCCCAATATATTTCTCTTTTATTATGCTCAACAACCTCTTTTGTAGTTAGTGTCTCGAAATATTCAGCATTATATGAACTCCATATATCTGTATCTGCTCACTGTAATCTTTTAGTTTTCTTACTAAATCTGTCCTTCTCTGTTATGTATAATGTTTTAGTCTCTCTAATTATATTGTGTATTGTTCCTCTATACAATATGTGTGTTTTTTCTTCCATCTTCTATATGTTATTATATAAATCTGTAACTATCTTTCTCAGATTAGTTCATTTCTTAACCATTGTATTATTAGAACTAGATGCTATGATAAACAATTTATCTCATTCAGCTTTTCATAATTCAATCTTATAATCATTCATAAGGAATCCCATTAATTTGTTTTCTAAACTTGTTCTAGTCTCTGTTATATTTTGTATCACTTTCTTTTTCATTTACTGTTGTTATTATGTAATGTAATATCATTGTAATGATTTATTATTCATTTGCAAATTTAAATATAAAAAAAGATAGTTTTACCTATCTCTTAGTTAATATTCTCTTTGTTATGTTTGGAGGTTAAAATCCTCAATCTTCTGGCTCTCTTATTTCACACGTTCAAGTTTCATATTCTCAATCCTCTCAATCAGTTCTATTCATATATCAAGCATTAGGCCAACAATTCTTAATAATAGTTCAGTCTTTTAGTCTTACATCGTAGAACTTCTTTTCATAATCCCAGTCAAATACTTTCCACTCTATATTATTAATAGGCCTTATCTCATCACTTCATGGATATTTTTTACCTGTACATCAATGTAATCAAGTTGCTCAACAATCTGGGCATTTATTTTCTTTCATTCTTCTATAGTTAATTAAGTAAGGTTTATTTATTGATATATAAATTAGTTCATAAATCATTTATATATGTTCCTTTGAGTGTTCTAGTTATATATTCCTTAATAGCTTCAAATGCAATATCATAATCATAGTCATCTCAATATTTTTTTCTTAATTTTTCATAATATCAGATAACTAGTAATTTATCACTTTCTTCTATTAATAGAAAATAATTCGTTCTTACATCTTCAAATCAATGATGTCAGCAGTTTATTTTTAATAAGAATTGAGTCATAGTCTTTATAGTTAATATTAGTAAGTTATTTATTATCCTCAGGCATATGTCAAAAATCTAGTTGCTCAATTATTTCTTTTAGATTGTTTTCCATAGGGCTGTTTAATGTGTTTAGTTCTTGTTGTGTAATGTCTCAACAAATAAATACTTCTTCTAGTTGTATATTGCAAACTCTAATTCAATATTCTACTTCCATTTCTTCTAATAAGGCTGCGAATCTTTTTACTTTATCTATAGACTTGAATTGTATTCTTTTAAATAGAAACTCAGAATCAAATAATCTTTGTGGTTTCTTCATAGTCTCTATTGGTTATATTATATGTTTATTTGTTTTTTATTCTCTTGTATTCTTTTATAAATCAATCATAAGCCCATATTACACATTGTCAGATTACCATTCATAAGATTATAAAGGGGATATGTTGTATTATTTCTTTCATGTTCTTTATAGTTAATGTTAGTAAGTTAATGTCTTAAATAAGCCTCGACTTTTATTTTAGCTAATAGTTCTTCATAATAAAACTTTCATAATACCATTTCTCCTCCCTGATTTCTATAAGTCATATGTAAGTAAGGGTATTTTATTTTTTCAATTCTTCATACGGAAATACTTGCCCTATGTAGTCATAGAGAAGGGATTTCTATATTATAACAATCATGTAATTTAATCTTCTCATTAAATTCCTTCTCTATCTTATTTTGTAAGTCTATTTTTTCTTTATTCTTTATATCGTTAACTCTTACCTTTTCTAACCTTCTTTTCTCCTCACTTTTTCTATTTAACTCTATTTGATTTAATTCTTCAACTGTCTTAGGTCTTGTTGAAGCTATTACAATTAGTAAGATTATTATTATTCATATTAGTATATATGTCATTATTATTTTGTTAATCAATATTTTTCTTTTAATCTCTCAAATAGTCCTCAATATATCTCTTTATGTTTTTTAATTGATAAAGGTGTTGCATATTGTTTTGTATTTCTATGTTTCTTTCTATTCTTTCTACTCATATCTTAATTTTCAAATAATATAAATGATGTAAGTTCTGGTTTTATCCATTGTTCTACTTCATCATAGAAATCTTTTTTTTCTATTTTTCATTCTTTTAATAACTCCTTTGTAAATTTCAAAACCTCTTTGAATCCTTCATAATTTCACATCACTAAAATATGATTTCCTTCATTATCTGTATATATATGTATATTTCAATCAGAAAGTAACTCTTTTATATCTTGTGCATTAACTTTTAATTTCATAGTTTTTAATTAGTTAGTAATTCAATATCAGTACTTCAAACATTCTTTATACTTTATTTCATCAAATTGGGGATAGTTGTTTGTTACGTAGCAATGTAGTATAGCTGGTTTAACCATTATTTTATTAAAACACCATATTCATATTGTCCATATAATTATGATTACTAATATAATCATTAAAATTTCTTTTATCTTCATATTCTATATTGGTTAATTAAGGTAATTTAATTCACATCCTGTTTAGTATATCGTCTAATTGAGGATTTGCATTTCTTATTCTAAATTGAGCAATTCTATCTTGTACTATAACTAAAGCAATTATCATTTCTTGCATTCATTGAACTTGTCTTTTTAATTTCTCTATTTCTGTCATAGTTCTTTAGTTATTAAATATTTATGTAAGCATTTTTTGAAATACTTTTTACTATACCATCAATGAATACATCTTCCTCATTTTATTATACTAAATCATAAGTTCATAGGGAAATCGGAGTCTACTCAAATAAGTATAGAGTAATTTTTTGATCTTATAGATATATCTATATCTCAATTAATCGTTGGGAGTATATCAGCACAAGGTAATCATCTTATCAATGGTGCAATATCTTTCATTACCTTAATAGTATTATTTATAGTTACAGCAGGTATAGCTATTGCTCACTCATCGTCCCAATTATCTTTTAATTCGGATATTTCTTTTAATCTTCCTTTTATTTTATCCATAGGTATTTTGTTAATTATTAAAATGATTCAGTCCATTCTTTCCGTTGTATTCTAAATGGCTTAAATTCTATTATATATGCTTTAACTGGATGTTTTGCTAAATATATTGAAAGCTCTTTATTTATATATCTAATTGTTACATAATGATTAATACAATCATCTGTTTTTGTAAATGTTATTAGATTCATAATGTATTAAGTTATAGAATTAATTATATATTCTTTGGTAGAGAGAGTTATTAGTTTTTTCTGCCTAGAGTAATAAACCTCTAAAAGAAACAACTCTAAGCTAGAAACTTATCAGTGAAGCCACTACCAATCAGCATATAGCTTATTTCTCGTTTGTATAAATACAAAACGTAAATACTTAACTAGTTTTATAATCTCCGTATATCGGTCGTTTACTAGCCTTACAATCCTGCGACTTAAATTAGCTCATGTCAGTGCGTTTATCTCCTCATTGTAAGTTGTTTGGAGTACACCCTCTAGTTTATACCTAGTAGCTACTATTTATTCAATAGATATAGAACATAAAGTCTGGATGCTAATTAAAATCGTTTAATATTCTGGACTCCAGTTATCTTTATATTCTATATTCATTTAATAAATAGATGTAATGTATAAGGTAATAGATTGTCTCTGACAACTTCCGTATCAAGGGCAGGATTACGAATACCTCTAAAGCTCTGGGATTGATACAACTACCTCTGGCTACTATTGAATATCTTCGAGTGGTCTTTTCATATTTGTATAATACAGTTACTTAAGCCCGATATTTCTTTACACACTACATTCATTCATTAAAGGCATGAGGGACTTTAAACCTCCCTCATAAGGTTACAGTTTTCTGTATTGTAGAATACTGCGTAAATATACAACTAAAGTTTTTCTTCTTTATAGCAAGAATACAATTATAAGTATTGCACTAGGTTCTTTTTGGATAAACCCTCAAACCATAGAGACCGAGACTGGATTCGAACCAATATCTAACCTTATTTTGGTTTTTACTCCCCTTATATAATGTTATTGGATAATTAGTCCAATTATATTCAG
>SDBT01001242.1_pt1 | contig 44225 bp, 71 predicted proteins | sample 2277101 | NCBI WGS metagenome assembly SDBT01 (sample SAMN10404973, study PRJNA504765) | marine sediment metagenome | isolation source: marine sediment core GS10_PC15, 103 cmbsf | place: Arctic Ocean: Southern Knipovich Ridge | collected 2010
CGCATCTACCTGCCCGGTAGGAGTTCCCCAGTTGATATGCTCATCGTCAACAGAATCTTGATTCAGTGCTATTGTAACCGATGCGGTTTCTGCTCCTGAACGTACTATTGTAAAGGTTGAACTGCCTGAATCAGTTAATGTAGCTATATAATTGCCAGCGGTATTTGAGCCTAAAGTTATTACTCCATCTGCCTCTGAGTCAAGTTGTATTAAATAATCATAAACGGCATTTGAGGATGGAGCGGTGGTAGTTGAGCCGTTCCATGTCGCACCGTAAGTGCCGTCAGAAACGGTAGAGCTTGCAGTTGTTACATATCCTTCAAGGTATATTTCAATGTCTTCCCCCGTCTCGTTGGATGCCCATTCGATTATTCCGTCAGAACCTGTTTCTAAAACAAATACTGCCGTTGTATTAGTCCCTCCGAACAATAGTTGATAACCACCCGCCGAACCAATAGCATCGTATCCCTCCGTTGCTCCGTTTGGCCTAAACATAACATCGTATAAATCTTTTCCTGCATCATCATTCGTTACTCTTAACATGACCATTGCATAATCTGAGCCTACTGTTCCTGATAAATCTATATCTGTCCACGAAGTAGTAGTAGAACCGCTAAATACATTTGAACCGTCATGTGTCCATCCACCAAAACCACTGCTACCGCCGCCAAGAACTTCGGCCATATCGACCTTCTTTAGTAAACCGTCCGTAGCGTCCCAGATGAGGAAATAATCTGCATTAACGGCTGTTACGTCTGTTTGCCCGGATATGAGCGTGGAACTGGCTTGAATATTCGTTATAGAATAAGAGGCTACTTCCAAAGTAATCGAAGCGCCTTCTGAACCAGAGCCTATCACGTTTATCGTACCTGACCCTGCATCGGCAATAGTCGCTATGTAATTACCTGAAGTAGATGCGCCTAAAGCTATAGCCGTTCCGTTCCATGTTCCTGCCACTATCGACCCTAATGTCGTTATACTCGCAGAACCTGCCCATTCGTTTAATTCATTTAAGTTATATACTGCAACTCCACCTTCCGTAAGCACAGCAGCCTCAAGTGCGCCTGTTGCGATTACATCTCCAGCATCATCAAGACGCATTACTTCAACAGGAGGTATAGCAGATATAGATTGCTTTGTATAGAATACTAAATCTCCTACTCCACCTGCACCTGTATCATAATGAACTATTGCAGAGCCTCCATAAGTATTAATATCGGTAGAAAATAACATTCCCGCGTGTCTGCCTGTATTTACCTCACCTAAAATCACAAGATGATAATTGTCAAAATCTCCTAAATCATCTGGAGGAGCAGCAAAAAAGTTTTCAATCTGTAATTTTGCTTCTGGTGCTGCTGTTCCAATTCCGACTCTACCTACAGAATCAACGCTTAAAGCGGGGTCTGGGGTGCCATCTGAAGCCACTAATTCACTATGCCTATGTAAAGTATCGGCTATGGAATTGTCTGTTAGAGTATTAAGTTCTGCTCCTGTTCCCGATGTGTCGGAATGAGAAGCAACGTTATGGCTTTCGGCGTGTTGAGCCGCCCAATGTGGTACAGTACCTGTGCCTTGAGAAGTAAGTATCCAGGTATTCGTACCATTTGCAAGTTCCTGAACATCGCCGGAACCATCTGAATAAAACGTCTTGTAATTTGAGGCTGTCGTAGCGGTTGCAAGCTCAATTCCATTAGCTACTCTCCACGTACCTGTGGTTATCGTTCCTATAGTAGTTATACTCGCACTGCCAGGCCATGTAGTCAGCCACGTTTCGTCAAGAAAAGAACCGTCAGAATCGGCATCGAAGTTTACCAGGTAATCATAGATAGCGTTCTTTGAGGTAGCCGTCGCCGTTATCCCGTTCCACGTTGCTCCGTAGGCTTCGTCCGATATGCCAACACTACTAACTGTCCCCCATTCAGGCGCAGTAGCCCCTGAGTTCATTTTAAGAGCTTGAGCGGCAGTACCTTTGGCAAGGCGTATCCAGTTCGTACCGTTAAAATAGATAACGTCACCGGCAGCCTCACCCGTTATAGTAAAATCAGTTACCGTTACCGGTGTATCGCCGTCCTGCTCGAATGTCGCCGTTGCATCGCCTGACAGCGTATTACCTACATGAACCGCCGTAGCGTCAAATCCTGTAGGAATAGGCTGAGAACCGGCAGGCAAATACAAACCGCCGATGATAATCAATACACTAAATATGAGTAAAGCAATTAGCTTTTTCATCTTTTCTTCCCGGTAATAGCTGAATATGTCCAGCATGTCGCTCCGTTGCTATCTAACGTGTTATCGTAAAGGATTCTCACCCTATTCATCTGCGGCGGCAGTTCGACTACATGAAGACTTGTAATGTTATAAAATGTCGCACTTCCGCCGGCCGTATTCGTTAAAGCGTCAATCACAGTAACAGAAGAAGCCGCCCCGGAAATATGTGATACCAGCGTACATAACTCCGAATCGGCTATCGTTGGACTGCCTACTAAGAATATCGTCCTGACTCCATCGGCGATAAAAGTACCCGGTAATGTACTGACCGCAATAGTCAGCGAAGCCGCATTGACAGGATAACTCATAACGGTCGATGAGCCGGTCCCTATCATGGCAGTCATACTGGCCTGAGTAATCCAGAATTCATCGCCTGAATCCGCAGGAGAGACCTGAACTAATATCTCCGTCCCGGTATGCGCCGTCCCTGAATTGAGTGCGCAGAAGATGTATGCAGTAACAGTCTGCCATTCGATAATACTTTGCTCAGTCCCTTCTCTTACCGCGTTCTGTGCAACCGATTCCCACTCGTCGAGGGGAAGGGTCTGCTTGACCTGCCCGTAGCATGGAATACACATCAACAACAATACCAGTAATTTAGTTTTCATTTCTTGTTTCCTTTCATATCAATGCTTCTTGGAACGCATTCAAATAATCTGCAATTCCAGCAAGCGTTTCAAATGTACTTGCCCCATTTCGTTTAACCATCATCCCTACTTGCCCTAACGATCTTAGTTGTCCTTCGCTAAATACAGGAAACTTCCCTTCGCTATTCATATCTCTTTCTAAACAACAAAAAAGTGTCTTTTCTGGTCTTTTGTTGCTATCGTCAACAACTTCTGCTATTGCATACGTTCCCGTCATAAGCGGAGTTAATACATACAAAACATAATCGCAAGATTCTCGTTGACGTATTTCTTCTGCCATGCAATCTTCTGTCCAGTCATCTACAACTGGGTTAAAGTAGTCAATTTTCAATAGATTAATTAACTCTTCTCGCCAAGTTGATTCATTACATGTACCACCTAAAAACACTTTCATTTTCTTTTTCCTTTCATGGCCACGATTATTTCATTTGTCTTTCTGAGGCCGTTAGTAGCCTGTTGGTTGCCGGGGAATAAGTTCAGGGCTTCCTCGTAATATTTCTTAGACATATCCGGCCTCTGATGGATGTTCCACAGTTGGGCCAACTGATTTAGTACATGAATTTGGTTCGGGTTTACTGCATACGCCCTTTGAAAATCTGTAATGGCCCGGCTGAAATCTCTCTTAGCATAGTTCCCCATACCCCGGTAAACTAATAGTGGAGTACAGAAAGAATCGAGAGTAGAGAATCTTGATATATTCTCTGATTCACTCAATACGATATGCCATTGTTGTTTCTGCCTGGCGTGGATCATCTTGAAGACCTTGCATTCGGTCTCGTACCTTATCCCGAATATCACAACCGCAAAGGAAACGCCTGCCAAGATAATGACACTACCCAAATATTCAAACTTGACCTTATATATCGGCTTGTGGTCGTGTGATAACTTAATCGCTATCGCCATTACAATCAGGATATATACAATGTAAAAGGTTCTCTCTCTTGAAAAAGAAAAGCAGGCATCAACCATGAAAGCCGTCAGGCAAGAATAAACCAATACGCTTCGGGCCTTTATCGCATAATACAAACTCAATACGAATAATGACAGGTACAAAATAAAGCCTGCTGGCCCCAACTCAGATATCATCTGTACCCAATCATTGTGCGCTCTCTGAAAATAGACCTTACAGAATGCCACTGTCTTCATAGCCTCTGATAGATTCATGTATTTGGCATAGGGAACTATGTTAATTCGCCAGTTACCCGCACCTACTCCGAGGGGATGGTCTTTCAACATTGACATCGAACCTAACCATAAATCGAACCGCTCAAGAATACTCTCTGCATAGAAGACGTTATTGCCTCTAATTAGATAAATGCCAATACCTGTCAACAGGAAGAGTAATAGCATAATCAACAGCAACTTCCAGTTCCGGCAGGTTGCAACTAACGTCATTGCAAACAAAGCGACCCACGTGGACCTCGTCCTCAATGAAAACAGTATAATAAATAAAGCAACCGCCACCGCTACAACTCCGAGTATCTTCCATATCTTTGAATACCTCCAAGCATATATACTAAATGGAATCATTAATAGATGAGCCGTAGAACACAGATTCATATTCGCCATCGTCCCAGTCCTTACGGCGGTATTCTCAATAGTGAAATACTGGTATATGCCATAACCACCCAGGCAAAGTGCTAAAATGACAATCCACTTTACAATAACGTTAATATCGTTCTCCATTACTATAACGGTCGCGCAGAATAGAAATGCTATTTCCGGTAAGATTCTAAATGTATAATACCATGCCTCGCCCTTATTAATTGCCTGAGTCACCGAGAATAGTGATACTAAGAACAGCCCTGCATATACAGGGAATACCGCTCTTTTTAAGATACTCAAGTCAACTTTACCTTCCATCGCGCGTGCAGTTATCATCAGGAACAGAAGTAAAGTCCCTATCCCCCAGGCAAGGTTGCGGCTGGTTACCGTGAAGTCCATTGCGGTTTTAGTCGTATGGATTCCGCAGAATAGAAGTATGGCTACAAGGATAGCATACTCAATCTTCCTGCTCAGAAAATCCATCTTAAACAAGTTATTATTCCTATTAACCATAATGCGATATTAATTATGATGAAAGCCCAAAAAGGCCATACCAACCATGTTATATTTTTCGGTTTAGCCATAAAAAAGTAAGAAGAGAGGCCGTTAAGCCCCTCCTCTTATTAAAACCTAATCATCGGTAGTTAGAAGCACACTATGCGTTGTTGTCGCACCTATAATGCCAGCAAGTGCCATTGCTGTTTTCGCACCACCTTGTTCTTCGGTGTAGAAATTATCAAAGTTGAACAAGAGCGTACCGACATAAGCAGTTGCTGCGGTCACGTTACAAGCTGTATAGTTGCGCCTCGAAATACCTACCGTACTCGCCAAGACTTCGATTACAGGTTGGCCATTCAAAGCGGCGGTGTCGCCGTTCCAGAGAATATTGTCCTCAATCAAGACATATTCACTTGTTTCGAGGGCATTATTGATAACTGCTGTAGCGCAATCACCGAACATCGTATTGTTCCTGATGATAAGCCCGGTTGCCTCATCGAAAGTAATGCCGGTAACAGCCGCTTGCGCTCCTGCGTTAAAGTAGTTGTTCTCGACAACAACACCTGTCGATGTACCAACATACAAAGCTATAGCAAACTCGTCCGTAGATGTTTCGGGATAACCGAAGTCGCAGTTATTGACATTGACGTAACTTCCGGTCACATTCATACCAACAGTAACCGCACTGATACTCGGTCGCAATCGCAAGTTGTGAATATCGACATTGTTGGCTGTTACTACGAAAGTATTCGAAGTAAAGTTATGAATAAAGGTCGCTGTTAACGACCCTTGACCTAACCCTATAATCTGAATACCGTCACAGTCAACAGTACACATCGCAGCCGTACCGAGAACGCCAGCCTGTGTATAACCTTGAGCGATATAGATACGGTCGCCCCGATTAGCCACACAAACGTCAATGCCTTCTTGCAGAGTGTTGAAGGCAGAGTCCATAGTAAGACCGCGACCTTCTATATTGACACCGGAATCGACGTAAAAAGTCTTGCCGGTGCCTATATTGCCGAAGATGTTGTTGTTCGCCTCTTTCATCCAGTTCCAGGCATTGTCCCTGTCCGGATTACCAGAGAACCAATAAGAGGTCGGCCTCTGCGTGATGTCCGTACTACCCTGTCCGAACAGAGGAGTAAACAGCGTCAAAGTAATTAAGAGTAAGAGTATTAGTAACTTCTTCATTGTCTTTCTCCTTTCTATCCGAATGATGTGTTTGGACGTTTCTGGTTTGCGACATCGTTAGGACTGGTAAGCGGTCCGTCAGTGAAGTAACAGTCAACACCCGTTGCACCGGTAAGTGACGTTGCGGCTTTGTACCAGATACCGAGGTACTGCTCGCATTTCTGCCTGCTGACTCCGAATGAATACTTATTGCCCGCTACAATATCCGGTATCAATAACTCCTGACCACCGAGATACTTCAGCGTGCCCGTAAGCGCAGCCGACGAAGAACTTACCAACGTTACCCGGAAGTTATTTCCAGTTGTATTGGTAGTTGACAGGATGATAAAATGTATCCAGCCCATGACCATGAAATCGGTCTGGTTCATCGCTATGCCGGACGAACTGTTCTCCAGGTCCCAGACGTTCGAAGAGACAACACCTGTGCTATCGAGCGTACTTAATGCCTGAGCATTACTAAATTCAAATCCATTATCGTACATACCCATAATTTATCCCTTTCTAACTTATCTGGCTTTCGGCAGCGGTTATAATGTTCTCATCCAGTACGCGGACAGGAATATCGAGGAAGGTCGTGACCTTGCGGCCGAACACTTCGGTGGTACTCCACTGTACATTGCCCTTGTCTTTTGCCCGAATATCTAAATCTGCCGCCAAGTATGGGTTGCAGTATAAACGGGTTCTCGCTCTATCGAATTTGCCGTGACGTAATGCACGGATTAAAATATCCTCATCAAACCTGTTGCTCCCAGATATTGCAGTTTCGATGTTGGCAATACGGGCCACTTTGTTGTCGTCCCTTACTACCAGACCACACCACTTCTTAAACTGGGTCACATAGGCATAATATACTGCCAGGCTCGATGCGGATTCGGTTACTTTCTCTTTGCCCTTGTTCCTCATATTAATTCCGAGGGTTGTTCCGGCAATTATCTTTCCGCTTGGATATATTGCGAAAGTGGAATCCCGGCCCCATTCGACAAGGTACATTGAGGTTAAGGTTGATGTTTGACCGCCATTATCCCATACATAAGGCAGAGTAGTTGTAGCTCCGCCTGGGTAACTAATGGTGGACATTCTGGCTTTGAGTCCGTTAAGATACTCAGCGCCACTTGTCATAACGTCGTTGAAGATCGCATTAGCGAAATCGTCCAACATACCTGACGCATGAGCGCCGTCTTCCTGCCTGCGAATCTCGTTACCGTTCTCGACCGTATCAACTTCATCTTCGTCGATTTCGCTGCGGGATTCAAACAGAATGACAGGCTCGTTTATGACCTGGCTCGTTAGAGCCGTGCGAGTTACACCCTTATAGAACGTTCGCCTTGTGGCCGCCGGCGTCGATGTAGTACGTCTGTGCGAATGTGAAAGGCCCCGGTTTGCCATGAAATACGGCACGTCCGAGAGAAATTCACTTACGCCCTTCTGTCTCATCACATCGAGAAGTGGTAGTATTTTTTTACCATCTTCCGTCCGCTTAGCGCGTTCTAACAGGGTGAACTGAGCATTTGGATAAACTGTTCCCATTTTCAATTCTTTCTGTTAATTACATTTACGTTTTTAACGGAAAGGTATCCAAAAATGGGCTTTCCTAACACTTGCCCCTGTTGGGGGCCGGTTACTTTAACCGGTAAGCATCAGGCCCGCTTGCGCGAGGTATCTGAGAATACATTAATCCGGGTATCCTCTAAGGGCCGGTTTATATTATGCTATTGATATATCTTTACTACTTTATCTCCGTCTCTTGGTTTATAATCTTCTTCATTTTTCTTCCCCTTCTTTCTCATCACATAAACAACTATTGTTATCTGGTATGCTGCTTCGGGGAACATAATTAATCCACCGCCAATATCTTTCGGGTACTGGGCATAGTCCCTGACATTCTTCCCATCATACGGTACAGCCATATTCACTTCGAGACTATGCACCAGACCATTTTTGACTCGAACCATGTAATATATATGTTCGCCGTGTTCGTCTATGATCAATAAGTTCATACTATTCGCCTCCTGGTTCCGGATTATCGTAGAAATCGTCAGACATCGCCACGTTTGATGTTTTAGTCTTTTGAATGACATCGCCCAGTACCGTTATGCCTTCCGTGTACCGGTAAGTCAGTAAGTAGTCCAGAGCCTTTGTGAGATACGCACTGTTACCTACCGAACCGTTTTTCTGTACGAATTCCAAGTCATCTATTAAATGACTTTGTGGGTTGCCTTCACCGTCCTTGTAATCGAGTTTCAGGTCTTTACTCAACTGTATCAGCCCGGCCTTGATAGTGCCTACGTTCTTATCGCCTTCTTTGCCGAGTTTTTTATCGAAATCGAAGTCAGGGTCATCCTTCAACATCTGCTCGTTAGTCTTAGCAACCTTCTCCATTGCCTGATGACGGGCCAGCATGAGCTTGTTATACATCTCGTAATACTTGGTGGCGGTAGCTTTGTCGGCCTTTGTTTCGAGAGACGTTTCCCTGAACAACTTTTCCATCTCCTCGTCATACTCGATACCTTCGGGAACGCCTGAGCGGTCGAGTTCGTAGTCTTCAACCTTATCAGGAACGCCTCGATACGCATTGACCTTGCCATCGAAAGTTGTCTTGTCCTCGACTGAGGTCTTTTCGTCCGGCCAGTTGACGGAGTTCTTTATCTTCTCGTCATACTCGGCGAATTTCCTCGTTGCATGGGCACTTGCCTTGATAGCATCGCCTTGATTTTCGTACTTCGATAGAGTCTGCTTATCGACGTCGTCAAGCCCTTCCTGGCTGTGTACCCAACTATCTTCGGCTATTTCTACCGTAGTTGCTACTGCTGCTTCGTCACTCATTCTTTCTTTCTCCTTGACCTTGTTTCTTCTATTTCTGTGAATAGTTTGTTTACGAACTTCTCTGAGTTATTACTCTGGCCTTCGCCGAACCACATATCCATCTGGCAGAGTAGTTCCTTGCCTACAGACTGTCTTGAAGCTATATCCTCATCTGTTGCCGGCACACTGAACTTACATAGGTTCTCAAGGATATACCCTAATCCCCACCGGCCCAAAGGAGTCTTGAATACACTCCTGAGCCTGACCTTTATCTGCTCTATTTCTCTTTTATTACCCATTAGTAGCTCTAATATGTTTATAATCTGTTTTGGGCCATTTCAATCCTTTACCATCGGGGAACCTTACTTTCCTTCTATCGATAACTTCATATTCCCGAAAATCAGCATAATTACTGCCTCGATATTCGACAATTTCCCAATGTAAATTACATATCCAGTCACAAAACATACCAAAACGAAAGAGTATATCTATGAATTTCATTACCTTCTTACATATAAAACAAGGACATTTCGTCTTGTGTTTTAGGTTAAACTGATAAATCTTTTCGTTTAACCATAACCTCTGTTTTATCAATCTTTCTTTTCTACCCATTCGCCACATCCACAATTCTCATTGATTTCACGAAAGATTTTGAACGGTATTGGTGGATAGCGCAAACAAAATCCTCCACCTACGCCATGTTGCCAAGGCCAACCACCACACTTATATTCTGGTATCTGTTCCCAAAACTTACATTTCTTACATTTACCCATAAATCCTCAACATTATCGCTATCAATGCGAATACTGTTATTAAAATAGTTATTTCAACTATTGTTTTTGTTTTCATGCTGCCGGTATTACTTCCCATTCGTTAAGCCAAAGTTTCTTGCAATGCTTACAGCGAAAAACCGCCCTTGTTATTCCATTATCACTTACAACACAAGTATCGTCATATCTGTGGTGTTGTTCGGCTTCATGTTTACATTCACTCATGCCGTCTGGCCCTCCAGAAGCCCCGCTAAGGGACTTCCTTCTTCTACGGTCTTTGATACGCTCGGTACTGCTTTCGCTACCTCAGTGCCCATCTGGACGCCTTGCTGAATAAGCTGTTGCTGTGCTATGTCCGCGAGTATATCTTCGTATTCGTCCTGTGATGTTATTAGTTCCTGCGGGAATTTGGTTTCTTCTAAGATGTATTCAGCTAATTCGGGCAGTTTGATTTTATGTTTAATCATCGGGTCAAGTACAATTAAGTCTGCGACTTGTGCCAGCCCGGTCTGTATGTTCTGGATATTGAGAAAACGTTTCTGCATTTGTGCCAGGGGGCCGATAAACTCCGGATTAATTCGGCCATCACTCTCATTGAGTATGATATCAGGCGGCATCGGCAGGTTGCCCCTTCGCTGCTCGATATCTAAATGCCTCGCATCCACTTCGTCTAAGGTCTGTAGGAATCTTCCCACTCTCGGACCTAATACAACGGCCTTTTCGCCTGACATTTGAATTATTTGCGTTGCCGTAGGCGGTGCCTGAAGCTCCTCGGTGAGCCTGTTTATCATAAACCACATCCGGGTATAGAACCATCTTTCGGTTGATTTAGTAAACTGGGCCTCTGTATCAAAGCCGAATGGATAGTCAATCTTTTCACCTAACTGCTCAGGCTTGAATGCAGCCTCTCCCTTGCTATACCAATTCATCCCCCTCGGATACGTCTTGAACTTACCCTTTAGATAGTCCGGAACCCACCATGCACTTTCTACAGACTTCTGGGCGGCCATCATCATTGTTTTTCTAAAGTTGTTCGCACTCTTAACGTCATAATACGAAAACCATGCCGGAGTTCTCGCATATACTTCCGTCTGGTCTTTACTGTAATGCCATACGCTATAAGGCTTAGTCCAGTATCCTTCGATTCTTAAAGGTTTCTTGTTCTTTTCGTCGGCGCTTTCCTCGATATAAATCGATACCCAGGGCCAGCGTGGTGTAAAACTCTTTTTCTGAGGGCGGTTGTCGTTACCGTCAACTGTTATCTGAGTACCGTCAATATTAGGTTCGTCCGGCAGGTCTTTGAATATCCTGTCCATCTGGAAATAGATAGCCCTTATGATAGTTACCTTCTGATTGCCGTCTCCGTTCTTCCATGCGTTTTGCAGTCCTTCACTAAGGTTCTCCAGTTTGAATGTCCTGACGGCGTTACGTAAAGTCCATTCGTGTTTTAAGTGTAGTGTGTCCGTCTCTCCGAACCTGTTATTCATAAAGTACCTGGTAGACGGATGTGGTACTATATTGATTATCTTACCGGAGTCCGGGTCGAGTTCGGGTATGATTACCGGTGAGCCTACCGTTATGCCATGCCTGGTATATGGCCCCATTGCCGCGTAGAAATTGCTGTTCGGTTCTCTATAGACGCTTAACATGTGTTCTTCGAGGTCTTGCAGCCATTTATTTACTTCGTCGTTACCGTCGAAACGCTTATCGTCCATTTTGTAGCGAATCCAGGGTATAGACGGTGATACGAGATTGCCCTGAAAACCATCCGACATTAAACCGGCCGCCCAGGGTCCGGTCCCTTCGTATATCCCCGCACCTAATATGCCCCTTACCTCATCTTCATAGGAGCCGCCCTTACCGCCTTTATTGCGGAACTTTACTAAATCAGGCCGGAAAAGATTGATAATCTTATCGCAATCCACTTCAAGCGGTTCGCGTTGCAACTCCATCTCGCCCTGCCTGATCTTGATGCGCTCGTATAGGTTCTTTTCGTCGTATGAACTCATAATCAGTTCTCTATCGCACTCTTTATCATCGAAGGTATGCCTGCTATAGACATATCCATCATTTCACGGGGAGTCGGCAATGAAGCCTTTTCTACTAAGCCGTCTATCTGTTTAGCGTATTCCTGCTGTAACTGTTCCGGTGTAATGTCCGCCATTAATGGCAGCATTATAAACACTTTCAGCCCGGCAAATAGCTTAGTCATTTCAACCATTACAGCCTTACTCTGCATTTCCTGCTGTAGTTCTTTAGTTCTGTTTACTTTGTTCTGTCCCATATTTACCTCACCAAAAGAAAGAGGCCGCAAGTTTTACCTCACGGCCCCTATACGGGCTGTTCGATGGTATAGCATCTAAGTGGGAGCTACCCACCTGTGCCCTACTCTTTTGGGTTAAGAAAAGGTTTATTTTCCCTTCGGTCTCTTGTGTCCGGGCGTACTTTTATAACTACCTTTTCCTTTTTTGTGCTTTTGTATTAGCATTATCTTTTCTCCATTCAAATATCCAGTGTCCATCCCAATCATACTTCCAGAGGATTATTTTATTTATTAGGTTCCACATGCTCTACTTCCTGTTCATGGATGAGTTCTAATTTTTTTGCAGTCTCAGCATCAACATATCCAAAATGACTACTAACAGAGCCATCGGCATTCTTCGTGACTCCTAATTGTCTATAAACCAGCTTGCCATGCTTTAGTTCTGGATTCCACTCATTCTTATACTCTGCATTGGCCGTGCGTATGTCATCTATCGTAACTGCGAAAGCTCCGCCGACGATTACGCATAAAATACCTATGAATATCTGAAATTTAGTATCTTGTTTCATGCTTTATGTACCTTTTCCAATTAATAGCATCCCCGCGGCCTCTGTGCCAACGGCCTATTAAATAAAACACTATAGCACATATTATTAGTTTCATCATTGACTTAGCGGCATCGCCGTCTTATCGTACTTTGAATATTTATTATATAACCAAACCAGAAATCTTACATCATAAAGATGCTTATAATAACTGTATTTCATTCTTAGTTTGCCGAGTACAGCAAAGGGTATTGCCCACATCTTCTTTATCGACTTGTAATCACTAAAGGGCTTTCGAGCCAATAACACTAACGCTGTTGCATGAAGAGCAAGATGTTTACCCTCTTTGGGAACCCAGGGGTATTCCTTCTTTCTGTCAACTCTGAATGGATTCTTAATATCATGCCCTCGCGTATCGGCCCACATCTCAAAAGAACTCGGCTCTGCAAAACCATACTTCTCTTTTATCTCGTCGTATAGTTCGCCGCCTGGATACGTACGATAATACTGCGGCCCACAAATATCCGCCGTAGGTTCATTCTTCAGGATGTATCGTATAATATCCATTGTATCAACATATTCACTAAAAGACTGAGTTGGTAAACCTATCATACATAAATAGTCGCCTTGTATATTAGTCTTTGATATTGTTCTATTACATCGCTTAATATCTTCAACCGTTATTCGCTTATTAAGATAATCAAGAACTCTTTGTGAACCCGCCTCTATTCCTACCTTGAGACATTGACAATTGATAGATTCCAGTTCTTTTATAAATTCATCGTTTATATAATCATCTCTAAAGTAATTTGCTCTGCAGGTCGTTCGCCATTCAAACGTAAACTTGTTTTCCTTATAAAGCCGAATGAAATCCAACACCCTCTGTTTATTATGAAAAAAGTTTTCAGATCGCAGAAAGATAGTATGTGGATTATATTCAGCGACAACTTTATTTATTTCTTCTACAACATCTTCGATTGGCCTTGGTCTGAAATTCTGCTTGATTACCGAATTATAACAAAAAGTACACCGATACGAACATCCACGACCTGTCAATACTTGAATATACGTACCATAAGTATCTCTTGATTTCCGAGTAAGTAGCTCATAATTAGCATCATAAAAACCGACAGGAGACGCCGAAGGAGTCCTCTCTGTACCATTATCATAAACTAAGCCTGGAACATTCTCATAATTTGGTTCCTCTTTCTTCATCTCGTCTATCAGTCTCATAGCCGTGAGTTCACCTTCGCCATGAGCTACGAAGTCTATATTTTTATATTTACAAGTCTGTTCTGGAAGTAACCTTGCATGGGGACCACCTACGATAGTAAATGTGGATGGCGATACCTCTTTGATGTAATCTACAACGCCCCGAACCCAATTAGTATCACTCGTCATACAACTCAGGCCGATTAACTTCGTCTTGCCTATATAACTATTAAGTTCTTGTTGAAATTCAACCTCATTACAGGCATTAGTATCTATCATTTCAACACTATAGCCTCGCTGGTTCAAACAACTCGCAACAGACAGGACGCTCCAGGGAATATTGCGAAGTATATCGCTCCTTTTAGCGTCTATAAGTAAGATATCTATTTCTGTAGAGCGCATTTTCCGTTGTACTCACATTTAGGACAATTCTTTTTTCTGTAAAAGTACGCATTAGGCTTATCTATAAAAAGATATTGTAGCCCCAGTTTTATATAACGCAATTTTAATCGTAAGTATTCCATAACATAATCTTGTCAGGGAAATAACCTGGTAGCCAGTGTTTCTTTTTACTCATTTCTTGTGCCTATCCATATACCTGACATTCCTTTCGATTTGCCCTAATGCCCAGAATACCGTGACGCATACAATAAATCCAATAAAATAATTCTCATTAACGTCAGCAGAGGCTATAAGAGCATGTAATATATTAATACCAAAAGCAACCGCAAAGAACAATACTATAGAACGTATTATTGTCGTTCCTATCATTTCGTCACCAATGTCTTCTTTCTCTTCTGGTCTGCTTCATACAACTCTGTTACTATATCCTTAATAGGCGTAGGCGAACCGTTATTCTTAATTATACGCGCTACTGCCGTCCACTTCTGAATGTCAAATTCCTTTTGCTCCTGTGGCGTACGCTTCTTCTTAAACGCATTAGCGTGTTTAGGGTTACGCTTGAACTTTGGGAGGCTTTGTTTTTTTGGCATTCTTAACCTTCGGTTTCTCCAGAGCTTCGATACGCTTGGTATTTTCAGCTATTCTACTGTCTCTGTCAATGTGGTCTTGGTCTCTTGCTACCATGTTATGTCTCCTATTTACCTTTGGGTCGTTTATGGCCAGGCTTGCTCTTGTAGCTGCCCTTGCCTGATTAGTGCTTGGTTATTAGCATGATAAATCACTTTCACTAAAACAACAACAATTAACGCCAACGCAAACTCCCATAATTAAGAATACAGGCCATGCGGGAATTATTAAGAAACTAATAAGAATCAAGGCAAACTTTGTCCTGCCTGACTGCACACAGGTTTTTATCACCAAACCCGATAGTATTAACCATAATATTAATCCAATTATATAATACATCTACTTATTCCTTTTCTTTCGCAACATTTGAAATCTTTTAATGCGCGATGTAAAACCTTTCTTTCTGGAACGACGATTCCTTCGCCTCTTACTTTCCTCGGTACTTATGATAAATGGAATCATTAATTCACCTCACCCTTGCTATCTTTATACATACCACAAAAGCAGTTATTTCACAGCTTAATACAATTATCGAAAAGCCAATGGCTAATATTCTCTGGCCTGTACCATCGCTGAACTTTATGAAAGAAAAACATGAAACTGTTAATATCACAATCAAGATAAAGAATCCTGATAATAACAGTATCGGTACAAACTTTGACATTTACTTATTCCTTTCGCAGGCATATCTTGTCTTGCAGTGTCTGCATTAAAGTTTACCTTTCAACCAATCTATAATATCTCCTATGTCCTTAAATAACAAACGACCAAATATCGCCATTCTCAATCGTGAGTGTTCCTCGTGCTCAATGCCATATTCCCAATCTTTATGTTGTTTTGTTACTCCATTAATAACAGGAGTGTAAGACGTTATCTTAAATTTCTGAGGCTCTCCTCTATGAAAATAATAGACTATATCTCCTATGTTAAATATGCGTTTTATGACCAGCTTAATCATTCTCTACCCTTCCATTACATTGTAACTGCTTGAAGCGTTGTCCTGCTTTACTGTCGTTGTCCTGCCTGGACCGACTACAGGAGTATCAAAGGCCATTAAGGGCACTTCATCGTAACTCCACTGTCCCATTACCCAACAATCGCCCCGGTCCGGACTGCGGCCTAATCTCTGCTTGATATCAGCCTTACTCTCAACTAACGTCTTGCCGTTCCTGAATTTGTAGGTCGGAGTGCATAACTGAGACCTTAACAAAACTATATCGTTATCACTCATACAGTCGAGAGTGAACTCACATTCGCCTTTAGAAGCCTTCTTTGCCGCCGTGTCCCATACCTCAGCCCGTTTGTTGTAATACTTATCATCCCTGATGGCCTTGCCTTGCGGAGTATAGAGTAGTAAAGGAACGCCCATCGCTTCCAGTTCATCGTAAACAGCGGCACCGGTATCGCTGCCAGTAACTTCGATAACACATGGGCAATTACCTCTTTGCCTTGATAATGTAGCCATTTTGTTACTTATCTCTACTGATGTACAATGCGGCATTATCCACTGGTCTAATATGTCAAAGGTCTCCAGGTAGTATATTACCGTTTCATCGTCGCCGAATCGTGCCGTATCTACTACTAAGCGAGGTCTCTTGCCCCAGCCAGGCATCTTATTGCCAATAGCCCTCGTAAGCCATGCCGACTTGATTATCTGGTCAACACCTTCCAATGCGTCCCAGGAACCGTGTAAATATGCTTCTAATAGCTCCGGCCTGTGTTCAAAAGCTTCCTGTAAGGTCTGAACGTAGCTGCTTGGCAAATATGGATTATCAGAAGGTAAGGCAGGCACAAAACAAGCGTTACCCTTCGGCATTAATATGAAATCGTCTTTCAGCCAGCATTGACGCGGATTAGCTGTGTAAAGCTCTTTGAATGGAATATCGAGCGGCTTGCCTTGTGGGTCTTTGAGTACCATTCGCAATGAACCCCTAAGCACGCTAACGTCATCTTTTGATACCTCTTCGGCTTGGTCTATTGCTATGACGACGTATTCTGCGGAGTTGAATTTGTTGATATTCTCCTGCTTATCCAAACCACCATAATCTATCGCTATCCGGTCGGCTATCAGGATATGCTTAGGGTCGCGCTCTGTCCCGCCTCGCAACCTATAATACTCTTGGGGGATTACTTCACGCCAGGTCTGTAAAGTCGTGCCTGTGAGGTCTGTGGCTTGCTTACGGCCAAACCATGCAACGTGTGGCGGATTCTTCGATGGCTTGAGTTGAGCCTGGACCATTATCGCCCATACTATCGTAAACATCCAAACACATAAGAACCATGACTTGCCGCCACCTTTAGCCCCACCATACATGAGCCGGCGTATCTTCGGGTCATCCAGTGCTTGCCATGCTTTGCGCTGCTGGTCTGTACGTTCTACGTCTAATTGTATAGCCTTCATGCTATCTTCGGTGCCTTTAATTCTATTTCACCGCTATGCTCAAGCTCTTTCTTATCTGATTGGTCGAGTATTCCCCTTTGTTTGCCTAAGAATATAGCCATGACTGGTATTGTTTTCGACATCTTCATTTGGTTCCTGCGTAGCTCTACACGGCCTTCAGCCGCCTTTTTATGCAATCTTGGTAAGTAATTGTTGACTAAATTCTCTCTACCCACTCCTAATACCTCAGCTATCGTCCTGTGCTTACACTGGTCTTTAGCCATTCTATCGAGCTTATTCAACTGTGCCTCGGTAAGAAAGAACTCTCTGGGCTTTCCTACCTTTCTCTTTTTAGCTTTCTTCTTAGTCATATTTGTTCAGTTATTATTGAATAAGTACTTTAGCGTCTGTTTCACGCCCCAACAACTCCAAAAATGATGTTTATTCGTCAACATATCCCGCCAAACATAACCTTTTCTCATGTTGAAATTGTATCTACGACCTTGCTCTTCCATTCTAACCTCCACACTCAACTATAATTACGCTTATAAATATAAGAGGTATTGTGAATATACAAATTCTTGTGAAAATTTGCTTAAATGTCATTCTAAGCCATTTCTCTTCAAATAGTATCTCGCCCAAATAACACCAAAGTGTCATAATAGGTATTATAAGTGCCGACATTATAGCTATTCCTTTTATTACTTCCATTTTAAGCCCTTATTTTAGTGCTATTGTATTCAGTCTGCGCCGTTCGCCCTTGTTATTAGCGTAATAATGCGGTTTAGTGTTAAATATCTTTGTTTTTGACTCATTATTGCCGGCGCCTTTGCTTCCAAGTCCTCGTCAAGGTCTGTTTTCCTTAAGTTGTTAGCGGGGTTTAGAAGAAAGCCGGGCAACGGCTTCTGGAGTGAAGTTTCGGCCCGGCTCTACTATTCCAAGTAATATATTTTGGGGGATTAATCCTTTTAGTCCATTAGCTCTGCCCTCCTTTACTTCGGCTTGTATTGTTAAGGTTTTCATAATCTTATAATGCCGTGTTTAGCTCTTCTTTTATGCTCTGCATGTGCTGCCTATCTTCATCTTCTAAAACCTTATACATAATATGTCCATCTTGATATTCTCTATTTCGAGCTTGGATTTACTATCGCTGCTTTGAGCATCACTTTGTTCTATTTCGGGTATGCGTAGTTTTCCAAGAGAATCGAGTAATTTCTGCGAGGATTTGGATATCATATATCAAGATGCCATTTCTTTATATTTGGCTTTGTAATAACACTTAATATCTTCGTTATTGATAGTTAAGTGCATCGGAAAATGGCCCTTGTTTTTATATTTCATAATAGTAGAATGCCAAGGAGTGTCAGGAGCGTGGCACATACTTGATAATTGTGTGCCACTATAATTTTTATACAAATCCCAAATCCTCTGCAAAAAGGCCAAAACGCTTTCATCTGATGGAGGCACTCGGCAATCTTTATTTTTTTCTTGAATCAATTCTGGTATGGGCTGATTGCCATATCGCTTAAGTTTATGGTACAAATTTAAGAATACAGGGCCATATCTCCATGCCTGTACACGCTCTTTCACTAATGGACCATCCATTATGCCCAAATACCATCCATGCGCAATATAAGTTAATTTTATCGCTTGCATGGGCGTAATTTCTTTATCTCTTGACAAACTTTGTTCTATAAAGAAATTGGCTATCTGTGAGCTATCATACCTCATTGCACATCTCCTGCTTTCCAAATGCCTATTATATAGGTTTATCAGCATGTTCAAGCAAAAAATATGAGTTTTTTTTAATATTCTCATATTAATTACTACGAAAGAAGAATTGCTTTGTTTAAATATCACAAAAAGTCCTACCTTAAACTATGACATTCCGTATTTTTTCAAGCAAACTCAAACATGCCTTTTGGTCCGGAAAAAGCTCGAATATTTCGATAATATCCATTGGTCCACTCCAAAATATACTGTCATTAACTATGTAACTAATTACAAAATACCAGATGTGTTAAAGTATGTCAAATAAAAAATAAAAATATCTCCTACCTTAAACTATGACATTCCGATAAGTTTTAAGCATACTATACGTTCCTGCTTAGATATATGTTTAAGGTTGATAGACCGACTTTTAACTACCAAAAAGGTCAAAAGTACATTTAATCACAAACCTTATCGAATCTAATTAGTTCCTGCTCAGTGTATAGTGGTTTTGAGGCCGAAATGCCGACCAACTGGACGGTCAAGCGATTGCAGGCTGCCCGTGTTGCAATCTCCCGCGCTTTTAAGACAGCGTTCCCATATAGACTCAGTTGGCAATCTATACGGTTGTGGAGTCGTTAAGTCGTCAAACGTTGCTCCCGATTCGATTAAGTTCATTGTTTGTGGCTTACTCACTACCGGAATCCCTCGCTTTCAGCCTATAAAAAAAGCGACAGGGACAAAGCATTTTAATCGAATCTGTCCCTAATCGCTTAGTTTCGTATCTTATCATATTAGTCAATTTTTATATGTTCCTTAAATGCTAATATGTTCGTTTACGGTTGGCTGAGTCTTGAACCCCAACCAACTTGGAGTTTCACATCACAAGGATGCATTAGTATTCTATCCGGACAAACACGCTTTGTCAAACCTATTCTATAAAATAAAATAATATTTTATCTCTTTATATCATAAGTACTTACAAACAAAATAATGTCACTGCTATTGACAAGCTCAAGTTTTTGTTTTAGAATACCGATAATATAAATGATAACTTAATAAGAAAGGCTGGCAAGCAAAATGGTAGCAACATATTTTAATCGAGGCAGAGGACATTCACTAAATGGCATCTATGCTCATTCATGCGGTATATATCCGCTCACAGTAGCAGTTAAGAATATATCGACTGCTATCAAGCCATATTACAAGTTGACACAAAAAACAATTAAAAAGTGGCTTGAGCAAATCGGCCCTTGCGAAGCTCATCATGTTGGCAAATATGCTGTATTGTGTGATTATTATGATACCGAAGGTATATTAGACTTATTATTTGATGTAACCTGCAATGAGAATACCTTTATCGATGAGTTAGATTGTCGGGCAGGATGGGAAACTTGGTATAAAAACTAACCTTAAAATGAAAACGCCGGCAAGCACAAAACGAAACACGAACACAAAAGCCGTTCCGGTCAACCTCATGCTTGCCAGCATTCACAGGCCGGACGGCTTTTTATATGAGGTGATAAAATGAAAGCTACTTATGAAATAGGCCGTGTGAATGGTAAGCCCTACAAGCTACGCCACGACCAGCGAGAAAACCAACATCATTGTGACCCTGAATATAGGAAAGAATGGCGATGGTTTTTGTGGGTAGATAGCTTTTATCAAGGTGATTTTAGATTGAAACGTGAAGCATTAGCACACATTAACCTTTTTAGGAGATAGTAAAATGAAAAAACTATTAACATTCGTATTATTGCTGATTGTACTAACTGGCTGCCATCAAGATACAAGAGTTCGGACTAAACGAACATTCGAGCCTCTGCCGAAAGTACAGCAGGAAAGAGTTAGTAAATGGGAATGGCTTGCGAAATACTTGAAAGCCACGCACCCGGAATGGCCTCAATCAGTAGAAGAAATCACCGCCGAGCTTGAATATCAAGAAATGTTAGAAGAACAAAAACGTGATTAATTGAAAGAGAGGATATTATGTTAAAATCAAGAATGGGTACGACAGTTGAATTTCAAAAACTTGACGAGTGGGTTTTCCAGATGACAGTTAAGGTTCCACACACTAAAGGAATGAAGGTTGTAGCGTCGCCTAAATTCGCAATTAGTCAACTACTATCAGAGCTTGTTAGGTTAGAACAAGCAAAGCCACAACCTGAATCAGCTTAACTACCGCCTCTGTGCGGCTTATATGAGAAAGAAGGGATATTATGAAAACTGAATATATACAAATTGATTCAGCTTGTAAAAGAAAAACCTCAAAGCTAAAGGCCGAAGTACATCGTGGGTCTCAATGCTTCACTACATCGGGGATTTCATGCCATAAGCTCCATCTTATGAAAATAGGTTGGCAAGCTAACCGCTTGAACCGTCAAGGAATCCTTGAGAAAGGAAATAGAGGTAGATTATGACACACAGAGACCTATACACGGGGCAAAACTTAACACCAAAACAATTATTGGTCGGCAAGATAATGGAAGCATATCAAAGCTATCTTATGTTTTGCAGGAACACCCCAAAGGAACGGCCTAACCCTAAGTTTGTTCAAGCTGAAAAAGACCTGAGCCGCTATATGCAAAGATTTGCAAATAAATGGTTCCGGGAGCAAGCAAAATAATTGCAGTTTAACCGCTCTCGCACAATCGCCGTCCGAGTAGTCATATTGGTAGCAGGGCAGGGAGTTAGGGGCTTAGACGGGAGGGAACATTGACATCTGTCCGGTTTTCTGTTCCTGCTGTTCAAAGAAGCATTCTTCACCCTCTTCTGGGTATTGCTCACAGACTGTCGGTTTGTATTGCTTGCCGTAGTTCTTTTCTATCAGACATATAGCTTTGTCATTTTCATAATTGAGCATTTCACAGGGCAAGCCATTGTCTTCGTGGTCGCCGTTATTGGCCCATTCATTGAGTTCTTGGCAGTCGCCGAATTGTTTGTTAATATCGATAAATAACAGACATCCAGACTTCCAGAATGTCCTGCCTACTGAGTTACAGCACTTGCCACATCTTTTACAGTCCATTATTCTCCTTAATTGGGGGGTAGTCACGGCTTATCCAGTAGTGCTTTCATCTGACAGCCTATGTATTCAAAATTATCACCTTGCTTGACTAAATTATTGAGTATAGCTCTCGCTGTTTTATTATTGCAGGCATCATAGTTATACATAGCCTGGACAAAGGCTATCGGGCAAGGTTTTTGGCCTAAGACACATTCTGAACATTCTTCGTCAAATATCATTCCTTCGGTTCCGTTGCTAAAGTATGCCATATTATCTACTCCTTATCGAATTTATAGACCCAGACATAAGGGTTCAACTTAAACGCTCCTTCACCGTGTATGGAATTCCAAAGAGTTTGAAAGCTCATTTTAGCAGTTTTGCATATAGTACTGCTTCTGATAATTTTCATTCGTTTTTTAGGAAGGCAATCGTAGAATTTCCAACCACCTTCACCGAATCTCACGACATCCTGGACGCCTTCCGCAACTGCATCTTCCTCGCTTATATCCTGCACCCTCTCAACTCTGACCTCAGCAACTATTAAGATGGTTCGGGCAAGGCTCTTGTACATGAAGCGGCCGGAGATTGGGCGGAATTTATATTTTCTTTTTATCCATTTATCCCACTCTTCATCTGTTAATTTAATTGTAAAATTCAAATCATCCGCTAAATAATTACCACTTACATTATGATCACCTGTATTACCGACTAATATCTGATACCCCTCAGCAACGTAAACTTTGTCGCCGACTTGATAGCGGGGTTTGATTTTGATATGCGCCGTGTCATCAACTTCCGTCTGTACTTCATAAAACCATTCGCCCCCATAACTATCATGTTGGTGTGGCGGAGAATACATTATTGCAAATTCCTCTTTTTCAAAGTCTATAGCTTGCAGGCATTTGTCGTTAATTATCCTTCTATCCTGAGTCTGACGGCCTGCCATAACATTCAGGACACAATCTTTTACGAGTACCATCGGTTTCATTACTCCGCTCCCTTCGCTGCATTGAAGCCACAATTGCAGGCATCGCCTTTCATACAACCGGTCTCATGTTCGCCGTACCTTTTTAATGCTTTGCCCTGCTCTTTTACTCTGGCTTGGAGTTTCTTGATTTCTTCATCTTTTTCATGTCTCAAATCTAAATACTCAACATTAGCTTTCCCTAACGCTTCATGTAAAGTATCTATGCCCTTCTTGTATTTCTCAGCCCGCTTCATCTCGGCTTTGAGGCGGTTGCAGGCGAAATATAATGTTCTTTTTAGGTATCCTATGTGTTGAGTTGTTGGTATCAATTCATAGCATTCTTTCACAAATTCACTCGCCTTTTCAGGCTTATGGTCGGCAGGCTCTTGGCTGTCAGGTTTGCATTTTCTCCACTTCCCGCCTTCCAGTTTTTCCCAGTTCGGGTTTTCTTGTAGCACTTGCTCTAAATCTTTAGTTAAGTTGTCAATATCTTTTGCTGTAGGCTCATCTGGAGGCGGGTTTTTACAGTTAGCTACATGGCCGTCAAACACATTCTGCATATACGCCGGAAAACTTTTGGTACATTTAGGGCAGGATAGAGGCTGATTACTTGGACTGTCCTGGACTAACCATTCTGTCACGTTGCACCCATAGAGAGCATCGCCTTCGTTTTTGCCAGCCGCTGCCTCTGCAAGAATCTCTTTTGAGAATACACTTGTTACGTTCGAGCTATTTTGATGATTTTCAGTAACTATAAATACTGTAGGCTCTTGGCTATCTGTGCAGTCTGGACAATCTTTTCTAAAATCTACACTCGTTCCAAAATTAGGTATTTTCACTTTCTTACTTCCTTCGCACGTCGGGCATTGCTTGAGGATTTCGATTGCTTCTTTGATTAAAATATCTTTTGTTTCACAAATAGTACAACCTCGTAAACACTCACCAGTTGCCTTTTCCAATAACTCTTCGATTTGTTTCTCTTTATCTGTCATTGGTATTTCTCCTTTAATACTTCATTTATCAGTCCATTAAATCCTTCGTCTGCCTGTTACGCTCGTTATTTACATTAACCTTCTCGAATTTGACTACATTCAATAGCCTACTTGCCTGCTGAGGACTTACTATAGGCTTCTGTGTGGGCTTGTGGTCGATACATCGCCATGCAACCTGCCCTGTATCGTCTTTGCCTGCCGTATAGACTCCTACAGCCCCACAATAGCACTTGTAAGTTTCGCCACGTCTCAGGTTATTGAAATGCCAACTCTGAGCCGTGAGCTTCCAGTTCTTCACCGGCTTGCCGTCGTTCGTCCAGGGTGGGTCTGAGTCCTCGTAGTGCATGATGAACTGACGAGGATTGACTGAGAGGTTGCGTAGCTTTATGTATGCTTCAAGTTGGTCAAGAGTTGGAGGTTTCATAATTTCTGCCAGCAATCATCACAAATAACGGCTAAATCCTCTTGTGAGTATTCCCCAAATATTTCTTGAGACTCTTTTATTGCTTCTTCATCAGTCCATCCTTTTTTGTATGTTTTATTGCATAATTCACATTGGTATTCATCCGTTTTCATATTTCCCTTCTTTCTGTCCATACCACCGCTTATTTCCCCCTAATCACTTAGGGTTCTCTGATAAACAAATACAGTGTAGCTAATCAAGCTAAAGGATTAGGGGTGATAGGTTGTAAGCGGTCAACAGAGCCTATACATAGTTTCTTAAGCCGTACCTGCGTAACGCCCCCGTTATTATTCATCCGTGACTTAGTCGTGGAGTGAATCCGGTTCCGTTCCATACAGCAGTTTGCCTTTTTCAGCATGTTTATCAATGCCCTGGACTGGAAAGGCTTCTTTATCGTAACCATATAACTGAATGAATTGTCTTGAAAAGGTGCAGGCAGGACGTACCTGTAAGACAAGGCCGTCGCAACCTCCGGACGCACCGGAGGACGTATTACACGCCGCTGCTTGCATAAATTGTATAAAAAATCAGGTGCTGCGGCAGGAGTCGAACCTGTGACAGCTTTTTTGAACCAGCCCTTTCGGGTTTGCCCCGCAATTATGTGTTGCTGTCGGGGGCCGCTGGATACCCACCAGTCCGCATAAAAAAAGCCCTGGGCAGATAACAGGTCAGTGTTTTCGCCAGAGCTTCTTAATGCACCTAATTGTATTTGACCTGTTACCATAACAATCATTCTATAAAGTTACTTTTCCTTTGTCAAATGTTTTTATTATTTATTTCGTCCCATTTTCCTTCTGGAATGCGGGATATATTTATAGCCTTTTTCTTTTGCTATTCTCTTGCGGATTTTCTCACAAACCTTACAGGCGCATCCTGCCAAAATATGTTCCGGGCCTGTGGTTTTTGCTTTACGGTAATATTCACATATCTGGCATTCGCAAGCAGAAATCGGCCCGGCCTCGTTATGTATTCGTCCTATATGCCCTAAGATTCTTTCTTCATGGCCTGCAAAATGGTCTGAGGCTTGTCTGTCAGGGTCTTCGGTATTTAAGAACTTAAATATTTGGCTCTGTCGCATCCTTGCTCTCATAAGTCAATCCTTGTATCGCCTATTCACACACCATTTACCCTTAAAGTATTTATCTACATCGCAGTAGTACGTCAGTTCCGCCTCTGGCCATACACCGCAGCCACAGTCGCACGCAACGTCCTCTATGGGTTTGACTTGCTCTTGCTTCTCGCCCTGAGCTATCTGGCGGGCTAATTCACGGTCTTGGATGGAGCGTCTGTCTTTGGTCATTTAAGAGCGTCCTTGGCTATTCCCCATATAGTCCTGAACTCACAGCATCCAGTTTTTTCGCCATGAGAAGGCCCATTGAGAAACTTACAGTCGCAACGGGTTTCTCCATTATAGTATCCGCAAACCATTTCCCTGCTTTCTCTGGCAAGTCTGGATATTTCTGCTAACGCATCCTTCAAGTCGCTTATCTCTTTAACTAAGTCGTCTGTGTGGGACATGGTTTCTCCATTCTTTCAGTGACTAATGCTTTGAGCAGAATCATATAAGCTATAACATCGCCTATTTTCTCATCCCACCGCTCGATAGGCTGTACTGTGCCGACGCCAATATCATCGACGAAATCGTAGATAGCCACAATGTGTTTAGAGATTAGACCTAACAAAGCATCTTCCGGTGTTATATCTCTGAGTGCAGCTATTCGTTTGAAATTGCTCAGTCTATCGCCTCTGGCATATTCGTCAGCCTTTGCGATTAGAGTAGCCTTTATATCTGCTAATTGAGCGTCAACTATCTTCTGGAATTGTTCATTTATCATGCTTCTTCTCCTTTATTTGTTTTTTATGAGCCTGTACACAGACGAGTTTACTGATAATTGGGCCATTAGCTTGTAATGTAATACTTTCAAGCTGACATACACCTAACTTACTATGTGAGCATTTGAATTGTCTGCATTTTACTTTGGTCATTTTATACCTCGAACAAGTGTTTAATTTTGCTAAAGATGGTCTTATTAGCATCGTAAATCACACGCCCGCCGTTAGACTCTAAGAGCTTTACGAGGCCATCTGCCCTTCTGTACTGTATTCCGCTCGGCGGTTTGGCAAAAATCAAGGTCAAGGGGTTATCGTACTGCTCTGCGAAGAGCTTCATCTTCGTATAGTCTTTAGATGTGAACCAGCCTTTAGTTTCTTCGAATTCGTGTATCTGTCCTCCGCCATCACATTCGGGGCATTCTTTCCAGCCTACTGACTTGCCGAGACAAAACTGTTCTTCCCCTATTCGTCCACTCGACTCGCATTCTATGCAATACTTCTCAATAGTAAAGTCTGGACGGTAAAAGTCCTCCCTGCCCGTCTTGTATGTAATTGGCACAACCTCTGATTCGTACTCCCAATCCACGATAATGCCCTGCTCTTTACGCAGTTGGCACCAAACGGCCCATCTGTATTCGAGCTTAGACTTGAAAGTTATTTCTTCTCTGCCGCCTACCTCCTGCGTTATTTTCTCTACATGACCAAAATCACTCATTAGGTTCCTTCCAATCTGTTCTGGGTTCTGGGATATATACACTCCATTGCGAGGCCATGAAGTTGCGTATAGCATCGAAGAAATCACTTGCGCACTTGGTCGTACAGTCCTTATGTGATAGGGTAATACGCTTACCATCTTCGCTAAAGATGGGGCATACGGCATACAGGTATTCTTTCATCATTCCCTTGCTTATAGAGTTGCCTGTAGGTACGGATAAGCCGAGTAGTTCGTCTGTGCCGATGCCCCGACTTTCAAATTCGTCCAGTATCGTTACTATCGCCAGTCCGAAGATTGTCTTTACCTGTTCCCAACTTTTGCCTTTTCTTATCGGCTTGATTTCTTCGGTAAGCGGTGTACCGTCCTTCAAAGAAGCTATATAACGCTTGCGTAATGTTATCTGGTGGACAGAAAACGTCATACCGCCACCCTGTTTTGTCCCTGCGAACTTCATCTTTCACCTCACAAACGGTTCCGTAGGGCAAGTACAATCTGCCCTGAGCAGTTGACAGCTTGAGCATACACCCTGGTCAAACGGTTCTTGTGTTGCTTGCGGTTCTTCGGCTTTTGCGTTGCCACTGATAAACCACATCGACATCACATCGCTAAGTTCGAGAAGCAAACTCGTAACCGCTTCTCTGGGATATGGTTCTGACCCTCGCACTGCACCACTGGCTATCATCGCCGCCACGACCTCGCCAGCTACCTTGCCTGCCGTCTGACGGCAGATCATCTCGTCTTTGTTTGTCGGTACTATCGAGCTTGCTACGGGGTTTGTCGCTTGAGCGGGCGGTGGGGCGTTGTACGGGGCGGCCTGTGGCGGTCGTGTGACAGCGGGAGAGTCCGCCTGCCAGAAGCCGCCGTATTGGTTTTCTCCTTTGTATTTGCTTGCAGACAGGTTGAAGGTAAGCCACTTGTTACGATTTATATCGGCTAATGCCGTGCCAGTCCGTCCTTGCCAGATTGTAGCTTTTGTCTGGTTGCCGCCCTGGTCTTTCAAAATGCACTTCTGGAATGCAGTGCCTTTTGTCTTAGTTCTTTCTATCGGGCCTATATCTATCAGTTGGGCGTCTATTTCCATATTTACGCCTATATTCAGGGCTAAGTCCCCAAAGTTAGCGGCCTTCGGTAATGCTTGTTGTTGATTCATAGTATCTCCTAATAATTGATTGTTACGTTTGGTATTTTGTTTTCTTTGAGCATAGTCAAGATAGTATATGCTATGTCCGGGTTGAACATTGCCGCTGTTAAACTGTTGAGTATTTTACTCTCAACATCCTGTCGGTGGCTTTTATCTTGAATACGTTTCTGTTCTTTTGCAGCCTCAGCTTCTTTGCGTTTCTTCTCGGCAAGTTCTTTAGCTTGGTACTTAGCTATCGTTGCCGTTGTCCTTGCTTTGGCATCAGCCTCGGCTCGTATTGTAGCTTCTCTGGCTGCGTTCTCAGCTATTTCTTTTTCTCGCTCTTTCTGTGCCAGTGCTTCTTGTTCTTTGCGTAGCTTGTCCTCAGCTTCCCATATCTCCTGTTCTTTAGCTCGTATCTCAGTTTCCCTCGCATCGAGTTCGGCTTGCTTCTCTGACTCAACAAGTGCCTTCTCAGCCTCTAACGCTTCGGCCTTAGCTAATGCTACCGCTATTTTCTCGGCTTCGATTTTGTCCATAGGGTCTTTATGGACGTTAATCATTTCATCGACTTCACCGCACAGTTCGTTTTTCTTAGCGTCCAGTCGCTTGCCAAAAGCCCATGCCTCCGCCTTAGCGTCTTTGTGGACAGTAGCGATAGCGGTCTTGGCTTTGCGTAACTTAGCTATGTGACTCTTGGCGTCTTTCGCACCTTGCTTGTCGGCGTAGTCAAATACAAGATTTGCGTTTTCAGCTTTGTACTGAGCTATCGTTACCGATACAGCATCATATACTGCTAATTCTGTCGTTTCTGTTATCATCTTTCTACCTCATTTAACTTAAAGTTATGTGGTACTGCTCTGAAATAGTCTTGGCCGTCTGGGTCAGTTTCTTTGTTGAGTAATTTAACTATATGTTCTGCCCAATATTTCGCCATATTATCAGCTATGAGCCTGTCTGGAATATAGTCTCTATTGAAGTTGTCGGTTAGAATTATCTTCATCTTCAATCTCCAATTCTGTTAAGGTTCTGGCTTGCATCACTTCTTTTCGTCTCTTATGAGCGAAGTATTGCTTCGATAAGAAGTAGTTTGTATCTGCGTTAAACTGCCTACGTTCTCTGACCGGAAGTTCGTCAAGTTTGCGGAGTGTGAGGTTAGTCATTATTCTTATCCTTCCACATTGTCTTTGATTAAAGTGATATCTGCACACTCGTTTATATTAGGTCTATAATCCCCTGCGGTCACAACGAAACCCCCTCTATCCCATTCAATTTCAGACTTCCAGATATGGCTTTCTACGGGGTCAATAAACTCTACTTCGTCCCCCGCAAACAACTCGTCGCCGTTCTTGTCGAGGCAGATAAAAGGAACTCTTTCAAGATTGTCTAAGATGCTTACATAATTCTTGTCGTCAAGCCACCTCTTAGCGTTGCCATTCTCTATTTCCCATGTATTAAATACTTCGGATAGTATTTGGTCAATTTCACCGGTTATTTTATACTGAGTTAATTTGTATTTGAATAGGTTCATGGTTTTACCTCAAAAAGAAAAAAGGCCAGAAAGAGTTTGCGATGCAGAATTAGGCGCGGAGCCTGACTTGCCTCTTTCTGACCAATTAAGTTGTTTAGTTCTGCATCGCATGTTCAAATTACAATCCTATATTACTTATCGGTTGACTGCAAGATAAATCTTTACTTTTCCCCAATATTCTTTCGTGCTGTCTTTCTTCCATCCGTTAGGGCCGCCGTTGTGGATTCTGGCCATATCTTCGGCGGTTGGCTTTCTATCGATTCGGCGCATGGTGGCGTAATATCTTAAATATATCGAAACCATATCCCTGCTGATATTGCGGTCTTTTCGCCAATGATATTTATATGGTAGATAGCCCATGTGGCGTTCTTCATGCTTCGCTAACTGTATGCGGTTAACGTCATCAACGTATATCTTGTGAATCTGGAATGAGCCTACCGCCGCTCCGCCATCCCCGACAGCATTAGCATCCCCGCCGCTCTCTACCTGCTCTATAGCATTTAAGAGGTCATCGAGGGTAATTAGCCGCTCAGGGGTAGTTTGAGCCGTAGGCAGGCTGTCAGAGGGCTGTGTGTGGGCGTGAATAGGATATTTAGACTGTAAATATCCTATTCCAAAGCCAACTATTATAGCAAGCAACAAAAGAATGACTGTGATAATTAAAATGATTAAAAAGTCTTTCATATCTTCTCTGCCTCCGCATACTTATCAGTAATATGCTTAACCCTTGCCAGTGCCTTCTTTGGTTCATAGGCACACCAAGAACATTTGTCATTAATGTAGTTGTGCATATAATAAAACTTTTCTTTCTCAACGCCCTGCCCACAGGTACATTTGTATGGTGATGTTTGAGAGTTGCAGGTGCATTTATGTCTAAACTTTTTCTGTTCACCTTTAAGGTGTTCGTTGTCTTCTAATAACCTGTCATACTTCTCCTGCAACACAACCATCTTGGCTATTAGCTTCTTCACGTCTGGGTGTTCGGTGATAGGCTTGCCTATAGGGATGTCCCAAACACATTTATCAGCAACACAAACGCCATGTCTGAAAAATTCACAACTATTTGAAAAACTGCATCCATCATAACTCATAATTCTACTCCTTATATAAAAGACGGGAAGGCTTGCTCAGTCAGTAATTAATGTTATATGGTTTGATAAGGCAAAACAGATGAAGGCTTTCACGTTTGCAATATCATGTTCGTCTGCTTTGTCTAAAATAAAATTATTGAGGCTATCCCTTCTTTCGTTAAGTATTTCCGCTAATCCCTGGTCATTGCTTGCTTGCAACGCTGCTATGTTTTTTTTGTCCATCGTATCATTCCTTTCTAAAATAAGGGCGGTGGAATCCGTAATTGATTTTCTGTTTCCTAATTTACTACACTTCTTTTAGACTCGTCCTTGCCATTCGACCGCCGCCCTTTAAGTACCCATACTTATTCTTCTAAAGAGAGCATACATAAAGACCTTATATAGGCCGTTGTAGTCATATTACATTCTCTGGCCGCTTTCGCTATTGCCTTCATATTTTCTTCTGTAAATGTTAAGTGTACAGCATTTTTTGGCAAGTGCGTTTTGATTTTCATTACTCTCTTTTTAATTTCTTCGTTCATTCTCTTACTCCTTTACTAATTCCTGTAAATGTTGACCTGCATACGACAGGCCATCGCCGAAGCCGTCTATTATCTGGCCTGCGCCACCGAGCATCTTGGCACAGCCCGCACAGAGCAATAACGCCAGTAAGACAATGACGAGTATCTTGCTCTCGGCATATTTTAGGCAATACCTTGATTTGCAAAGACTCTGAGCAAGGTATATTTTATCCTTGAGTGTCTTGGCATGTTTGGCCTGCTCTTTCAAGTCCGCAATGCAGGTATTCCAAAATTCAATGTCTCCGATTTCTGTTTTCATAATGTTTCCTCTCGTTCCGCGTTTATAAGGGTTAATCATATATTTTGACGCCAATTGCTTTACAGGCACAACTCTTGCATCTTAGAGCTTCTTTAGTTATTCGCGTTGGAATTCTACAATCTGGGCATACCTTTTCAAAAGGGCCTCTTATATACCCACCCTCTTTTAACTGCTCGATTGTTACTAAACTCATCCTGTACCTGATTAGTTCATCATATTCGTCTTGTTCTTGCGCCATCCTCGTTCTGTTTGCCCATCCATACATATCACCTTGCATTGGCATCTTCGTACTCCTTCGTCTGTATTGGTTTGGTACTTAACTTAATTATTCGGGGATGTTGGATTTGAACCGCCATAACCGTTTTCTGTACGCGTCCCTACAGTTATGTGCCGACTTAACGACAACGACCTCCGGCATCACAGCCGGTGCTCTATCCTGACTGAGCTAATCCCCGTTAAATATTGGGGCGGCCATCAGGAACCGCCCCGCTCATATGAATAAGCGCCAGTGTTATTGCCCACCGCTGGCTGGGGCTGTAAATTTAACAACTTCGTGAACAGCTTTCGCTGATGTTCTTAAATTAGAGGGTAGCCAGGGAAAAAGCGGAGGAGATGTGGTTCGGCTACCCTCCATGTTTGAAGGCAGGGTTTTTAGCTTTGCGAGATTGTGCCTGCCTTTGAGGGGCTTATAAATGTGCAGGGGCTTTGGTAAGCAACATTCTTACTCGCCACCACAGGTCGTTAAGGCCATAGGTCGCTTTCAGGCTAAGGTTCGCACCTTTCCGTCAGGCTACCAGCCACCCTGCACATAGTTTATAAAACTGGCGGGACTCACTTCACCTACTGATTGACCTTTTGCTATGTTCTTTCCCGATATGGCTTACGGGATTGTTCATAGCTCTTGTTATAGACTATGCCCTTAGCCTGCCAATACTACAAGGGTTTGCAAGGCTTACGCGATGCCGCCGCCAGTTCTCTTCTGAATTTGTAAAAGAACGCTTGTACTTACTTGCTCTTGGCTTCTAATTCATGGATGGCTTGTCGTAGGGCGAGACTGAGGTCTTTGACTTCGTCAATATCAAAGGCGCAATATTTATCTGTATAAAAGTCAATAAATCGGCCAGAAATTACAACCTTGAAACTATTATTTCCTTTTGTTCTTTTCCATCCCTTGAACGGCTTGCTTATGGTTTTGAGGTCGGCGAAAGCGTTGAAATATGTCTTAAAACTATGCGATTTATGGTCTATTCCCTGTTGGCCACCGCCACTTGTGCCTATGCCAAATGGCCTATCAGCAGAGTTATTACAAGGGTGCGCATCATTGACGAAATACATACCTCCTGCCTCGGCTATTCCGCAATCCCCATGCCTCAGCTTTACGGGCTTCTCGGCCTCGGCGAGTTGCTTTTCTAATAATCTGATATTGGCTCGGATAGATTTCACAGATTGTTCCGTTCTGTTTTCAAGCCTTACTAATGCTTTCTTGGCACCGTCAATTTTGTGTTCGAGTTCTTGCTTCTTATCCATCTTAGGACTCCTTAGTAGTGTTTTAACTTGTTCGCAGAATGCTTTGGCGTAGATACGGCACTTAACTGGGTTGTGGGCGTCTTTGGCACGTTGCCACTTCCTGAATGGCTGGCCAGAATAAGCGCAGTACCCGTATTTCTTCTTATATGGACAGCAATCGCACGAATCACTGTGTTTCTTTTCTTTCTCATCTTCATCGAATTGGCATAAATAACAATTATTATAGATACCCAATTCAGGCTTACCTTCTCCCGTCTCAGCCAGTTTCGTCCACTGTGTTATCGTATCTTCTATAGCTTGCTCTCTTTTATCCATTGTTCTATTCTCCTTTTACTCTACTTTTCTTCCTGAGCCGGGTCTGCATTCATTACAGTACATACCGTCGAAATGCTTCTTACAGCCAGTCCTTCCGCAATCCGGGCAGGTTTTCCAGTTATTTTCTCTGCATTCATCGCAACTTGGAGCTTCGCAGAATTCACAGGCATTTATATTCTCGAAAGGCCATTTACACTCTACGCAATCTTCTGTCTTGAATCGTGAGTATGTACTACCCAACATCTTCTTATCTCCTTAGCTTCCCCAGAGGTTTAGGCCCAATATTTGCCAACGTCTTTCCAATCCGGAAAATTCTCATTAAGCCATTCCTCTGCTTCTGTTTCCCCTTCGCCTCTTAACTCGTAAGAAGGCTGTCCCTCTTTAGCAACAAAAGGCTTTGATTTGAATATGACTTTTTCGCCATCTTTTACAACAGCATATTCCTCGTTATCGTACCCACTGTAGGTGTATCTCGTAGCCAATGATATATGAGCAGAGCGGTCATAAAATGCGGCCTTATAGAATATCGATGCTCTTTTCCTGCCTTTGTCATCATATAATTCTGACCACATCGAATGTTCCGTTGCTTTCTTTTCCCATCCAACAGGCAATGTCACATTTTGAAACATTTCATCGCCCTCAACTATATCGCCAAAAATCACACCGAATTGTTCAAGCGTTTCCTTTTTACTTCCGTGCATCCATTTCGTAGGCAATACTTCGCTGTTGACTAATTCTTGTTGTCCCCTTGCCTCGGAACGTTCTATCGGATTTTTGGTAAACATATGTTCTGCCAAGGTTACTATTGGGTCTTGCTTCGATGTGTTTGTGATTCTATTTTTCATATTCATTTCTCCTTTAATTGAAAATACCGGGGACAGGCCGAGACGTACCATCGAAATGAGGGAACACCTGCCCCCGATAGAATACTGCTTTGATTTGAAGTTTTGCACGTCTCATTTTGCATCCCTATTTACTTGTCACTATTACTATCTAAATAACAAACTAACATATCTATCGGATGTTGTCAAATAAATCTTTAATATTTCTTGCATATTTTTCTTACCTATACTATAATGCTTGTTATTAACCTCTATTTAAGGATTTTGACATGAATAAAACAAAAGAAAGTATCAAAAAACCACTAAGAAAAAGAGTCTTACACATCATTTTACCAGACAAAACATGGGACAAATTTGAGAAGTGGAGAATAAATGTAGGCTTTGCGACAACAACCAAAGCTGTACGGTATCTTATTAGGAATATGACATGATGGCAGTAATAATTGAACTGACACAAGGTAGAGTTACTTACGTTGATAAAATTAACTATAAGTGGCTAAATGAACATAAATGGTTTGTTCACAAAGACAATAAGAATGGATACTTTTATGCGAGAAGACAACTTACAGTAAGGGATAAACAAAAGACATTGCTGATGCACAGAGAGATAATGAAGCATAAATATCCTCTCTTAGTTTTTGACGGAATGCACATTGACCATATCAATCGTAACAGCTTAGACAATAGAGAATCTAATTTAAGAATATGCACTAACCAAGAAAACCAACTAAATAGAAGGCATAATAAAACCACCCTGCCCGTTTAAGGACAAGGTGGCCGGAGGGTTTTCCTACTCTGTGTGGAAGTAGGAAAGAATGATTAAGCCCAGTCTTTTACTGCTTCTTTAATTTCTTGTCTGGCCTTGATAATCTTATCGTCTGTAGCTTCGTCAGTCATAGACATTATTAGCTTGAAAACTTCAAGCACAAGTTTGAGTATTGTTAAGGTTCTTTCATCGTTACTCATTAGTTTTCTCCTTATATGCTATCAACTCTATCAGCACAATCTCAAAGGAACCTGAAACACTTGGAGAACTCTCGCCTATCAGGACGGCATCAGTCCATTTATCGAGTATTCTGTCCCCTGAGATAATAAGGGCTTTAATCTTAGTAATCTCCCCCTCGTCAAATTCTCCTGCCTCTCTGAGTATCGTCAGTGAATTGACTGTCCTGAGAAATGTGTTTTGTGCGAATAATAGGTCATTCTTTGGGTTCTGTGTCTGGCATCCCCCCATCAAAAGACTTGCCAGTAATAATAGTATTACCGTTTTTCGTTTCATTCTTTTCTCCTTTAGGGTCTAAATACGCCTGAACTATTATTGCTGTTATCGCTACTCCTGTAATATAACCAGGATGTACGCTTTCGGTTGTTAATGTAGAAAGTAGCCACATCGCTACGAGAGCCACTATCTGTTTTTTGCCTTTGAGCATTTCAATCATCTTATCCATCTTTCGCCTTCCTTATCTTATCGCTTAGTTTCTGGTATTTTGTATTCAGTCTGTCGAATTTCTTCATATCCGGTTTGGCAAGCGCCGCCGTCATTTGGTCGATTACTTCGTCACGTTCGTCTACGAGTTGTTTGCGGGTCTTTTTCATTTCTTCACTGCATCCCAAATTAAACCGATTTTCTCATCCATATTATCGACCTTTTCCTCGAATTTTATCCGGTGCTCGGAGTTCTTGCTAACTTCCGGTTTTATTTCCTGAATGGCCTCGTGGTTATGTGTAACTTGCTGTTTTGTCTCGCCCTGAAAAACTCCGAGAGCGTTCATAGAAGCTAAGGCCGTTACCGCCAAACCGATTACTCCTAATGCCCATTTCCAAGTGTTGTTGTTCTTCATTGGTTACTCCCTTATAACTTTGTCCTTTTATTTGACTTTGGTTTGTTCTTGCCGCCGACGTACGTTTGAACATTTACGCCCAGAGCTTCGGCCATTAGTGCAGCCAGTACATTCGCTGAATCATCAGCACTCCCAGTCTCAAATACATTCTGGACAATCAACGGAGTAAGTGCGTCATTGACCATCTGGGGTATCGTTAACTGATTGCCGTCCCATGTTTTATTATCGATAACAGAAAGAACCAATCCAGCAGCCGGGGATAATTTATTTTCTAAAAAGTTAAATACCAAATCCTTACCGCCCAATGCTCCGAACTTGCCTGTATCAATAGACTTGGTTACACCGGTCGTACTACTCGTAAATTTTCGGTTTATTAGCCGTGACGCCAATATAACCAGAATTGCCATACCGCCACCTACGGAGAATCTTGTATTACCTACTCTAATTTTGCCAAAATCCGAACTCGTATCCTCCCACGTTACACTGTCATCGTCAATCCATTTTGCAAGGGCTAAAATCATGGCCGCACCGGATATATAACGTATCAGGTTTATTGCCGCCTGCTTACGGGCGAAAGCACTGAAATTCCTATCAAACGCATGGACTGTCAAAATATCGATGTAAGCCCTCAGATTACGAGGAGACCAGAAAACATTATTGAGTAGTCCGGGCCTCTTGCCTTGTCCTGCTACCTCGCCTCTGCCGGTTTGAGAGTTTGCCAGATGGCCTATACTCTCCAATTCCCTTTTGTTGAGTTCTATTCCGCTCTTGCGCCATATATTAAGGTATTGCTTGGCAAGCTGATACCGCATATATCGGGCTGAGCCGACGAAAGCATTTTCACCCATTCTGAATAATATCCCCAAAAGCGGTATCCGGCTCGGAATGTCAACTGGTATTTCCTCTTCAATCACATTGAGAGCTACTTTGGTCTTTTTCAAAAATTCCCAGTCGGGGTCGGAAATCATCTCGGCAGAAAGCGCTCGGAGAGCCTTTCTACCACGAAGCGTATCCCACATTATCTTCCATGACTTAAAGAATGTCTTCCACCAGATTTTACCTGATTGCACGTCACCGGTAATCGCTTTCAGGAATGTTGGTAAGCCCTGCCTTAAATGAAAGCTATTATCCAAAGAAGCTTTCGCCGCTTTCGCCGTACCAGCCGCATCACTCACGAAATCTACTGGATTAGCAAGGTAATCTTTCATTACCTCTTTCATAGTTCGCTTATTAGCTTCGACTTTCAGGTCGCTTACATATTCAAGGAATAGTGTTATTGCTACGCCATACTCATATTCCTCAATAGATGCGCCCTCACCTTTTGAATTATCCCTCCTCACAGACTTTTCCATAACAGCCTTGCGCTCGGCAGCATCCTTAGACAACTGAGCGATTATACGGACTTCCTTTTCTGTAATGATATTAGCGACCGACTGAGCAGCTTTCAGCTTCTCTCTGGCAACGTCAAAGGCGTTCTGTAATATCTGGCCTTCCTCGTCAAGTTCTATCGGTATTCGTGGCACTTTCGCCAAGTCGAGTTCTTCGAGTTTGGCCTCGATTTTACCTGTAGTCGTGGCAAGTCTTTTCTTCTTAGTAATCAGGCGTTTTGATTCTTTAATTTCAACGCCCGCTTTTTTAGCTTCGGCAATTGCCTTATCGTATTCGTCCTGAAGGTGAGGGGTAATCCAGTCGCCGAAATCCCTCGTCATCTGGTGCGACCATTTAGCGAAGTCTCTACCCATAGCCTCAAGGTGGAATGTCGCTATCTTGGCTATGTCAGTAAAGTCCTGAGTGTTAGGGACGTAAGCCACACCGCCTGCCCTGCCTGCAAAGCCTAAACCATCTTTTTTGCGGCGGGCCATTATACTGTCATAGTCAGTGCGGGATACGAGCTTGTTTCGTTTTCCGTATGTCCGTTCCGCCCGCTTTGCGAACTCAGCACGTTCTTTAGTTGCTATATCGAGTTCGGCCTGTAATTCTCTTAGCTTGACCTCAAGAGCGGAAACGTCCTCGCCCCTGCGAACCTTTTGCTCTGCTCGGGCCTCCACTACTTCCCTGACTGCCCTGATAGGGTCGGCATAGTCTTGGTCGGTATCTAAAGACTTGATGCGTTTACCCAGAACAGTATGCTCCCTTACTACGTCCTCTTTGAGAGCTAAGTCCATTATCAAATCTACGTCAAGAGTCATTTTTGCATAAGTGCGTAGAGCGGAAAAGACGTTTTCAGGATATAAGTCGGGCGGTGCGGCCTCTTGATAAAATGCTATCCGCTTGGCTTTTTCTATATCGGCCTCGATAAGAGCTAACGCCTTTTCAGCCTGCTCTTTCATATTCATAGCACGATAGTTGGGTATCTCATCGTAAAGTGCTTTTTGTTCCTCTACAATCTCATCCTCAATGGCCTGTGCCATTACACTTACAGATGTTCCTCTCGGCTTTTCTTCACCTTCGCCTATTTCTTTAGTCAGGATAATTTCTCTTGGAGCTTCTACCTTCCCCGCCTCTGGCTCTGTAACGGCTTCGGGGGTAACTTTGCCCTCAACGGTTGGAGTTATGGCCTCCTGCGCGGGCTGGGCCTTCTGTTTCAGGAACTCAGCTTGTCTATCGAGGATTAATTTGGCTCTTTCTTCGGAAATACCGAATTTCTCGGCTACGTCCTTAATCGCATCCGGTTCCGGGGCTTGCACCTCAACCTCAGCTTTTTCAACTTTCGCTACGTCCTTAACCCGCCTCTTGATTTCGTCTGTCAGTGATATTATCTCATTTACATTACGAGGGACAAAGCCATAATCAGCCCTCATTTCTTCGGCTGTTCGGCCAATCTGTTGAACGACAGTACCATCGCTCACAAACGCACCGCCACCGGCGCCCATTAAGAAGCCTGCGGCCATAGCATCTTCCCATCCCTGTTTGATAATAGACCATTCCTGCTGTGCGGCCCGTAAGACGGTAGAGTAGTCTTCCGGGTCAATGTCCTTAACTACGGCACTGACGTAATTCTGGCCTAACTGGGCGAAAAGCTCTTGAAATGATTCGGCACTACCTACATGTAATGCCCTAATCAATAACGGCCTGCCAGCGCCTTTCATTAGTATATCCATCGGGACTTTTTCAGTTATCATCTCGATAGAGCCTTCAAGAGTAGCGCCTATCAATGCTAAATCAGGAGTAACGCCCTGCTGTCTTAAACTCTCGTAAGACGAACTGGCGGTAGTAGTACCTAAAACCAAAAGACCTAAATTGGGATTGCCGGAAGTGAGTGTCGAGGCTATCGCTAAACCGTAAGTCGGAGCGGATTCACCGACAGCCGTTAATGTTCTGTAAACAGGCGCACTCCTAAACGCTCCTGCCCGAATACCTTTAGATTCAGGCGATTCGTCTATCATCATCCCATTAACAACGTCGATATACTTATTTCCGGCCTTCCTGAGCATATTGCCAAAGAATCTCGCCCCTTTACCCGCAGGGCTTTCCATTCCCCTCGCTCTCAGGCGCTGAATTGCGTGCGGCGACCTTTTAAGTTCGGCTATCTCCGCTCTTGTGAGTACACTTTCGCCAATCGCCTTTAACGCTACGCCCGGTATTTTAACGATAGAGCCGAGGCCCCTATGGACAGCCTTTCCAATCTCAAACGCCTTTTCCCCGAAAGTAAAATCTCCAAACCCCTTTTCTAAAGTATAAGGCGGCTCGTTACTCGGTATTTTCCACGCCTGCTCAAACTCGCCCGCCCTCATAAGCTGTCTGCGGATAGAGTCGTTATCCACTTCCTCTTTTATCCTTCGCTGTGCCTCGCGCATAGATACACGCTCTCTATCGGCATAGTCGAAGGTCTTATTAGAAAGAGCCTCCACCTCTTCGGGATTCAATTGGCCAATAGGAATATCTTTAAGTTTTATCGCCATTATTCTATCAATTCCACTAAAGCCTCACCGTCATCATCAAATCCAACTATCTCCCATTGCTGCCCGCCACGCTCGATAACGCCTCCAATATCGTGTGGCTGACCGCCACCAGCCCTGAAAGCTGACGACATAGCAAACATTTCTTTCTTTGACGGTGGGCTTTCCTGGACATCAATCCAGCTAATCAATGCTTCGTTGACTTTTCTATTACGGTCTTCATCAAAACGGAAGAACCTATTGAAATCTTCAAGGTTCGATTTTAGAGTTGCGTTTACATCTTCGAGAACGTGTCTGGGATACGGATTTTCTATCTTACCTACAGCCCATTCAAACTGCTCGTTTGTGATAGACTGGTCAATAAAACGAGCTTCCAGCAAAACGTCATACCCTTCTTTCGGTGATAACTGTAATGTCGCAACGTCATAGACGGCGGCAAACGATACGGTATGTCCCTCTGGGGAACTTTGAGTAGGCGCTTCTTTATATGAACCTTTAATGTATTCCCGCCACCTGTCCGCATCAGATATTTTCTCTCCAGTCCGGCGCGTTTCTCGGAAATTACCAGTATCGTCATAAGTCATTTCGCCGTTAAGAATGGGCTTACTAAATTTCTGATATGTCTGTATGGTAGCTATGGAATCTGCGTTTTTCGCCGCTTTGATTCTTCCAGATACATAACTATCTATCCAATCGCCCAACTTTTTATTGGTTTCGGCGGCTTCCGTCTCGGTTAAGATACCATCTTTGACGAGTTGTGCCGTTATCGTATCAAGGGCTTTGTATCCGTCTTCGCTCTTATTGCTTTCGCTAATAGCAGCGATTAAAACGGGCTTGATGTTTTCTTCCGCGGATTCCCTTATTACCGTTTCAAGTTTCTCTAATTCATTAGCTGCCCACACTTCTACTTCGGCAGGCGTATATCTACCCCCTTCTAATCTCGCCTTCGCAGAATTGGCTATTTCCATTTCAGCAAGTAACTTCTCTTTAGGGTCAGTTAAGTTGAGTTCTTCGATACGTTCCGGCCACTGTTCACTTATTGCATCGATATTATCCTGCCGTTTTTTAGTTTTTATATCACGGAGATTGTTGTCCCATATTGGTTTATTCGCTGTGATGTAATCTTGAACTTGCTGCCTTCCGCGTTTATTTGTCCTGTCATTAGCTATACTATCGGCATCTTTCAATGCGGCATCAAAGTTAATTGAATCGACGTCAGGGTTAATATCTGCTTCATCTGCCGCCGTCAACATCCTGCCCTTAACTGCGGCTATACCTTCAAGGGCCTGTGCATCGCCTTCCGCCCTGTATGCCTTCTGGCCTAAAACTGTTGCAATACCACCGGCCACGTCAGCCAACTGCCCAACCGCCCTTTGCTCGGCGTCAAGCGAGCCTTGCCTGATAGGGTCTGCCGTTGCCCCTGTCGCTATGCCTGTTCTGCTTTGAAAAGTATCAATTCGTCCCATATTATTACCTAATTATATATACTTCCAACTCTGTACGCACCTGTTAATAAAGAACTTCCTGCCTGGAATCTGGACGCTCTACTCAATGCCTTGCCCTGGGCCTTTGCGAAACGGCCACGACTGAATGCTCGCTGTTTCTGTAATCCGAACCCGAATTTCTGCCTGCCGATTTCCTTCTCTACATCTGCCCCCGTTTCACGTTGTACCAGTAATGGTGTCCCAGTCGTAGGTACTACACCGCCCGAAGCGAATTGTAATAGCTGTCTCGCCCTGAGTTTGCGGCCTGCTACCCTGGTCTCCCGCTCTTCAAATTCCTGAGAGATGTCTATAGTCTCAGCTTCCTGACTGGCGAGTGCGGCGTTAAACTTGCCCGTCTGTTCTGCTATCTTTCCTTGCTGAATAGCGCTATACGCACTTACTCCTGCACCTGCTACTGCCGCTATTACTGCTACTTCTGGCATAATTAACCTCTCAGGAAAGCATCGAGCTTTCTAAAATTCAAATGTTCAATAAAATTACAGTTTTTGTCAATAGGCGGTTCACTCCATAGCCTGTAAAGAGCATGTTCTCGCATTATCTTATCAAGATATAATCGGGTCTTTTTCAGCATACTCAGTTTCAAGTCCTTCCTCGCCTTTTCATTATAACTCGCCCACGCTTCACCTATACCGTCTATGCGTACACCGCAACATCCCACAATTTCACCTTCGTGTATTGCCGTATAGCATGGCCCCGTCTGCTGATTTAAGCGGTAGGCGTTCGTCAATTCGTTTGAGCCGTCCATTGCTAAGGCGTCTTCCACACTAAACTTTACTATTTCTACTTCACTCATTCTCTCTACGCTCCTAAAGTTACTGTTTTCCTTGTATTTGCCCTTGACAAGCCGCCTCGTGTTAAAAATGTACTCTGAAAACCTCTTTTTCTTCGTCTTTCTGGTATTGTCTGCTTAACCGATTGTGGTCTTGGCGATGCTATTTCTAAAGGTGGGGGAGTTGGAAAGTCTGGCCCAGAAGTCAAGCCAATACTTCTGCGAACTCTTTTCTGCTCTCTTTCTATCTTAGTCTGAAATCTAGTAAGTTCATCAAGTCCTGAATACTTACTTACTTCCTTTGGTAATGGACTTTTTAAGGTCTTTAATGCTCTGCTTCCGAATCCTTCTGGCATAATTACGCTCCTAAAGCTCTTGCCTTTTCTGTCGATGCCGGACCTAAATTCGCGCCCCTTGTAAGAAATGTACTTGCAAAGCCACGGCGTTTCTTTAGTGCCTGCAATTCAGCGTCCCTTGCACTGTCGAGAGCCGCTTCCTGCGGTCGGGGACTTGTTACTATCCTTGCCGGTACTTTCGGCTTGCTCGGTGTTTTAGGCATATTAATTCTCCGTTAAGATAATCGCCGGTATAATCGCGCGAATCGTTCCTGCTACTGGTTTATCACTTTCAAGATAAATATGGACATCTCTCGTATATCCCTGTTGGAAGCTGAGATATCGCCATCCGGTTTGCAGGGTACTTGTTGCAGTAAAGCAATCCTCTACATCGCCTTCTAATCCGTATTCAAATCCGAGACTTTGATAAAAGTTAATATTGGCCCTGCTTATTTTAGTCTTCGCACCAATATTGCCCTCTACCACAAGGGGCATTGTCTTTAATATCGAGGTATATGGAAGTCCGGCATGAACTTTGTTCGCCCATACGTTAATACTAAACGTCCCGGAAGCTATAATAACATTGTCCTGAGTAGCACTATCCGCTAAGACTGTAAGGCTCTCACCTTCGAGATGGTCGAATCCCGTAAAACTGTTCTCTACTCTCAGAACCGTTCCACCGGACGAGTAGGTTGTAAAACTGCTCGAATCGATTGAATCGGTATTAGAACTGTTATGAAGATTGAACGTCTTAGAAGAAACGGACGATGACGCCATTGTATAGACGTTACCATTTAGTTCCGTCATACCAACTACGCTTCTTATTTTAACCTGGTCGCCGTCAGCCAGATTGTTACCGATACCGTTTTTAGGCCATACTGAAACCGTTACCACGCACGGACTCGCCTCGGTAGCCGCAGATATATCTACCGAATCACCGCCGTCAAAAGTCAGGCCGCTATCGACGAAGAACATATCATTATCGTCATTACCCCAGTTATGAGGCTGTATCTGTTCAATGTATCGTTTCGTAGCGGAGTTTATATCTCTCTGGACTATTAACCATACCTCATCCTCGTTAGTCCCTGGTATGACCGTTACGGACTCTACGTCACCGTCTGTTATGTGATGTGTCCATGCAATAACGTCCTGAGACCTGTTATAAGTCATCGAGAGTAAATCGCCATCCTCACGCACGCACCATAATACGGAGTCCGGGCGGCTCTGGTAAGCTATATCTATTATACCGTCACCTGTAATGTGTTCGGCCAATACCGTCAGGTCGGGGGCGACAAATCTATCCCTTTCAAAATCATAGACAAATTCTCGGACTTTCTCACCCCCACGTTCTATATATAAAATAGCATCGCCGCCCAGAACCGCCTGCATGTACTTACTACCGTAGCCGGACTGATTGAGATATTGAGGCTGTACTGTCGGGGCCATCGACTCACCCAACTCTCCGAGCCTCCCCGCCCCTCCGAGCGTTCCTATCATCAGGTAGGTATGAGATAACAGCCATTGTATCGGGTTCTGGCCTGCCAGTGTATAAATAACCGCATCATCATCATCTACACCGGTATCCATTAATTCGTAATCTTCTACCTTTGAACCCCAGACAGTTTGAGGGTAGTTTCTATTGCCTGCGTAGAATAGTCTGAACTGATGCAGTTCGGTTGTTTGAGGATAACCATTCTTAGGGGACCAGTAACCTTCGGACCAGTAGTTTGTTGCTGTGATACTGCCCATAGTTGTCGTTACCGAGGCTGAAACTACTGTCTCGCTGGTATA
>SDBT01001243.1_pt1 | contig 44225 bp, 58 predicted proteins | sample 2277101 | NCBI WGS metagenome assembly SDBT01 (sample SAMN10404973, study PRJNA504765) | marine sediment metagenome | isolation source: marine sediment core GS10_PC15, 103 cmbsf | place: Arctic Ocean: Southern Knipovich Ridge | collected 2010
CGCTGCCTTGGCCTACGTTGGCAGTCTCGGGTAGCATGTAGTCGGAACGCATGATGGGTGTACCACCCCAAATTGGGATGGGTGCCCCAACTTGCTGTGGTGACCATATCACGCTGCCAAGCAGGAAGTTTGTTGTCAGCGCACCCTCTTGGTACATGGCCGCAATGTAGCGGGCTAGGGTGTAGGACATCAGGGAGAAGTCCACCCCATACTTCATGTAGTCAAGGGATATGCGGTAGTTGATGAGTTGCAGGGCCGACTCGGCTTCGTCAAGGTCCCCGTCTGTGGTGGTGTTGTCTACAGCCCAGTGGTGAAGGCCCGTGATGTGCAAGTCGTTGTAGTCTACGTCATCGTAGATAAGTGCATCTTCGAGGGTCTCGATAACACCCGTGCGAAGTTCCAGCATTTGCTGGGCTTCGTAGTTGTTGATGGTACCGTAGACTTCCCGGACGAACTTGTTGAGCGGGGTCTGGTCGTAGAAGATCTTGAGTGTCGATTCAACCGGAGTATATGTGATGTTGTCAGACCAAGTGAGTTGAGTGCCGATGGCGATGCGGGTCGCACTACGACGGGCATTGGAACGATTCCACTTGGTGGATAAGCCCGTGGATTGGCTGATAGGCAATATGCCTAGAAGACCGCCCCGTTTGGGAGCTTCGTCTATTACACCAGCCAGGAGTTCTGATTGACTTAGCCGTTGGAGTTCGGCTAGGTTAAGCCAGTGACCACCTGAGTCTGCCATGATATAGCCTCACTAGTTTGATTTAGCTTTTTCAATCAAACGTAAGGCCCCGTCCATCGCAGACATTTTGGTTACATCCACAGAACCACCACCATCACCCATACCATAGCCGGAGCCATTGGGTGGGGTAGGCGTGGTAGTAGTGGTCTTGCCTGGGTTAGTGAGGGGTAGAGTAGCTTCAAGTGTTTTAAGCCCAGCTTCATCTAGCCCCGCAACATGTTCCTCGGGCAGACCGTATGTGGCTATAAGTTCTTTACGTCTGCTTGACATCATTGTTTCTTTCAGCCCAGCATTGGTTGTATTGGATGTTTCAAGCTGGGTTTGCAATTCTGTTGATGTCTTCCGGGATTCCTCTAACGCTTGATTAGAGTCTTTGAGTTGCTGACCGACTGTAGCCAGGCCCGCCATATCACTAGCAAACTTCGTGTTGGCCTCAGTCAGACTAGAGATTTGCGTAGTGGCACTCTCTAGTTCTGTATCCCGGGTTGCAACTAGTGCAGTCTGGGATTCGAGGTCAGCCCTGAGTTTGGTAACTTCGGCTTCACTGGGTTGGTTAGTGCCAGCCCCCCCGTCAGGGGTTACCACGGGGGCGGTGGTTTCACCAGTATTCGTAGTCATAGTTATACCTTATCATGTAATGGTTTATGTGTCAAGTGCAGGAGTGAGTAGGAGCCGCGGGTCAGCACCGTTCGCCCGCCCACATTCTATAACATGGGTCAAGTTAGAAATTGCACGACGCCGCCTAGGGGCGGCGCTGCGCAATTTCTATCCCTTCGGGCAAACTTGACTCCATGTTATAGAAGCGGGCTTGAGGCGAAAGGTGTAACCCGCTCTATGGGGTAGGTTTAGGGTCATCGGCCAGGGTGGCCAGCGTTTCCAGCATGATGGCCCGGAGTTGCTCCCTGCTGATGCTGCCTTGAATGACAGCCCGCAACGCAGCTTTACCAGCCAGGTTGGCTGTCTCCACTGTGTTCTCAGCGTGCTTCATCCTTAGTGTGAATGATTCATCAGCATGACGGCGAGCCATTGCAGCGTCTGCATCCCGGTTGTGTTGGTTTTGCATACGCTGCTCGGTCCAGCTAGACCGATGTTCATCGAACCCTTCCTTCATGTTGGCAAACATCAACTCGTGGTGCCCCGATGGGATATGATCCTCCATCGCGTCATGGGCCTGGTGACCGTGACCGTGGTTATCAGGACTTTCTGAATCTGCCATAATAATACTCCTTTATCTATGCGGGGTCGGCTTCGCCTTGTGCGGTTGTCGCGGGTATGCTAAATTGTTCTACTGGCACCACCTCCCTTGCCTGTATACCATACTGGCCATATAGTGCGCTATGTATGTCCTTGGCTGCGTCAGTGGCCAGGCTGGAAATCTCTCCCCAGAAGGCCAACCTCGCATCCATTTCGGGGTCGAGTACCCGCAGGTCACGCCGTCTAGCACTAAGCTGGCGTTGAAAGGATGATACCAATAGTGTGCCGGGGGCTGTCTCCACTGCCCTCAACTCCTCGCGTACACTGGCAGAGTCAGTGGAATAAAACTGGCGTATTAGTGCCTGTTCTTGTGCACTGTGTTCAGCGAGGGTCAACCCGAATAATGACTTGTACGGGCGGATGAACCCTTCATAGTCAGCCCGCCTTACCTTGTCAAGGTTGGTATCCCAGCGATGTATGCGGGTAAGGAACTCCTCCCGGTTAGCCCCAATAAGGCTGTCCTCAATAGTAGTCCTCCACTTGTAGAACCCGTCCCAGTCTGTAGTAAAGCCACCTATCTCGGGGTCATAGAACCTGAAGTCATCAGGTGTTCGACTGAAGTAGTATGTGACCATCTCTTCGACGGGATGCTGCACCGGGGCTAAGGTATTGTGCTCTGTTGCAAACTTCACCCGGTCTTGAAACTCAATGGGTACATTACGAAATTCCGGGGACACCTTCAGGTCCTCAATGAATCTATTCATCTCTACACCGAGTTCATTTTTTGAACGTCTCCATTCATCGTGGAATATGGTACCATTACTAAACTGCCGGTCAAAGTCTAACTCCCGGATGTTAAGCTCGTCACGCCGGGTTTCACTACGGCTCCAGAAATCCCGCTGGGCTAGCAACATCTTTGACACCTGTGACTCCCCGAGATTTGATGCCAACCCCCGCCACCGGGCTATCTCCTCCACCGCACCCAGAGCATCATTCAACTCTGGCGGGAAGGGGAAGTATTGCTCAATGGGCATACCCAGTTTGTGAGCCTCATCATACTGCTCCTCTGTAATGGGAACATAGCGTAGTATGATTTGCTTCGACAACTCACGGGCCGCCAACATTTCTTCCGGGCGTAGCCTGAATAGGCCCACCTGGTAGTCAACGATGGCATCCAAGCTGGCCCGCCTCTCAGCAGACGACCACATAATGTTTTCTTCTTCCGTCAGGTCCTCACCCCGCAGCTTCTTGAACAATATCTCTGAGGCCCGTGCATCCTCACCGGGTGGCATATTCTCAGCCAACCTCACTGCGATGCGATAGTCCCGGAATCTATTAGGTAGTATGATTTCGGCCAGTGCATTAGAGAACGGGTTATCAGGGTCTGCTGCCACAATCAACTCAAGGGCTGACCCAATGGGCGGGGGCATCAGTTCACCCACCTGTGATATACCCGCCTGGTTGAACAGCGGGGAGGCCATTGCCCCGCTGATGTACACATTCGGGTAGAACCCGAGTCTACCAATTTGGTCCATTACATTGGCAAAGTCCGGGTACTGGTCATAGAACTCGGGGAAATCTCTATTCACCCACCTCTGTAGGCCACCCATCATTATTGAGTTGCGGAGAAAGTTACCCTGTAGTGATGTCCCGGGTATGGGTATATAGCCCCGGTCTGTGTTGTTATCGTATAGGCCAAAGGCATGTGTGAGGCCAGGGTTGCGTATTGCCACACGGGGTAGGTAAGACCAGCGGTGAGCTTCATAAGTCCAAAACGGGAAGATGAACTTAGCCCCCGCGTTGAATGCATTGTTCTTGTCATAAACGGGGAAGTTAATGTTGTATTCGTCTACGGCATCTTGGGTTGCCGCACGTCGGTTACTATCCCACAGAGTTTCACTCCCCCCGTCAGGTATTGATACTTGCCGGGATGTGTCACCAATCACATTGGTTACTGAGTCACTCTGTATAGTTGACCTCAACCCCCGGGCTGTGTCATCCAACGCCTGCACAGCACTAGGCTTCAGTACCAGGTTCTCCTGCAAGGCATACGACTGTAATTCAATGTGTAGTGCTTCCCATTCTCTGAAGCGGGGTGTGGCTACAACATCTACAGCGGGGTTTAGTTTCAAGCTCTGCATGTGCCTGTCATACAGGTCACCCAGCTTGTCCTTGCTTATACCCAATGCCTCGGGGGATTGCCCGTTCTGTCGTGACACCCGGTTAGCCTGGTTGAATACAACCTCAGTCCACTCAACCCGCGACCTCATACTTTTAAGGTCAGCCAAGTACATGCCCTGTGTCACTGAGTCCGGGGACACACCGTACAGGTATGCCACGTCAGCCATGACCATAGGCCGTCCTGATAAGTCCATGGGCTGCGGCAATGGTAACGCATCAATAGCCCCGGCTAGGCTGGCCACGTTGGCTGTGTCTGTTGCCAACTGTTGTTGCTGATCCCTCCACACTCTATCACGACCTTCGTTGAACCTGCCCCACCAGTCTCTTATTCTGGGGTGGTCGCTGTTTGGTTTGCCCCCCGCTCTACGTATGTCGGGTATGATAACAGTATCGCGCTCCACCAGCATTTGCTGGGTGAAGTCATTGATAGCCTCCCGGGTTTGGGCAATGCGACGAACTCGCAACAGTTGCCCGTTGATGAGTTCATCATATTGATTCCGGGCTGTAAGGCTCAGGTCAAAGCCGGGAGCTTCTGCGCCGACAGCTTCAATACCGCGTTCAATGGCGGAAGCTGTAGATTCATCTAATCGTTGCTGAGCTTCGTTTAGACGCCTTTGGGCACTGTCTACCTCACCGGAAGTTCCACTCCGAAGGGCTTGGTCTAAATTAGTCTGGGCTATCCTAACATCATTACCTACGCCTGCGGGTAACCCCCCCGCTGCTGTCAATTCTTCCACAGTACGTCTACGGCCTTGCTGTAGAGAAGCCCTTAACTGATCCACCAGCACCTGTGCTGCCCGCTCACCCTCATCCATGATGGGCTGTATAGACGTGAGCCACTGGCCCTGCCATATGTCATTCTTCTTTTCCAAGTCCAACACATTGCGGGTGTAGGCTTGTGTGGCTGACATCTGTTGCTCCACTATGTGTGTGGTAGCACTGCCAATGTCCTCAAGCATACGGGTCTGTACTTGTAGTTGTTCTATGGTGTCTATGGGTATCTCTACTACAGCCCGCGTTAACTCTCTGATTCGAGAAAGAAATACTTCGGGTTCGGCCATGATTTGCTGCCACAATGCCTCAGTAATACGCCCGTCTAACTCACCAGACCTCAGTAGACGAAACAACTCCCCGTCAACAGCCAGGTCTGTGAGGTGGTTTTTAATAGCCGGGTCAAGTAGGTTATACGGGGACATTATCTCCGACACCCGCTTAGCATGAGTAAACCCAGCCACAAACTCTGTAGACATGTTGTCCAAGCTGGCTACGTCATGCATCGCCAACCTAAACATCTCCTCCTTGTGCATCTCTAACACGTCCGGGGCCATGTGAGCCTTCAAGCCCTGTGAGGCTTCCTCAACCATCGTAGCCACCCGCGATGCTACCTCACGGGTATGTGTACCTTCCAATAGATGCCGCTTCAACAGGGAGTTCATTACATGGGCGGATTGCTCCAACCCCAGCCGGGCACCCGTCTGTATGAAGAACTCATCAGATGATGCATACAACTTACTTAACACATTCCGTTTGCTGGTCCATATACGCTTGAATGCAGCCCGGGTACCACCATCGCGGGCACGGGATATTGACCCAACACCCGCAATGTCCTGGGCTTCAGGAATGAATGTGCGACCCTCACTAAAGTGCCGAGGCAGAAGGGTTTCAAAGCCAATGGTGTTTTGAAACAACTCATCCATTGGCCGGCCTTTGAACTTCGGGTTGATGGACATGATGGCAGACTTCACAGCCGTTTCAAGGATATTAAACGGGCCATAGAAGGTAGACATCAAGTACATGCGGGTGAACCCGTATGACAACTTATTGGCTGCCTCAAACGATGATGCCAATGTGCGTATGAACGGGTTGAGTTGGTTCTGGCTACTCATAGACGACATGAGCATACCGAACTGGCTCTGATACTCATTAAGCGGGTTGAGTTGATTAGTTGACAGAATGAACCGGCGATGTGCCAGTATCTCAGACTCAAACTCACTCACTGTATTCTGGTTAATAATAGACCTAAACCGGGACAGTGCTGTGTCCCGTTCAGTACGCAGGAATCGTCTGATGGTTTGCCGGTCAGCCTCGGTAGGTGTAGCCCCGCCCAGCTTACCTAATATCAGGGTGATGGTTTCATCCTCATCTAATGTTGCACCAGCGGGTAGTGTGCGGCTGTGTGTGAGGAGGTTGTCTATGTCGGCTGTGAAGGCATCTAGGTCACCCGGGTCAATAGCCCGCCTAATGGACCCGGATAGTGTAGTTACCTGTTCACGGGTAAGCATAGGTCGTTCAAGTAGTCCCCGCACTGCATCTGTAATTAAGCCTGAGTGTGACGGGTTCTTCTGCAACGTCTCCAGGGCCAGTTCCATACTGGCTCTATTGGTAACCATGCTGGTCTTGCGGTAAGACACACTACGCGGGGGCGCTGAGTTCAGGTAGTCAGCGACTATTTGCAGGTGACGGAATGAATCAACCTCTGACACCATACCCGGTGTGCGGGGAATGATCTTGGTGACACCTTTTTGTAGGGCAATAAAGGGTACGTCCCATAGGCGTACCCAACCACGCTCCAAGGTGTTGGCTACTGTATATAGTTTTGGAGAGAATCTAAACAGCTTGGCCACCCCAAATCCTATGTAGCTAGTCGGGTCAGCTAGCATCTCCACGATAATCTTGGACACTGCATTGGTATTGAGTTCTTCAAACGCTACCCCGTAGGCCAGCCACGCATTGTCCCCACTAGCCCGGGCCTCAACGAACTTGGCCTCAAACTCAAGGTAGTGCTCCGGGCGTAGACCAAAGAACTTTGCTGTCTGCGGGCTGAACTTAATAACCTCGGGTACACTGCGTTGGTAAGTCTGTAAGCCCCGCGTGGCTAGCCCACCAACGGGTTTCCAATAGTGTCTATCCATCCAGTCAAACGGTACACCAAAAGCTAGGCCGGGGTTGTCTAGGAACGATACCCCGCCTTTGAAGCTCTCAAGGTCATTACTGAACGTACCCGTTTCGATGGCACGGATCATATCTGATTGCCACAGGAAGGTGCGGGTATTGATGGTGTCTATCTCGCGGGCAATGACTAGAGAAAAGTCATCAGCCTCAGCCAAGAACAGGGCTGACGCCTCCCGGGGTATACCCGCGTTGCCTAGCACTTCACGCAATTCTTCAATGCTAGACCCGTCTGGCAACTGTGGTGCCCGCAGGGCTGTGATGAAACCAAGTAGGTCAGATGAACTAGACAGTGCAGTGAGGCCGTATATGGTGAGGTTCTTCCTTGACCCCAGACTCTTAATGAACTCCTCGGGTGACTTGTCAATGGAGGCTTCAAAGCGTTGCCTTTCTGCCATTGCATGGTCAAAGGCCCGCTGTGCTATTTGGAAGTCCTCGGGGCTTTGTATCTGTGGGCCGAGCCGGTCAATGATGTCATCCATAGACTGTGCTGTACCTGTGAGTACCATGCCGGGTATTACAGACACCACCAATAGTTGAGTCTCTAGCTTTAAAGCCCGGGATGTAACCTCTACACTCTGTTGTTTAAGCAGGTTTTGTTCTTCTACAATGAGTTGGTCAGCCGGGTCATCTGCACCCAATAGAAACACACCCGGGAATGGATCTCTTACATCACGGGGGTCTCCCAGTTGGCCGGGTAGTAGTTGTATGATGCTTCGCAGAGTACGCCTGGCATCGAGGGTTTTTGGCCTCTGGCGGGCAGCCAATTCTATTTCAAATATTCTATTGGTGATGCGCTGGCGCTCTTGATTAATGGGGCCAACCCGGGCCATGAGTTCTTCCTCTATGGGAGAAAGTCTACGGCCAGGTACGTCAGGACCACCACTCCGGGGACGTATGGCTACATCAGGACCTTGTCCCCGTTCTTCGGGTGTAGACGGGCGTGGCTGTGGAAATGGTACTTGTGACACTATGTACCTCGCCGCACTATTTGTTGGAATGACTCGGGTTCACCCTCGGGGGATGTGGGTTGGCCTATTAACTGGGCTTCTAGTTTAGCCGCAGCCTGCGTTAATAGATTTTCAGCTTCACCATCCCCGGCAATGTGGGCCTGTACGGCTGCTGACCGGAACTCCTGAATTGACTTAATAACTACCATCATCTCACTCTGTAGTACATCATCAGTAGTGAGACGGTTCTTTTCCAGGAATGGATCCTTAACTTCGGGGAACTGCAAGTCCATGATGGTGTCGTATGACAGGCGGAAGTTGGGGTTCAGTATGCGGGCTGCGTTGGCCCGCTGTATGAAGTCCCCGGGAATTTGTATATCATAGTTGAAGTCTAAGCTGACGTTATCGGGCACCCCGTCTGTGATTGGCAAGTCACCAATGGCCATGCCTTGACTATGAGCTAGGTCCCCGGTGCGACTAAGTAGCTCCCCGTTGGCATCAATCATCCCATCAAGGAACGGTTGCAACAACTGCTTAGTTGCCCCGGTGATGTTGGCCATCATAAAGGCACCGGCATCCCCGGCCCCGAAACTATCGTCTTGGAATGTGGCCCTCTTAATCTGGTTGCGTAGGTCGAATTCGTGGGGTCGCAAGTCTACAGGGGCACCGGGGGCTTGTAATGCCCAAATGTCCTCACCTAGGCCAATGGTAAACCTGGCACCCCGCCGTCGTAACGCTTCCTCACTGACCACACTCTGCCCGCCACTGAGTCGTTCAATCCACTTTGGGTTGGCAGTATCGCGGAGTATCTGCTGCATGTAGGTCAGCATCTTGTCGTAGTTCTTTTGCAGGTCGAGAATGGCTGCCACAATAGACTGGCCTATCTCGGCCCGCCAATCGTTCTCGGCAATGGTACCATCATCGGGTAGACCACCCGCGGGCTTACAGTATATGGGCATACGGGCAAACATGGTAGGCCCCAGTGGCCGGGCTAGGTGACTGTTCATTATAGTTGTGGTCATAACACCACCGGGCATCTGTATCCACAGTTGCCGCACAGTGACTGAACCCCTAAAAGGTTGTGCAGGTAGGTCCCAGCCCTCCATAAATATCATGGCATTGGCTTGGCCATCTGTTACAGTAAACTTGCGTCCAAGTTCTACCAATGCCCCGTCAGGACTGTACACGGGGAATGCCGTCATGGGATGCCAGGCATTGATAGTCCACCGAGGCCGGGTTGGTGCGGCTGCTAGGCATATCCATCCGGTGGCAATGAACAAATTCACAGCCTTGGCCAGGTAAGACCCGTGCAGACCACCCCGCCTACTGCGTATGGATAGCTGTACTTCCCTCTCCACTTGCTGCTCATACCCGGCTACTTCGGTGATTTGCTCCTCAGACAACCCGAGTTTCATGCTGCCAATGGACCAGGTCTTGGGGGTGAGTAGCCATGTGGCAAGGTTGTACGATGACCGGGGGTCGCTACCAATGACGGATTCCATGTCTTGTTGCTTTAGGTCGTCGGTGAGTTGTATGAGTCTATACCACTTCTTGACGGCTGTATCACGCGAAGACCATAAATTACCTAGCTCATCGACACGGTTGCGTGTCATTTCAACGGACCGTGCCACATCAAACGTAGTCATTATTTATCCCAGCTTGTGAATCCCGAGCCGCCTTGAAAGCCCCGGGTAGGACCAGTGCCCAACTCTAGGGCCATTAAAGCTAGGCCCCAGGCATCATGCCGGTCATCACTTATCATTGTAATGTACTTGCCCAGACCCATTTGCCTGAACCCCCGTATCTGTCGAACAGTTTCAGAGTCGGGTATAACACACCGTTTTAGGGTGCGTTGGATGGTGTCCATCATAAATGGCTTTGTGCGGGTGGAGGTGTACCAGCCCTGCCGCATTATAGGCACACCCCGTTCAATGTCCTGGCGCATCATAATGTTTGAATACTTGTTCTTGATGGCATCGAGGTAGGCCAGGCCATGCCCGTTTACCTCGGGGTTGATTTTGGCATTGTTATACCTTTCGGCTAGTGGTATAGTTTTGCTGCCCATGAGGTCTGGTTCGTATAGTCCACCCAGCATAGCCACCATCACCGGGCCTAGTTCGGGGTCAAGCCGGGCTATGAGGGCCACTGATTCCGTTTGCCGAGCCTGGCCAGGGTCTACTCCCATGACGTACTGCATTCCCGGTTGGGGTTCCTCCCACACCATTGCATCTTCCCAGTGGTGTGGTGGCTTGTGCACAAGTTTGGTCAGGGCAAGGGCGGCCCCCGTGTCGTAGTATGGCATCCCTACAGTCAGGAAGCACGTCTCCAGGCTTTCTAGGTGCTCCTGCCAGAACAAGTCTCCCAGTTCTAGTATCTTCCATCGTCGCCACCTTATTTGGTCTTGTGATAAGTCAAACTCATTGACAAGGAGTTGCTCATCCGGCGTGTATCCAAAGTCATATTGAAAGTCAGGAAACTGTTCAAGAACTTGAGAGCCAGGCGGAAGTGTGTTGTCCGGCTCTTCCCACCAGAAAAGAGTCGTGAGTCGAAAGATGGACTGACCGTTAAGGGCAGCTTGAACTTCATCATAGAAATACCCGCCTTCACCATTCGGGGTGGATTCAATTACTACTGTTCCGCCCGGTGGTACTCGTTGGAGTGCAGGCTTGACAATTCTGTCAATAGCATCGGGAGGGTAAAACGCGGCTTCGCTGAATAGGAGGTTGTGGATAGGTTCACCACGACCGAATACAGCAGCGCGTGCTGTCCCAATGTACATAACGGAGTTGATGTCTGGAAAGCGTTTCTCAGTTGCCGAGGAGTGATCCATACGAGGACGGAGCGCCTCTGGTGTGGATTGGTAAAACACCTCGGTTCGATTGAGTAGTCGTTCTGATAAGAAGGATTCATGTGCAACAATCACGCTCGTTGTATCGGGCGTCCACATGGTACGCCGAAAGAATATCCCCGTGTAATAGCTAGTGCTGCCTATCTGGCTAGGCTTCACTACAAGGTTACGCAACCCCAATCTGCTGTGTAGCTTTAACTGAGCGGGCTTGAGTATGAAGTTCTGTCGAGTACCTGCCGCTTGCTTTGGAGGTATCTTAAACATCGTCTCCACAGCCCGCCGGTCGTCCGACAGTATACTAGCCAATTCGGCGTAGTCAGTGACCACTACTTGCTCCGAATTTTATGTGGCAGTGTGCCCTTGTGTGTGGCTTTCAACTCACGCAGTAGTAATGCCCGCCAGGCTCGCTTCTGAGCCGGAGTCATAACTGCGGGTGATTCTAATGTAACCATAGTTAACCATCCCTCCATAGAAGGTTGGTGAATTCGCGTTGCGGGGCCATCTTACCCGACTTAACAAACGCTTCCTGCACCCGGGTGAAGGCGTCATCTCCCCCAGTTACCACACCCGAGATAAAGTCATCCACACTTAGTGATTGTTTGTGTTCGTCACATACCAGTATGTGTGGGTAGGGCAGGTAGGCCCGCTGCATACCGTCCGGGGAGAAGCTCAACACCGGGTAGTGCCAACCCATTGCAAGACACCCTTTCAAATAGCACCGGCGAAAGTTGTGTATTATCTCGGGCTGTTGGTTTATGATGTGATTGTTCATATAGTAATGGCAGACTACAACCCGGCCTGCCAGCGGTAGAGGTGACTCGGAGAGTGTTCGCTCTCACATTTACCCACCTAGCGTAGGTGGCCCCGAGTCATTACCCACTCCGTGGAAACTTCACACCCTTGCGGGAGTTCTGTGCCCGTTTGATGTTACTGCGTGATGCCCGCCTAACTGCACCTGTACGGGGACTACCCCGTCTATTCTGCCTGCCTCTGAATGGTGAGCCACCCCCAGTGCGGGTTGTGTGTGGAGGCATTACTTACTCCTACCTGCGTGCTGGTATGCAATGGCCGCAGCTACCTTGCGGGTTTTACCCTCGTGTATAAGGGTGCGAATGTTCTCCCGGATGATATCGTTGGTTGACCCGTCTTTAAGTGGCATTGTTCTGCTGGTTCAGTATAAACGTAGCAATGTTAAATTGCGCTCCCTGCCCGGCCATCGTTGCCTCGATAGCTTTCCACGACTCAGGCGTATAGGTTTTACGCATGTTTTTGTAGTAGTCCCAGTCTGACTCAGTCATTTGCGGGCTGCCAGTGGACCACTTCTGACTACCATCGAGGGCAATCCTAAGCACGGGTTCTTCAAGCAGGCCATGAGCCTTACGTAGGATGTACTCATCCTTTTTCAACACCAAGTAGAAGTTGCGACCCCAACTCTCCTGTAGTACTTCTTTCCTTAGAGACTTGCGCTTCTCTGTATTCACCAGGTCGTCGAAGTGTGACATCCGGGGATCGTCTTTTAGCCACTTATTGCTGGTGGCTACTTTGACCCCGGCCAGGGTTGCCGATTCTTTGCGCGTGAAACCCGCATAGCGGTGTTTAAGGTAGTCAACCTTGGTTGAGTCGGCATCACTGTCAAACTCGGTCAGTAATGAAGCCAGGGCGTCAAGTTCGGCAGCCTCATGGGTATTCGGGGCTAATACGTCAAGTACCATGTATTAAGCGTATCACATAACAGGTATAACAACAACCCCGGACATACCAGAGGTTGACAATATGCTCTGGGTGTGGTATACTAATGGGGTGGTCAGTAATGTGGTGTAAAACTAAACTAACTTACTAACCATATATATTATACATAAATATATAATTAAATTACGAGGTACTATGGACTTATGGGTTGGTCATGCTAAACGTAAAAGAACCTGCATCAACTGCACTAAGCCAATTAACCCCGGTGATGAAGTAATAAACGGTCAATGGAAACGTACATATCCATGGGGTACCCGCACTAGGCGGGTAATAAGTCACTGGTCCTGCTGGTTTATGCTGCAAAGGATATACTTTGATGAACACCCATACATACCTAGTGGTGTGGGAGGTTCCAGTAATAATGCCGGGCCAGGCCGCCCACCAAAGTACACAAAGGAAGAACGCCTTGAACGAACCCGCTTGCAGGTTAATATATATAGGTGGGTCAAGCAACGGGAAGGATATATTGGGAAAAATATGTGGGCGGTGGCTGATGGGTATGGTGACCGAATTAAGGTTGCCCGTGACAGATTGAATGTAATGTAAATTACATACACATATTTATGTATGGTAAGTTAGTTTAGTTTTACATTAGGATGAAGGAGCAATCATGGAAGTAACTACGGGTGGACAACAAATTGGAAAACGTGCTGCCCAGAGGCATGTACTAAGCCAACGCATGTACCGGCTAAGACGACGCTACCGTTACTTACTTAATGCTGGATTGGTAAACAGTGCGGCAGGAGTAAGGGAGGAATTGGATATATTATCTGAATCATATGAAGATATCGGGGGCAAACCCATACACAAGGGTAATGTATTGTGAACCATTGTCCAAAGTGTGGCGGGTGGTTGGTGTATGATAGTGATTTACTAGCCCGGGTGTGCTTACAGGCCGGGCATGTCTTTAACACATTCACACCCATATACAAAATAGTTTATACTGGTAAGCGTCGGGGTCGTCCTCGGGGAATTTCAAAATCGGATAAATCTCAAGTGGGAGATGAATAACATTATCAGCATATCATTATTTGTTGCCCAGGCAACGGTTGTGTTGTCAACCATGCCACAATCAATGGTCGTTCGGGCAATCGTACCCGGATCAATGGTTGCTGGTACAACTACCCGGCATCATGGGCCAGGCCATACCTTACTAACTAAAGATGAGTAGCTTACGTCGGATGAGCTATGGTTGATAGGTTAGTCCAGACAGTATAGTTAGTGCCACAACATTGGCCGGGTATTGTGTTGACAAATGATGGGCCATGCCTCATACTTAGGGGTGACCACATTCTAATACAGGCAGGTGACACCATGACCATGCGTGAGCAAGCAAATGAGGCCCGGTCAATGAAAGTATTCCCTGAAGCTGAATGGCACCACTACGCACTTACCGTTGAACTACTGCTACGGGCACTCAGCGACCACGACTATGCCGAAGTTAGGCGATACACAGCCGCACTTGAGGCCATGCACGCCAACATGAAGCACTAGCCTACCCCTATACCCGCAAGCCACAAGCTGCGCGGGTATGCGGGCACACTAGCCCAAATATAAGCACGAGGTACCCACCATGACCGAAGCGATCGACATCACCAAGCTAGAATCACAAGCCCAGGAACTACGTGGTGGCATGATGACCGCACTTCAAGCGGGCAATGACAGTGAAGTGAAAAAGCTAGGCAACGAATTGGCCGCAACAAACAAGCGCATAGCAGATGGTCAAGCCAGTGCCCAGGCTGACTCACGCGGTGAGTTTATGGCCAAGCAACATGATGCATTAGCATTGCATGAGCTTGATGGCTTTAACCTTACCGTCAAATGGGCCATTGATGCCGAAGGGGCCGAGACCTTCAGTGCTGCCTACACACCCAATGACAGCATCATTGCAGCTATCAAGGATGCATTGGTCACTGACCGGCCATCAACGGTTAAGCAATTCACATATGGATGGGTTGCAAGCGAAGATGGTACACTTCAGCCCAACTTTGACTTTGGTAAAACCACGGTCAAACGCGGATCAAGCAACGGCACAAGCACGCCGGGTTGGTCAAAGGATGGCAACGACGTATCACTAGGCGATGCGTTCAAAGCATGCGCCACAAAGGCCGAGCAAGCGGAACACGACGGCAAAGATAACACATCGAAGCAATATGTCGTTAAGGTCCGCGTGGTAAAGGCCGCCGGATACAGCAAAAAGTAACCCGGACCGGATCAAGAGGCGGACATATCAGTGATGGTATGCCCGCCTATTGGCATGGCACTATCGACGCATACACGCTTGACAATGGTGCGTATGTATGCTAAAATAGTTATCAGTACACACCCCGCTGCGCGGGAAACCCACACTCATGTAGGAAGGTAATACCATGACAATCGAGCGTATGGCTCACGGTACCATCATCCAACGCAAGTACTGGAATACGGGAGGCATTGGCATAGCTATTGTGGCTGTGACCGGAGCCGTCAATGATGTAGCCGCTTATATTGGAGCATTTGAAGCACGGCGGCAAGAGGATACCGAACAGTGGACCATAAACCACGGAGCTAAACTCACCTTTGATGAGGCACGCAACATGCTACCCAGATTGATGCTTACCATGTCGGAGTATGGCCTACACTACCGAGCATAACATGGCCATTGCATATACTCTAACAGGGGTGAACTACGAGACTACATACTCAAGTCTACCTTGCTCTTTGTAGCCAAGCGTCTAAAGGTTCTTTAATGGGATGCGCTGCTTAATCCCTTACCCTGTTAGGTTGTATGCCTAGCCCGGTTATCCTGGGTCGGTAATCGTGCAACCGCACAATCCAACCTACTATAAGGAGCAACTACAGTGTCATTCGACATTACATGCCGCCGGTGCGGCGAAGAAGGACTAGCCTGGAAAGAGGTACAAAACAAGTACCACCTCATTATGTCCAGTGGTGTGTGCCACAATTGCTCCGGCTCAACCAACACCACTCCTATCACAACCCGGGCCGAAGTAACCGAATACGTAGGCAATGCCAAGTCACAGCCCATGTCCGCAGGCATCAAGACAATGGCACAGGCTGCAGTACTAGATGCGGTGGCTGAGGTCCGGGGCACGTTCGACCGGGTATTGAGCGATGCATCCAAGGAAACCGAAGCACACATACACCGGACTGTTGACATTGCTACCAACGGTATCAACATGGAATTAAACAGAGCCTATGATGATGCTGTTGCCAAGCTAGATGCCCTACTGCCCCAGGTCCACGAGATACACGTCACCACTCCCATCGGTGCCCTTGACCTAGAAGGCCGCCCGCACAGACAACTACAAGAACTAGTGGACTGGCTCAGTATCCGTGAGCACGTGTGGGCCAGTGGTCCAGCGGGTAGCGGCAAGACATACGCTGCCGAGCAAGCCGCCGTCATCCTTGGCTTACCATCCCACATCCTACCCTGCGGCATGTCCACCAATGACTGGTCTCTACTGGGGTTCAAGAACCCCGACGGCAAATACATACCCGGACACATGCGCCAACCCTATGAGCATGGCGGAGTGTTCATATTGGATGAGATAGACAACACACCCGCATCCGTGATGACTACCATCAACTCCGCCCTCTCTGGCAGCCACTACCTATTCCCTGACGGTGATGTGCAACGGCACCCGGACTTCCGTGTTGTAGGCTGTGCCAATACATGGGGTCACGGTGCCAACCGGGTATACGTGGGCCGTAACCAGCTTGACGCAGCCACACTCGACCGGTTCAAAGGCAAGATGAATTGGCAGTATGATGAGGAAGCGGAGTTCGATTGGGCTGGGCGTGACCAGAACCTATGGGTTGAGTACGTCCAGCGGGTGCGTAAGCAAGCGGATGAGCAAGCCATGAGGGTGGTAGTATCGCCGCGTGCTAGTATCAGCGGAGCCAACGCCTTACGCAATGGCTTTGACCCGGACCGGGTAACTGAGTCATGCCTGTGGTTGGGTATGTCCGATGATGATAGCACACGGCTCAAGGATATAGTAGGCAAGTTTAATGTGCCCCGCGTAGCGGCATCCACCGGGCATATTGGCTACATCATGGGTGTAGACATGGCAAAGGCAGTATCATAATGACCAACATCCACACATATCACACATGGCACGAGTTCGTCCGGGCTAGTGAGTCCCCGGATAGGCTCAACGACCAGCCCTGTAGTTCACGAGAACAGGGTAGAGATAGTTGGCATGGCACTGGCACCTTCCAAGAGGCAGCAGACCTAGCAAACCGGGGCTGGCCCGATGGGTTACGCCGCATCAAGAACACCATCACTATCATTGAAAGATTCATGGCTCAACGCCAACCACGCCGCGAACTGGAGTACGACATCCGAGGCCCGGGTATCATTGACTTTGACCGTTACATCCAGGGCCGCCCGGATTCATGGGTAGTATGGGAGGACGTGGATGACCAAGCAGGTGTGTCTACTCAAATCGTGCCCATCATATATAACGTAGCTACTAGCTCCGGGGTTAGCATAGATACCATGTTCTATCGTGGTGCTGCTGTGGTCGCACTCATAGACATACTAGAACACAACAACATCCGATGTGATGTAACCCTAACCAGCCGAGTCAACCACAGACATGAGGACTATCTATTCCGAGTACACATAAAGAAGGCGGGTGATGTGCTTGACCTTGACCGCATGGCCTACGCCTTATGCCACGGGGCAGTGCTTAGGCGGCTGATGTTCAGTCTGTTTGAGGAACACATCACCAATCTTGAAAGTAGCTATGGCCAGCCTACCACCTGGCACGAGGACGGCGCTATCAACCTCGACGGAGCCAGCCTATACATCAACGAAGAGGAAGACATGGTACCCTGGCTTATCAAGCAGCTATCCAACTACGGCATAGAGGTGGAGTGATGACCTACGAACTACCAGATGACATGTCCGAGGCCATGCGTAATGACCCGCATGTGATACAAGCCCGCGAGATACACAACACCAACCACACCGACACAACCAGCCCAACATGTGTGTTCTGTGTCGGGCCAGAGGCAGCTATACGTGCCATATTTGAACAGGAAGGTGCCCACATCATACTCGTAGTACATCCGGGTGTGGTAGCCCCGCCGGATGATGTTGATGATGGTGCGGGTGAGGCCCGGGCATTTGCTGCCAAGAAACAAGCCGAACGTCAATACGGACAGGACCACCGCAATTAACCCGGAGCGTAGCGACGGCGTCCTTGATGCCCAATAAACAGGAGTAATTACATGCCTATAACAACAATCATCTGCCCACGTTGCTCAACTAAACTAACAACCGACATACCCATTGGCATGAGAGCCACCATCCAGCACCGACCCGGCGGAGACCTGCTCGTAGTCAGACCCACCATCGCACCCATCACCCGCCCGGAGCGCAGCGAACGGCAAGAGGGTAGCCCTAGGGGGGATGCATTTACCTTTGGCCGGATTATCCCCGGGTTCATGGGTACAGCACAACGCAGACAGGAGAAAGGTAACTAACCATGTCTATGTATTACGACAAGAACGGTAACCCGCTTGGACTGTACGAATGGGTTGCGTTACTAGAAGATAAAGAATACTCCCGGGTAGGCTTGGATGAGCGCGATGGTATCCGGGTTAGCACAGTGTGGCTCGGGTTGGACCACAGCTTTGGCAGTGGGCCTTTGCACATCTTTGAGACTATGGTGTTCGATGACCAAGATACCCATGAAACCAGTAGTGAATACTTACCAAGCCAGACCTTCTCTCAAGACCTAACCCAAGTCCTGTACAGTACCCTTGAGGAAGCAGAGGCTGGGCATAAAGCACACGTTAAACAATATCTTGATATCATGGACTTACTAGATGCCAACCAAAGCTGACCTACAAACAGACACCCTACTCAACCGAGACATGACCCGGACCACTAACGCTATCACGGGGAGGCACGCCGTAATTGCCAACACCGTTGACAAAACCCCCCTCATGCTGTATACTGAAGGTATCACGGGGCTGCGTATCGAGGTGATACTCCGCAAGCAGATGCCTTCCCGCCGCCTAGCAGAGTGGGTAAGCCATGAGATAGGCAAGCGGGTATCATATGGTACCATATTGCAGTGGCGCAAGCAATACAACATTACGAGGAGCAAGAGATGAACGGTAAGAGTACCAACATGCCACCATCCACTATCCACCCACCCATCACACCTACTGCTATACGTAAGCGTATCAACCGATGGCGCAAGCCATTGATGTTGGGTATGCCGGGACACCGCAATACTACTGAACCTAGCAGCCACCGGATCACCAACAAACGGGAACGTCAGAATAAACGGAGTCAGCGATGACCTATGATGACTATGGTGCAGCCCGGCAACTAGCCATGGATGCACAGTTTGAACGGGACAATGACATCCGTGCTATGATACGTGACATTGAGGGTGACGTATGCACTGACTGTGCTGGTGTCATCACAATTGACACCACGCCCGGGTATGTGTACAAAGAGAAGGACATCTGTGACTGTGAACCCGCATAACATCCGAATCAAATGGTACGGACACTGGGTAGACTGGCACCAATTCAACCTAACCCCAGGTGGTGACATACTACCTTATGCCATTGTCTGTAGCCATGAAGGAGACTACCTAGCCAACGAACAGCTAGAGATATACGACGGCACCCATTTAGTATTCAAGTCGTGTGATGTGTGGTTCCTGGGTGCCATCAAGCCTTATTAAGCTCACTCCCGCCCTATCGGTCACTGAGGGCTTACATGGGTCGCACCCATGACAAATCAATTGATTGATGGGCGGGCGTGAGCCTAGCAAGGACACATATGCCATATAAACAATCAACATCCGTAGCCCGGTGCCCTACTAAGATACGTCGCACCCGCGATGACGCTATCACCGTAGCCACCGCCCTACACTACCCGGTAGTACCGTACAAGTGTCCTAACGGGCACGACCACTGGCACGTAGGCCGGTCAGTGAAGGAAGCTAAACTATTCTACCATGACCGCCCGGCCTGGGAACGTAAGTCACGCAACAAGGACTGTGATGGGAAACTTTGACCGCCAGCTAACCAACATGCTAGATACCATGCACCGTGAGCAACTAGGCCCCCGCATAGACAACCATTGCCAGTGGTTCTACAATACCAAGTCTGACATATACCACTGCCCACACACTGCACTATTCGGCAAGGACTTGATGGCTCGCATACCCGAGTGGCAAGCATTCAACGCGGGTACCTTTAAGCATGAGGAACATACACTGTGAAACCATTAGGTAAGCTCAGTGACACCTACGATACCAACCGGGGTAACAAGCTATACATATACGAGGACAAAGGCTGCGATGTGAGTCTATCATGCCTAACCTGTCCTCTACCCGTATGTAAGCACGATGACCCAATGGCATATCGTATGTACAAAAACAATCTCAAGGACATGCAAATCATAACTGCATTAATTGATATGTCTGTGAAGGATGTAGCTGAACACTTTGACATAGATGTGCGTACTGTATTCCGGGCAATGGCCCGCACTAAGGCTAAGGCATGACACTACAGCCCCGTAGCCTAACTAAACTCTTAGCATTGGAGCAACCCAACATCATGTACTACATAGAGCCACAACTCCTAGCCTACGGTGGTAGCATGTTTATCTACGGCCAGCCGGGTACATTCAAGTCCTTCCTAGCCATAGAAATGATGCACTCCCTAGCTACCAACAAACGTTGGCTAATCTACGATACTAAAGGCCCGGTCAAAAGCCTGATGTTCCAAGCTGAACAACACGAAACCATGTACCAAGAGCGTATGATATCCTACACTAAGTCCCGTATAAGTGACCCTTCTTCCATGGACAAGTACATGACCTTCGTAAACAGCCCGAACTTCAAGCTCGATGACTGGCGGGGTATGACTCAACTAGAAGATGTCATCAAGAAAGAACAGCCGCAAGTATTATTCTCTGACTGCATATACCGGGTAATTAAATCAGCCAATGACACTGCCAGTATAGGCCGGTATCTCGACGACATGACCGGCCTAATGACTAAGTATAACCTATCCACTGTCCATATCCATCACACCCGCAAGGAGGGTGATGGTGACAGGAACTTCCAAGAAATGACCGGGTGGGGAGGCATAGCTGCCTGGGCTGACACCATCTTACGCGTCACCCGTGACCCTGCCAATACCAACCTATCCCTCAAATGGGAGAAAACTAAGAATGCCCGCCGGGAGGTAAGCGATGTAGTAGTAAGAGTGGACCAGGAGAACCTACGGTTCATACCTCGATGATAGAGGCTATCATCATCCTACTCGGGGCACTGATGGTGCCCTGCACAATCATATACATAGAGGATAAAAGAAAATGACACAGCCAAGTGACGTAGTTACCCGCCGAGACCAGCTTACCTACTCTGGGGTGGTATTCCGAGAGTTCGTGGGCAAGCTGGAAAACATGGAGTTTCCCGTTGAAAACGGACAAGCCAAGACTAAATGGCATTTTGTAGACTTGAAGATGATTGACACCATCCAAGCCTACCCACACCCGGCTTGCGAAATCATTATGAACCGGGCAAATAAAGCTACGGGTGCCGTATCAGACCGGGGGCCATGGGGTATGGCTATTATATCATCTGATGAGCAAGGTTATCCTGATATAACTGACCTCATTGGGCATACCTTGCACATGAAGGCTACTGAGCGTACCATTCCGGCTGACCCGGCCAAGAAGCAGGAAGAAAGCATGTTCCTGACATGGGAAGTTCTGTCAGTGGATGGGGAAGATAACCGCCCGGCTCCCGAAGAGGTCGTAGAGGCCACCCCTTTACAGATAGCAACGGAGTAAAGGCTACTGCGGTTATCCTTGATGACATCCCTGATTACCAAGCTATGGCTGAATCAGGGAACCCTGCTGAGGCAGGGCCAGTGACCGAGGCCACACTACTAGAACTCATTGATGGCAAGACCGTTGGTGAGTTCACCATTGCCGCCGTAGCTCTTAACCTAGGCACAAAATTGCGTAACAGGTTACTCGACTCAAATGACCTGATACCCGCATGGATGGCCGAAGGTAAGGTAACCAGCGACGGCAACACCTATAGCAAGGTGTAGCAAACTGAGGGGTAACCACCCGGCACGCACTGTCGTTAAGGTAGGCCCCATGCCCGCTGATGGTGGTTGTAAGCGGGCAACCCGGGCCTTGGCCCGGCATAAGGGATGCCATACTACACAAGGAGTATTAGTAATGATTGAATGGTTACGCAACCCCGCACTGGAAGAAGAACTCTATGCCCGCCTCAGACTCAAGTACCTCCACGACCGCACGCAGGAGATACACTTCTCCGACACCCTGTACTGTCTGACCAAGGCATTCTACAACAAGGTCAACCCCATACCCCCGGACAATGCAACCCTGGGTCTGTTTGCTATTGGGTTTGCGTTGGAGGAAGTGCTCATCAAGGCACCACCGTCAGTGGACCAAATACATCAGGCTATGTTGTATGGTGGATTGTCTACAATGGCTGCCCGCGTACATGACCTAATTACCAAACCCGTAGTCGAACCCTACCAATACGAGGGCCTCTGGTTCTCACCTGACTATCAACTCACATCCATGGTGGGCGAGATGGACTTAAAGAGTACGCGCATGTGGGAGGAAAAGGACGGGGACGGCAGGCCCAAGATAAACGCCGAACGCCCGTATGGGTTTCCCAATAGCTGGTTGAAGCAGTTCATGGGCTACGCACACCGTCTCGGGCCACAACCCGCCGACGACATTACTCCGGTGGACTACGTAGACTACTCCGTGGGTATAGTCTACATTGCTGCTGCTAAGCTAATCGCGGGTACCATTAGGTTTGCCTGGGATGATGTCGAACTCAACATGGCCACCCACCTACACCGGGCAGCAATACTCGAAGACCACCTTGACAAAGGCACACCCCCGGTGCCATTCATGTACAATGAGCAGTGGGAGTGCAAGAACTGCCCATACCTGGACAGGTGCCAAGCATGAACAGCGTCACAAGCATACAAATAGACATCCTTGGGTGTAAGCAGTGTCCACTGCATCAAACATGCAAGTTACCCGTGCCGGGGCACGGTGACCGTGGTGCCTCTGATGTCATGTTCGTGGGTGAAGCACCGGGTGCTGAGGAAGACCAAGATGGCACACCTTTCCGAGGCCCGTCAGGCCAGCTACTTAGGGACTTGGCCGAGGAGGCCAACATTGGCCCGGCTTACTATACCAACGTAATCAAATGCCGCCCACCGGACAACCGTGACCCTAAGCAATCCGAAATCGACGCTTGCCTCCATTACCTTGATGCTGAGATAGAAGCTATCAATCCCAAAGTCATAGTAGCAGTCGGGCGTTATGCCATGGTGCAGTTCATGCCGGATGATTTCATCACCAAAGTACATGGCAAGCCACACATCGTACACGGGCGTATTGTGATACCCATCATACACACGGCTGCAGCGCTTCGCCGGGCTGAGTATGTGCCTGCCATTCGGGCTGACCTACGCTTGGTACCCCGGTTACTCGACACCCCCATAGAATCAAGCCCTGGCGCGAAGCTCACCATATTATGATGTACTTAAAACCCCGCCAGGTAGGCAGAACTCACTTGTATAGACTGTATTTTGCTTATCGTTTACGGGCTACGCTGATTAATCGTATCTACTGGCTTATGAAGGAGAACATACCATGACCACGGAAGTTGCTGAACTAATACCCAGTATCACCACCATCTACGGTGACCCGGGCACCATCAAAACATCCATCGCCATCACCTGGCCCCGGCCTATGGCTGTATACAACCTCGAAGGCGGGGCATCCCGGGCATGGGGCTACAACGAAGGCATAGCAGACAAGTCCATAGTAGAGCGCAAGTTTGCCATACCCGTCAAGTCCCTTACTGAGCGATGGGCTGCACTCACCGGCCACCTTGAGGCATGGAAGGCAATGACCAAGCAAATGGAAACTGACTTCAAAACATTCAAGACCGTAGTATGGGACACGGGTACTATGGTATGGGCACTTGACCGTGATGCCTACCTACAGGAGCTACAACAAGAGAAGGCCCGTAAACAACTACTGCAAATAGAATACGGAGAACCCAACCGCCGCATGAACGGGTTATATAGCCTACCACGGGCATATCAGACCCACCTCGTAGTGGTACACCACGAGACAGACGAATATGCCCAAGTATTCGACCCGATGGGTAGGCCAATGGTTGAAGATGGCAGACCCATGTCGGCAACCACGGGTAAGCGCATACCCGAAGGATTCAAACACACTTTGGCATTGAGTGACTGGGTACTACACACCCATATCGAAACCAACCCGGATACCAACGAAGATACACCCTGGGCTACGGTGGAGAAGTCCGGCTATGGCCTTTACATGCGGGGTAAGTCCATGGAGTGGCCTAGCTATGAGGGCTTGGCAGTCATGGTCAATGATAAGCCCAAGAACAATAGTGATAAATTTGAGGCCGGGGTGGAGGCAGACAATTAATGGTCACGTTCCACTTCAGCCACAATGAGCATGGTACCATTACCATGGACATACATAAGGACGGGCACTCACTAGGTACGTGGATGATAGAGTCGACAGAACTTAGTCGTATGTGGAATGAGATTGATTACGAACTGCACGTATACCCACGGAACTCAGACCCTGGTGAGTGCGTTTGTGAAGTCAAAGGCAAGGGTCAGAGAGATTGCCCTGTACACCAGGAGTCTAAGGACTTATGAAGGGCCACCCGGGCATCCTAAACATAGACCACTTTGAACCCGACCCCATGCAGCGGGCACTATCACCCGCTGTGCCTACCATAGTAGTCCCACTAAACACCATGGGCAAGGCAGACTACTACATGGTAGACCCACAAGACAACGAACGCATGATTGAACGCAAGCAAATAGGCGAGGCCATCAGCGACCTTGATGCGGTCGAGGAACAACTAGGCCGCCACCTACATGAGTGTGATGAACTCACCCTACTAGTGGAAGGCGTAGCCACACCCACTCCTAAGGGCGTGCAGGTGTATCGCAAGAGCGGGGGCCAGTTCGTCCCCGGGTTTGCATACAACCAGCCCACACTCTGGTCCCGGTGGAACTCATTCAAATACTCACTGTGGCACAACGCCGGGGTACATGTAGAGGAGGTCAGTGACTGGCAGTCATCGGTGCAGTTCATAACTACGTGGTTTAAGAAAGCAATGGACCCATCCAGTACCACACTCAACCGCTATGTAGTACCCCACATGCCCCCGTTTCACAAGAATCCACACATAGACAACCTATGCAGGCTCAAGGACATGGGCATGGGTGAGGTTGCTGCCACTGCATTGATAGCTAAGTTCGGCACATTCTACGGGGTGATGACTGCTCCGTGGGTGGAATTAGTAGGTGTGATGGGTGGCCCGTGGACACGGGCATTCTTTGAAGCTATAGAGAGGGAGGAATAATGTTCATATTCAAACAGTGGCTATTTAAACACAAAGCGGATACCGATGAGGACCCTTGTGCTATACGTGACTGCCCCGAGATGGTGCATTGGTTTGCTGGACCCTTCTGCGGTAAACATGATAAGGCAATTAGAGAGATGCTAAGGGGGAAACTAGAAGATGCTAGTTGACTGGCAAATCATAGAATACAACCTAATAGACCCGCTCATCCCCGAACTGGTACAACCCGCATCCGTAGACCTAACCCTGGGCGATGGCGTAGCTCTGCTCCGACAGGACGCACTATACAGCGAACTCCGCGTCGGTGAGGACACCCCAGATTACACCTACTCCCGGGGGTATGCAGAGTATGCCTTACCACCCGGCGGGTTTGCCCTATTTGAAACCGCCGAGACTCTCACCCTCCCTATAGACATCGCGGGTAAGTTTGAAGGCAAGTCCTCGCTGGGCCGCATCGGTCTGATGACCCATGTAACAGCCGGGTTCATTGACCCCGGATTCCACGGCGTACTCACTCTTGAACTGTACAACTGTGGCCCCCTCACTCTGATACTGACACCGGGTACTAAGATTGGACAGGTATCGTTTACACACCTGGGTGCCATACCATCACGGGCATACGGGCACAAGGACCTAGGCTCACACTACCAGGACGCTGACCAAGTACAAGGAGGACGGTTTGACAACCCCTAAGTTGTTTGCCATCGACTACCCCCGTGACGACAATGGGCGCATTGTATTTCCACCCGACAACAAACGCCGCCGCGAGTTGTTCGTCCCCGAGTCCTTCGACCACCCGGCCCGTGCCCAGTTGTTCATGGTAGAGGAACTGGTCAAGTACCTATCAGAGCCCGGTGACTTAGTGGTTGACCCGTTCGGTGGGTCAGGCACTCTCCTAGTAGGTACATTACACCACCGAGATGTGGGATTTTGTGAACTCATACCTGAATACCAGCAGTTAATTAAGGATAATATCAAGTTCATGTATGACAATTGGCAATCCCTATGGAGTGGTCATATTCACCTTGGGCCGTGCCAAGAGGGCATACCCACATTCAATGATGTGCAGGCGTTCATCTTCTCCCCTCCCTATGCTGGTGCACTTGCATCAGCGGGTGGTAAATTAGCAGATTGGGGTGGGTACACCCGTGAGCATACGGAGGAATACTCAGACACGTCAGCCAAGCAGGGCAACCTATCACCATTTAATTTGGGCGGGTTTAACAACTTTATGTTCCAGCAGGAGATGAAGAAAATCTACAAGCTATGTTTGGATGCGCTCAAACCCGGGGGTTATACCGCAGTGATTATAAAGGATAGAATCAGCGCGGGGGTGAAGGAGGAGCTAGGGTATCGTACCATGCAGGACATGCTGGGCATGGGGTATGAGTTTTTTGATTGGCAAAGGTTGTATATGGCGGGGAGTCATTATACTAAGTGGCATAGAAGCAAGGGCACTAAGACGATTGATGAGGAACATATTATTATGATGAGGAAACCCGCATGAAAGAATACATATATACATACACTATAGGAAGTGTGGGTAAACTAGCCAAGGAAGGTTGGACAGTACATACTGTACTACCCAATAATGACCCTAATGCACAGTCTTTGAGGGTGTTTCTCATGGAGCGAGATGTTCCTTACTACGCACCCGGGTCAGTAATCCACATAGATAATAAACCTCACACAATAATACCATGACCGTCCTCCACTACGGCACCAGCCCTAACCCGCATGGTCTGTGGGAGTCAGTCCTGTCATCCCCCACCCAGTATGTAGGTGTGGACACTGAGACCTTCTCACTCACTGACCACACATTACTGGGGATAGGGCTGGCTCCCACAGAGTATGATGGCTTTTACATCACCCCGGATGACCCCGACTTCCCGCGTGTGATAGCTTGGTTGGGTGCATTCCATGTATCTAAAATATACCACAACGCTCCGTTCGACCTCCGGGTGCTACGCGACTACGATGTGGACGTGGACAACGTAGATGACACAGCCCTTATGGCCCGGCTATACCCCGAACCCAGTGCTGTGCTGGAGGATGTGTCCTTCTGGGTGGGCAAGCAAACCCAGTCTATGAAGCATGTGTTTGAGGAGCACGGTGTATCCCGGGTGGTGGACCTGCCCCTTGAAGTAATCGGGCAGAAGTGTTGCCAAGACGCGATGGCCACCCGGGCCTTGTATGACTACTACGCGGATGAGCGTATCGACATGGATTACTACCAGTGGATACGCCCGATGATTGGCATACTTAATAAAATCAGCAGGCAGGGTATCAAGCTGGACCAAACCCGCCTCAAGGAGTTGGATACCTTCTATGGTAAGCGCATTATGCAGTACAGGCAGTTGTGCCAAGCCCAGGGATTCAACCCAGCTAGCCCACAACAGGTTGGATACTACTTAGGCTCCCGGGGCAATTGGCTGCCCCTCACACGCAAGAAGACTCAGTTATCCACTACTGATGAAGATTTGATGAAACTCAAGGACCCAATGGCATCGGTCATACTTGAGTATCGCCATGCCAGTAAGATGGAGTCCACCTATGTAAGGCCATTCATTGGTAAGGAGCGAGCATACACTACACTACGTATGGAAGCGGGCACTGGCAGGGTTAACTCAACCAATGCGGGTAAGGAACAACCCGACCGCAACCTACAGAACATCCCTAAGCAGGCCGAACGTAAGGGTGATGATGTAACATCCGTTAGGTCAGCCTTCATACCTGACAATGGCATCTTCACCAAGATGGACATGTCCCAGGCTGAGTTACGCATACTGGCTGAGTTGTCACAAGACACAGCTATGATGCAGTTGTTCTCCAATGATGAGGATATCCACGGCTGGGTAACAGAGCGCACTGGTCTTACCCGGACGCTAGCCAAGAACCTTAACTTTGGAGTCATGTACGGGGGCGAACCAGAGACTATCGCAGCCTTCCTACACATGACCGACCTTGCCCGGGTGCAGTATTTTATAGACCTGTATCAGGAGATGTTTCCGCAAGCATGGGCATGGCTGCTGGAGCAGGAAGAAATAGGTATGCGTGATGGAGTTGTGTATACCCACAAGGGCAGACCACTTCGACTGCCAGTAGAGCAAGGTGAGAAACACCTACGCAACTGTTCCCGTTGTTACCCCATACAAGGCACGGCCTTTGAGGCCATGACTGAGGTAATGCTTGACCACACCATCAGGCCACTGTATGACCAGGACCTAGTGAGGCTGCAAGTGCATGATGAGTTGATTATCGACGGGTATACGGAGATTGAAGGCATGGTACACAACCCAGCTAAGACAGAGAAGGAAGGCAACCCGACCTACGATGTGAAAGGTAGGTTGGCTATGCTATCGGGGTTCTATGCTCCGTTGGAAGTCCAGTTTGTTGAGAGGTGGGGATGATACCACATATAATGTTTGAATCCATGGATGACAAAGATCACTGTACTCTTATGATATTCGGTAAGTTAACATTCCAGGTTAAGCGTATGATATCTCACAAACAATTAGCAGCCGCTGATGCGGATGGATTAGAGGAGTTTATCACAAGTGAGATGTACAAAGAGATTCACACTATGGTAGGGGAGTGGTTAAATGCCCCGCATTAAAGCCAACTCCCGCCCACTAATCAAGTGTGCTTTCCAACTCTGCGACATCAACTTCCCCCGGTGGCGTAAGCGTCTGTACCACAGTGATGCTTGCCGGAAGAATGCTTGGCGTTACAACAACAAGGCATACTACCGGAACTATGTAGACACCATGCTGGCCCGTAAGAAGCGCGAACGCCAGCAAGCCCGGGCCTATGTGTGGGGTGTGGACGGCAAAGATGATGTACCCGAACGGATAGAGTTAGCCGAGGCTATAGCACAAGCATCCCCGGGTACAGTGGAACAAATCAAAGAACTACTCGGCCCCGACGTAGACATACCAGGAGATGGATGATGTTCTTAGTTGAGTGGATAGTTAGGTTTAGTGTGGGGTTTGTAGGTGTGTATGTGGGCGGGGTGTTGGTTTATCAGTATACGGAATCTTTAAGACGGGCTTTGCAGGTATATATATATGGATGATAAAGAAAAATTGGAAATTGCAAACAGAGTTATCAATGCAGGCGAGGCTTATGTGAGGTTGTTGGAGCAACAACATGAGTTCGATGTAGAGCGAGAACGGGCGCTGGTGGAAGCTATAGAGACGGTTATGAAAGCAATTAGTTCCGGTAAAGTTACACTAAATCTGTGGCAACCAATACACGCTGCCATCTCCGCCAGCAATGAGTCTAACCCAGTGATACTCCCCACCACTGAGCCAACCCAAAAAGAATCACCACGCTAGCTACTGCAACTACAATCATTACCACTGCGTCCTTTAATCGGTTCATGCGTTCTGCCTCGTAGATGCTATACGCTGATTAGGCCACGACATCTCTACCCGGCTGGTCAAGTGCTGCCAATAGTCAGCGTGCCTATCCTGGGCATCGAACAAGAACCTATCCCCGGCTTGACTATCTCTGTCAGCAGTCTCCTGATATCCCCGGGCCTGGTCCAGGTACAGTTGACCTAGTGCTATGTGCCGGTCAATAGTCTGCACCCGGCCTTGTGCTTCCTGCACATATGCCAAAGCAGCATTAAGCAGGGCTGCTGCGATATCCAACCTACCCTGTGCTTCATCAGTATAGTTAGCAGACACCACCGACCTCTGTGCCGCCACGTTTACCAGACCCTGTGCTTGGCTAATCAGAGCCATGGCCTTGCCTTCAAACCCCCGGGCTATAATCACTTGCACCTCAGCAAAACGGGCACCCAGTGCCGCAGCGTCACTACCCAGGTTTACAGCATTAATGAATGCATCAGTTGTCTTGAGTTGGTTCTGTGCTGAGTCCGGGTTGGTTGCATCAGTTTCCAAGTGGGAGTCAATTCTATCCAACGCCCCCTTTATAGCCCCGGACACATCGTTCAATATGTCCTGTGCTCCACCTAGCTCACGCTCGGCATTGGTACTACCCAGTTGAGTCTTGAGCGTATCCAAGGCTAGTTCAGCATCTGCCAGAGGTGTGTCAGCAATGGCATCCACCAAGGCTATGCTGGTTTTTGCTGAGTCCAGTGCCGTAGTGATTTCTGTGAACAGAGTGTCAATCACACTCTGGTCATCGTCTGCCAGTGCTAGTGCAGTACGGGCACTGGCCAAGTCAGTCACAACTTGCAAGTTCATTTCCCGGTGCTTACTGAATAGAGCGTATGCAGTGGCTCCCTTGACTACGATATCATCCATATACGCGGGGTATGACCCGGCTGAACCACTCGGTTTTGTATGCTCCGCGTTGTACCATATACGCACGTGGTCGTTTTCGCTTAGGTTGGGTGAGGAGTTGTCATCCCGGGCTTGTAGCCAGAGTATGTCACCCCACTGCCATATGCTGGTGTATTCCTGGAATGACTGCCCACCCGACCTGGATATCTCAACCCGGGACAGGCTAATAAGGTCAGTGAGTGTGCTGAGGTCAATGCCCCGGAGACTTTTCTCATACGTAGCGAGGAAGGTGGTGGCTGTCATGGCCCCGCCTGCGATACGTTGTATCCTGCCCTGCACGTAGTCTATGATGTAGTCGGTGTATTCAACAAAGGTAGTGTTGGTGTCAGCACTGGTAATAAGCATAGTGCTCTGCTGGTCCACCGGCTTCACGTTACCCGAGGCTAGTAGGTCATACCACGTACCCACGTCTGTTAGGGTGGGAGTGGTACCCGCTGTCACTGTGCGGCTGTGCAGCACTTCGACATGGACTAACTCCCGAGGAGATAGCCGGGATATATCTGCTACAGCATCAAATACACCCTGGTCAAGCATGGCGTCCGGATATAGTGCTGCAGTGTCAGCCAATGCCCTACGTATAGATTGATGGAGAGTCGATAGTGTGTCAGTTGCCATAATTAATCCTTACCGCAGCCGGGGACCTTCGCCCGCCCACATCATAACACCCGGTAAAGGGTGCCTCCCTCGCTCCGCTCGGGGTCGGCCCCGCTTCGCGGCTTCGCCCTTGACTCCGGGTGTTATGAGCGGGCTTGAGGCGAATGGTACCCGGCTGCTACAACTTAGTCAGAAGTGAATCATACAGGTGGAATATGCCCTGGGGGTCTTTAATAACCCGGTCGTTGTGGAACAAGTGACTGCCACGCTCGTTCCAGTTCATCTTCCAATCCCCGATGTAACCCTGGCCTAACTCTAAGTGCCTGAAGTTAGGTGACTGTGGGTTTTCGTCAAGTACCCGCCATAGCTTACGCTCAATGAAGAAGCACAGCCGGTAGTGAGGCTTGGGTGCCGTGTTCAGCAGAGTGCCTTCAACTACCAGGTGTGTGATGGCATCTGCGGGACGCCAGAAGCGTATCATGTTTCCCTGCTGCTCGGCTGATGCCTTGATATTGATGCGCCCAACGGGGTCACACCCGGTAATTACAGACCTACCCCCGCACTCCTTGAAGTGCCACTCCCATTCCTCACCAGTGTCTTTGAGAATGGGGATTTTAAGTTGCATCACTCGGTTGTACCGGCCCCAAGAGATGGCCATGTCCCAGTCTCCCATGGGTATGGGGCCTTGCTTTTTCAAGGGGGCGGTGGTTACGGGTTGTAGGTCAAGAACCATTTACGCCCAACTCTACGACCGGAATGCAATTCATCCCTGGGAAGCCGGTAGTGGTTTCCATGCTCTCCAGCAATTCTTCCGTAGCCACGCTGACCTTCCTAGGCACATACTCGTACCCGTTAATCACATCCCCGCTCCAGAACTCTTCCATCTCTGGGTAATCCTCCAAGAACCGAGCCATCGCCTTTCGCTTATCACTGATTTCATTGGCTGCCCGCTCAATCTCTTGCAGAAGGTAGGTCTCGCCTTGCCCCTTGAGTTGTGCCAATACCTGCATCGTGTAGTCGTTCATAACTTCTCCTTATGCTACTGCCGGGGAAATCATCGTGTAGGTTACTTTAAGCTGGCCTGCATCTAGTACAGATGGACGGCACCCGCACGCAATCAAGTCTCGGGCCATCATGTGATTGCCTGCGGGGGTGCAAGGGTCAAGAACCAGCCCTACTTCAGCCACTACAATCGTTCCCCCAGAGTTGTTGTTAAAGAACCGGGGGTAGTTGATGGTCCATTTGGTTGTACATGCACTATAGGTGGGCTTATCGCATCCTTGAGTGTAATCTACCATCGCAACGTGAGAAAACTGCCCACTGCTACAGCCTTCAGCAATAAGCGTAGCTAATTGAAAATCCTCGAAACTCTCAGCCGTAGTTCCTGTTCCGGTTTGAACCCCATTAGTATTATTTCCCGCTTGTGCCCGATAGCCGTTGCCACTAGCACCCGCAACAGCCTGACCGCGTACAGCTTGAGTCAAAGCCCCAAATGTTGCGTCGGTTTCCTTCATTATGAATTTACCCGCACCGTAGCACGCACATTGGGCAGTCAGTCCTAATGAGTCGATGTCAAAGGCATTAGATATCAGGACGGTATAGAAGTTCCGCACAAAGCTATGCGAAGGCGTCTCCCACTCCTCAATCAGTTTGCGATTGCCTACCTCATGGTTGGTAGACCAAACAGGAATTCCACACCTACAGATAAACCTGCCTGGTATGGGCCGCGATGAAGCCTTACGCTTGTCTCGTGTCAGGGTTTCATCTTCCCCGTATAGCTCAAATTTCAGCGGGCCGAGAGTCGGAAACATTGATTCCAGTTTTACATTAGTCATTGGTATTATCCTAGCAGTTGCATTGGCAGGCAAAATTACAGAGTGAGAATGATGTAGTAAACCAACATGCCCCGGTAGGCATGGTTAGTGTTGGGGTTATGGTGAACTTGCATCCGGCCACATTACCAATCGTTGGCGGGCTAGACACTGTAAACCAATTAGCTCCCGTTTCCATTGTAAGAGTAAATTCTCTACCAATTAGTAGACTACCACCCTCAGCCGAACGGCGTATTTCAGTCCATTCAGTAGTGCTGTCTGCAACAAATTCAATAATATCCCTGGCTATGGATGTGTAATCTACTCTACCCCGTAAATTTAGAACCCCTGTACTGTGAGTAAATGTCAGCCCACCACTCACTATCTTAAACAGTATCCGATCACCCGGTGCCCGTGCTGTTATAGACGTAATAGTAGTTGTGCCGGTTATCTCATAATAGTCCCCATCATTGCCGGGTGTGAGGGCCGCTGCCGATGCAATATCCACACCCTTATGCCGGTCCGTATGACTCGACATGTCATGCAGTTGTGGGTGCCCGTCATCTACCTCACTACCCCGCTGGAAGGGCCATTTCTCTGTGTCTATCTGATACCCGACGCCGGGTTTACGTGGTGTGGTCATCTTTGTGGCCAGGGTATTGGTACGGATGATGGCCTACGTGGCCGGGGTTGCCTCTGGGTTATGAATGACTCATCAGTGGTGCTACCCGGTGCGGGGTGCCTACCCGGTATACGTAGTGGAGGTATCACTGGCTGGGGTACTGGCCGGGGTAGGAATGGTGATACATTCATGGGTGTGGTGGGTATGTCCGGGCCAAATGGTATGAACGGGTCAGTCGCCTGTTTCGGGGTGTATCGAACAATAGGTCCTACACCCCATATCTCCCCGCCCATAATCACTTGCATGATATACTGCCCGGGTTGGTAAGCCTTCACCAACTGACTAATCCGACCATCACTGTTATTCCCGGTACGGTCGTCCTGTACGCGGGCTTCATCCCATATCTCCGCTCCCACATCAATGGGTACCTCCACCCGGCCTTGTACTTTGTCGCGGCTGGCTTGTGCGAGAAGTCTGGTTGCCTGCGTAACACACTCAGCATCTGATGTAAGAGACTCGTCGAACACAATCCGGGGTATGATGCCTATCTGCAATTGAGACGCTGCATCATTAGCAGTGCCCGAGAATGGTGCGGGTAGGTTGCGTGAGCTTACTACAAGGATACGATTGGGCACGACTACCTGCTGACCCTCTGTGTGTACAAAGAAGTGATGCGGGCCATCGTCTAGGTCGTAGATAACGTCCGGGCTGGCCTGGGCATTGTTAACAAATGATGCGTGAAAGCCATCTTCTTCTGCCCGTATACCCATGAGGGTAAAGGACATTACTAGCTCAATAAGCGGGCCTAGTTGTGTGCCTACATCGGTGCTGATGGTGGGTAGGAAGTCATCACCCTGCCCGGCTGTGCTGGTATCAAGGGCAAACCCAAAGTCCTTACCCGCGAATATGCGTAATGCTTGTACTGCCTGCACCGGGCTGGATGTACTTGATATTCGGGCACGAATGAAGAACAATGACGTACCACTATCCACTGTATCCTTGGCCCAGTCTGATGGAATATCGAATGCTTCAATCTGTATACCCGTGGATGTGAACCCAAGGTGAGCGGGTGTGGTGCCGCCAGTAGACCCCGTAAGCGGGGACAGTGTACCCCATGCACTACCACCCTTGGAGTATTCCCAGTCCACTGTCATACTGCCCGAACTGAGTATCTGGGTTACATCAATGGTAATCCGGTCAAACTGTAACAGTTGACCGAAATAAAATGCATCATTGGTAGCGGGCGTAGCGGGGAATACCGTCATAGTAGTAGTAGTGTCTTGCGCTGCCGCTGTGTAGTCTGTAAATGCCCCACCATCCTCGGCAGTAACATCATCTAATGTACCCCCACCTAGGAGTTCCATGAGTATATGAGACACCTTAGTCTCACTACCAGCCCCGCGTATCCACTCCAATGGAAACACGTTACCTACGTTTACGAATATTTGATTTGCCATCTCCCAAAGGTTAATGGTGTACATTTCCAGGTAGTCTACACCTTCCTCAGACACCAACTCCTGAGTCATCACAAATTCCGGGCCACTGCGGGAGGTCTTGTTACCCGAACTGGTAGTATAACCCCACTCAATGTACACCCGGTAGCCTTTGAAATCCAGACCACTCAATGCAGCATCTGCATTATTAAGCCTGATTACACTGCTAACAATAAACGGGCGACCTTCTATGAGAGTGTATGACCCGAACCTGCCCTCTGCTTGTTGTACCTGTAGTATTCTATTGGTACTGTCAGCAGTGGTATAGGTCCGGGAAGTACCCCGGTCAAATGAGTCAAATTTCAGCACAATGTGAGGCGTCCCGGATGACGCCTGTTGTGCTGTGGTTAGGTCAGCGTGCAGGGTACGGACCATATCTAGGTTAGCTTTATGGTAGCCGAGTCAGTAGCGTTATAGTCCACGATTATCCCGGTCGATGCGTTCAGTTTACCCGCAGCGATTTTATCCTCGCCATACTCGCGTACCATCTTAACCACTTCATCGACCTGTGCCGATGCTAAGGCTGTGGTTAGGGGTAATCCCCCATCCTCCCAGGTTAATGTCAATGTCCATACTACAGCCATACTGGCTCCTTTAGTCGCTTCAAGTTTCTACAATGGCCCGGCAGTCCCCGCATACCAGCTTGCAGTGTATGCGTATGAGGTTAAGTGACCCACAAGCGGGGCACTCAGTCAACCCGCCCTTCCAAGTGTGCAATACGCTCACCCTGTGAACTTACACTACTATTTAATTTATCCAACCGGGTATTGATGCCATCAATACCGGCAGCATGTGTCCGGCTATACACTTCAGAACGGGCCTGCCACCGGGCTATGCGCCACATGATGACTCCGAACCCAGTAAGTATAGTCAAGCCCAAACTGAACAGGGCTATAATGGCTTCGACGGGCATTAGGATATAATTACTCTAGGTATAAATGTTGATACTGGCGGAGCCGCTGCCGCCGCCAACCCAATCATCGGCGCAGACGGGTAGTACACCCGTGTATGGACTCCTACGGTGGGAGTGCCTAGTTCCGTGAGTGCTACCCCGACAATATGTTCCGGCCACTTACCAGCGTCAATATCTCGAATTAATGGTGAGTAGAAAACCAAACCTGATGGCCGCACTAGAAGTGGCGAGTACCCATTGGCCAATATAGCTACCTCGGTGTCGGTTAGAGCGACGTCCCAAACAGCGGCTTCGGCAATGCTTCCGTTCGTGTATCCAAACGGCGTTACATCCGCTGTAACACCGATTCTCATCCTATCTATACTTGCAGGCGTTACAGATACAACCCCTGTAACTTTTCCTCCACCATCTAAAAACGCAGACCGGGAATTAATCGCAGTAAACACCCCGGCAGCATGGTGCCATGTATTCGCTGAGTACCCGGTACTCGTGTTAACTTGCTCACTGGCTGTTGCTGATGACGTAAACGCAGCGACAGGGTCGCCAGAGGTGGCACCGTGGGCAAACATGTCAAATCGACCATTAGCTATAGAGGCTGCGTCCGCTACAGCCATCAATGTATGAGCCGCCGTTACGTTCGTAACATTGAACCAACATGCCATCGTCAACGGAACCGCTGTCACAGGAGGAGTTGCCAACGCTAGCGACTCGGTACTTGCTGTGAGTAGAGCAACAGCCACTATGTTTCCTTCACTTCCACACGAACCAGTTCAGCATCCCCCGCAGCCGAGTCATTGACCGCATCCCGAATAACTTTCATCCGGAACGCTTCCCCTACGGCCACGCTGTCCATATCTGCCCCGTTAGTAAAGGTGATGGCCACGATATCCACCAATCCTGACGTAGCAGGAACAGTTGTCGTGTCCACGCTGTTCACAGCCGCAAAACTGTCACTATCTAGGTCTTGTTGTTGATCTCCAATACGCTCAAAAGCTGTATCCCAGTCGATATCACCTGATGTGGCCGAGGACATGGCGTAATGTAAGTAGACCGTAAGCCCACCGCCCGCATATGACCTGGGCATCACCGCGCTAAAAACCGCCTCCCAATTGGTTGAGGCGTCAAAACGCAGCGTTGGATGGTTGTTCCGCAAATCAAGCAAAGCTGGTATCGACGTTGGTGGCTCATTATGGAACGGTGTAAAGACTAGAAGTGTATCTTCGCTAGCCACTACGTCACCTCGAATCTGCGCCGAACCACACGCATCAACAGTTCAGCTTTCTGGGCTACCGTCAGCGCAGTCCTGGCCGCCACCGGCAACGCTTGGTTGAACGCCGCCGCATTATCATCGACCCAATCATCAATGGCGTCAACGGCGGCCCTAAGATCAGGCTTGGTTAGGCCAATTGGTTCACGTCGTAATGATATGTCCGACATGAATCCGGCCCATTCAGCCACTCGGTCTGTGTCAGATAAAACAGCCATCATCTCTCCTACGGAGTCCCAAACACTAAAATAACATCCAGCCCATCAGTACCAGTACCAGCTACGTCTACATCTATACGTATCCTATCACCAGTAGCTACGTCATCCTTATCCCCATCAATCACGGGTGCAGTGGTCGCAGTGTATGAACTTAACTCACTAGTATCAATAGTCATTCTTGTAGATAACATATCAGACGCGCCACCGTCATAGTCTAAGTTATGCAACTGTACAGTAGGCAGCCCCGATGAACTGCTACCATAGACCACTATATCCGCATCAATTAGATTCATACCATTAAATTCTGATGGTATAGTAATAGTATGCTTACTATCACCTGTAGTAAGCACAGTGTCATTAGCAATGACTACAATGTATATCTGCTTATGACCATGTATAGACCCGGCTAAACTATCTGGAGTCACTGCTCTAGTTGCATCAGTACCAGTATCATTCTCTGATGCTATAGACAATTCAACTATCCCTTGCGCTGACGTACTAGCCGCACTCTCTGCTGAGTGATGTGCTGTCCCAGCGTGAGTACTAGGAACCGCCGCACCTGCTATCGCTGAGTCTTTAAGTAAAACTCCTTCAACAGTCACCCCTGCTGCTGAGTCCTTCTCGTTGATAACATCCACCAATAGACTCTTATCACCATCAATAGTCACATCACCAGCTAAATCAAGAGTTGCTTCCCCTTCTACAGCAGCAATAGCCGCTGCGTCATTGTATATAGTGAGTTCAGCCGCTAATCCACTACCATCAAAACTAGCTAATCTATTTGCAGTACCAGTATGACCTGAGTTTATCCAAGCTAAGTTCCCTAGGTCGTCATGGTTAGTGGCTATCCCCACACCAAACTGTACATCAAATGGATTCTGTACTGTAGTAAATACAGATGCATCTTTTTTGATTACAATCTTCGCAATCAATGTTACATGGAAGCTATTAAACCAAGGTGGCAAAGTACCTGGGGCTATCGCTTCTTCAGCGTCGGTCAGTGTGTAATCAGCCACCCCATAAACTACATGATAGTTATCACTCTCAGGAGAGAGGTAGACCCAGTGTACTCCATACTTATTATTTGATAGGTTAGCTAATCCTGCGCTAATGTCGTTGTACTGGGTGTTACTTATCGCAGCCTGAGTAAGAACCTCAGTCCATGTACCACCATTCTGATGCCAGTAACTAAATCTGCCCGCCGATGAAGTGTCCAAGGCACTAGTAGCCACTTCCAGAAGTGCCAGCCACCATGCTCCAGCAGTTACTGCAATATTCCGAGTACCAGTTTCAGATGTAACTGACCCTGATTGCCTTGAGTACGCATCTACAAAGACTAATCTCTTTGCTAGTAACTGACTTACTTGAGAAGATGGAATATGCACGTTAGAAATATGTACGTCAGTACCCTCTCTATACACTACGGCCAGAATCACATTCCGGTGTACATCTGACCTCGGGGTTGTAGATACAGAAATCTGCGGTGCGCCTGAGTTATACTCAGCCCATATGAAGTTCAGGCTGTTGTCAGTAAGTGCCTGCCCACTGACTGCTGCAAACTCAGCAGACCATAATTCACCAATGTTAGAATCGGTAGCGCGTATATAAATCTCACCAGCCGTGATATCTATAGTCCCACTACCACCGTCAGAAGCTACTCCACCAGATACTAGTGCTGTAGAATTCGCAGTATTAATGAAATCTTCAACATTAACAGCAGCAGCAGTACTAATATTCTGAATACTTACATTAGCAGCAGTTACCGTAGGAATATATTCAGTAAACACGATAGGCCCGAGTGATGTGCAGATATAAAACCTACCATCATCCGGGTCAAACCAAGGTATACCTAATACTACATCAGAATCACTAGGCGTAGCATGACTAATGTATATACCTTGTTCCGCAAATTGTGATTCATGCTTATTTGACACGCCGCTGTACCTTACCCGCAGTGACTACTAGCTCTGTCTTGCAATCACACATAAACACTGCCCGGGCCATTTCTGCAATGTGTAGGTCATTGACTATATCCCACATGCGACTACACTCTGGGCAGGCCACGGTACCCTCAAGGGGAGTAGACCCAACCACGACAAGTAAGCGGTCGAACTCTGCTTTGAGTGCAGCAAACTCACGGGCAAAGTCTTTGCCATCCTGGCCTACCTTACCCTGTATGCCTGGGTTGCCCGGGATGCCTTGTGGGCCGGGGGAGCCAGTGGCACCGGGTTCACCTTGCTCACCCGTATCACCAACTTCACCATTGATGCCGCTGGCACCTTGAGCACCGGGTTCACCGGGTTGCCCGTCTGAGCCTTTGGGGCCACGGGTACCTGACTTACCCTCCGGGCCTTGTATGCCTTCGTTGCCACGTTCCCCGCGTATGCCAGTGTAGCCTTGGCTACCGGGTGTACCAGGGTCACCGGGTCTGCCTTGTGGGCCGGGTTCACCTTGTATGCCGGGTTCACCATCTATAGCACCTGGACCGGGTTCACCAGTAGGGCCGGGTAGACCACGCTGGCCTTGTTTACCTTCCGGGCCTTCGGGTCCACCAGACGGGCCAGCGGGGCCAGCACTACCAGTCTTACCCCGGTATACTGTGTCTATTTCCTCAATGCACCGGGCATGTACTGTGGATGTCATGGTCGGGTTGCCGTGTGAGTCGGCTACAACCTGGGACATGATGGCCTGGCCGGGTTCAAAGGCTAGTGTACAAGCGGGGCATAGTTTAGGTATGTCCATACTATACCCCCAGTGCTAGGCGTTCAAGCCTGTACATGTTAGCAATCTGTTCGGCAGTGAGTTCGGCTAGTACAAAGAACGGGCCACAAGGGCCACCCGCTATGATGCCATCGAACAACTGTTCCTTGGCCCCACCCGTACCTTCGAGGTAGCCAAGGGACATGATGGTAGCTAGGTCTTCTGCATTGGCAAACCCAGCATCGTCAACGATGTCTGCATCGTCGGCAGCTACACCATCTATATAGATGGACACACCCGCAGCATCGGTACCGCCATCCCAAGTTGCTACTACAAAGTACCAGGTGTTGACTGTAAGGGCTACATCATCCTTCCGACCTACTGCTGCGTTTTCGGATTCATCATAGATGGTAAGGCCAATGTCACCATTGCTGTCTACGCTGAAGTGAAACTCCCGGAGCGGGGTAGCTGTAGTTTCATCCCACTTAGCGAGTATAACATTGCTAGCAATGGTGTTGAGGTATATCCACGCACCCATACTGAACGCCCCGACATCGGACCAGTAGGCATTGTCGGGTGTGTCCATTTCCTCGTCTGTACCATTCATGGTTAGGACGGGAATGAGCTCTTTCCAGCTACCCGGACTGTTCAGGTTGAACGGGGTGTCGAATGCACTAAGGGCTTCGTTGGGAGTCCATGTCGGAGCAAGCCCGGATGCATGGAACTTCGCACCTACGAAGGTACTGGCACTGACTAGACCAGCGTTCTTTTCATCACCGAAGTTAACCAGTGTGGCAGTGTTACCAAGCTGGGTTTGCCGGTTGTGGTAGATGCTGGCCCAGAATGCCTTCGTGTCCCGGCGTAGTTCATCAAGTGAAAACTCTGAGGGTGTGTCTTGCACAGACATTATGACCCTCCAAAGTATACTACCCGAACAGTGGCCGATGACCCACCAGTGTCAAGTATCATGCGGAAAGTCTTGAGGTCACCCTGGCCAATTACACGAAGCGGGTCATTGCCCGCAAACTTACGGGGACTACCCTCACTACCCCCGGCTGTCGGGTCTTGAGACGCATTCCACCGGATCGGTCCCCCTGCCTCAACGTATACAAGGGCTTCTTGTACGTTGCCATTCACACCACTACTGCCGGGGTATTCAGAAGCGGTAAACCCAATTGCTGAGGTTGAGACCGTGATGGACTCATCACCTTTTTGTGTTAATGCCATCTTAAATCCTTTAATACGTACTGATAAAGATGTATGTGTGAGTTTACGGGGCTATTTGCAAATACACCAATGCATGTTCGGCTGTGATGTTGGGGTGGATAGTCACACCCAATGGCTGATGCCCCGTAATGTCATTGGTCTGATGTATGGATTCCACCGCTCCATCGGTTTGGAAACTGGCTATGATTTGCTGACCCTCGTTGAGGGTAAGGTCTTGCAACACTACCGCAGGTCCCCAGGTTTGTATCCACCCGTAGAAATCAGCAGTGAATGCTACTGGAGTTACTCCCGTGATTAAGGCAGTGGGCGGGCTAGGGTGGATTATGTTCTTGTAGTATGTGCTGTGAGTGAGGGATACCGTAGTACCCGCCACAAATGCCACTTTGATTTTGTCATATAGATGTATGTTACCAGCAGCACTAGCTAGGATAGCATCATGGTACCTGATTTGGTAGAGGTGGCCTTCACCAGTATCGTCGTTGGTATGAAGCCATCCACCCGCAAACTCATTGGCAGCTATGGCTGTGTTGCTACCATTGGTCACCTCCACTACTTTCCTGCCCGCAGCCGGGGTATCCACGGCCATGTCAGTTACGTCACCATTGGCTTCGATGACCTGGGACTGAACTGCCTTCGCTACCGCGATGCCGGAAGCACCTATCTGTGTGTACCTAAACACTCGCTCACCAAGTTGCATCCGGGTACCAAGTGCCCACACACCCGAAGCACTCTCTTGATGTATGTCTATGAAGTTGTCCCCGCCACCTATCTGGTCGCGGTTAATGATGCCATTGTTGGGGTTTCGGACATCTACTTCCCCCGTTCTAGTGACCATGATTTACTCCAGTGTCAGGAACACGGTAGACCAGGTATCGTCAGCACCTACTACCATGATTTCACCGACTATTTGTTCCTTGACTACCAGGGCTGTGCCACGGGGACCACCAGCACCCGCTGTGCCGGTAACACCCGTCATGGGGTTACCTGCAATTACAGTGCCTTCGGTCAGGACTGATGCCGGGCCACGGGTCTGTACCCAGCCAAATTTGGCGTTGGTGATTACTGATTGAGCTACACCAACTAGACGAGCTGTCGGGGTACTGACTATGGCTTGTAGCACCTCACCCCATGGGCTTTGGATGAAGCTGACTGTACCCGCAGCCGGAAGGGCTACTACCAGCGGGTCTACCAGTATGGTAGCAAATGCTGTCGTACCATCGGATGATGCGTTGGACTTAATCTTGTACGCATAGCCCGCACCAGTTGACCCAGCATCCTGGACTACAAACCCATCTTGGTACTCATCAGTGGTGATGGCCGTAGCACTCGGGGTCATCGTTAGTGTGGTAGCCCCAATGGAGAGGGTGTCCACTGCTTCGGTAACGTGCCCGGCTACCGGGGCCATGCCTTGCAGAACATTCCCGGCTATGAGGCTACTAGCACCCGCAAGAGCGTAACGGAATGTACGCTCACCATAGATGAGCTTGGTGCCCAGAGGCCATTGTTTAGCTGTATCGTTCTGAGACAGCGGGTCTATGTTGGGTATGCCTGGATGTACAGCCCGCCAATCGAACCCAGACGGTGGTACTTCCAGAATCATACCCTCACGGGTAACGAATAACCCACCCCGCAGACCTATACTTAGATTACGGTCAACCATTGTGAGGTCTCCTAGGGGTTATTCGATAGTTACCATTACCATGATGGTATCGCCATTTGTGCTGGATGCTTCCATTGTCTTACCCACAACGCTCTCTTTGACTGCGAGGGCTGTGGTACGTGGGCCAACGGATGCAGCAGTGGTCCCCGTGGGTACGACCAAATCGTTACCAATTACAGAGGTACCGATAAGCAGGACTGATGCGGGACCGTGTGTCAGTATCCACCCGTACTGTGCGTTGGTTACAATAGCCTGGGCTACACCAACAGGCGCTCCTATGCGGGTAGTGACGGCTGTAGCAATCACTTCACCGTATGGGCTTTGGATTAGAGTGGCCTTCGGGGTAGATGCCCCCGTTACCACGATGGGGTCGACTAGGGTGATGGTGAATGCAGCCTGAGATTCTTCTACAGGGTGGGACAGAATCTTGTATGCGTAGCCTGCGCCGGTACCGCTGAGGATGCTACAGTAGCCATCTTGGTATTCGTTGGCTGTGATGTTGGTACCAGACGGGGTGAATAACAGAGTAGTCTCACCCGCAGTCATTACAACTGTTTCATCGGTGTGCCCGGAGATGACGGCTTTCGCACCGATTACTTGCCCGACTACGAGGGATGAACCACCGTTCAGGCAGTACCGGAACCAGCGGTCACCGTAGCGTAGCATGGTACCCAGCGGGTATTTTTGTAATGCATCGTCGTCAGTGAACGGGTCGATGTCGTTACGGGGGCCACCCGCTGTGCGAAAGTCAAACCCAGACGGGGGTACTTCCAGTACCATCCCATTGCCTACGCTGTATTGTCCTCCACGGTGACTTACAACTAAATTTCTGTCAGCCATGATTTCTCCTTTACCTATTATGAACTTTTAGGATGGCATACATTACCCGGTATGCCAGCGGGTTGCAGGAGACCCACCGGGGATGTTCTACGCAGTGGGTGTGGCGCCTGTGATGTCAGTGATCCGGGCTATGCCCAGGGTTGACCCGCAGGTAAGGGTGCTGTAGTTGGTAAGGCGAAGACCAGCGGCATCGAAATCTTCGAGTTTGTCGAAGCGTTCAACCCGGAATGGTTCACCATTGGCATGGGTGTCGCCACCAAAGCGGTAGTTGATGCCGGGGTCGTTTTGGGACATGCCGTTGCCTTGTTTGATGAGGAACATCGAGAAGTTGTTGAGGCTGGCATCAGAGGCACGGGCATCGCTGCCTTGGCCTACGTTGGCAGTCTCGGGTAGCATGTAGTCGGAACGCATGATGGGTGTACCACCCCAAATTGGGATGGGTGCCCCAACTTGCTGTGGTGACCATATCACGCTGCCAAGCA
>SDBT01001244.1_pt1 | contig 44203 bp, 71 predicted proteins | sample 2277101 | NCBI WGS metagenome assembly SDBT01 (sample SAMN10404973, study PRJNA504765) | marine sediment metagenome | isolation source: marine sediment core GS10_PC15, 103 cmbsf | place: Arctic Ocean: Southern Knipovich Ridge | collected 2010
CCCACCCTGGTTGCAATCCAGTCCAGAACAATCTGGGCTCGGAGGGTCGTCAAGTCTCGGAGGTTCGCGACACCCCATTCGCGGACACCGTTGAACTGCTTGTCGATGTCCGGCATGGCCATCCCGGCTGCCTTGAGAGCGTTCTTGATAGCGTCCTGCTGTTCGTCACTGCACGGCTGGCTGTCTGGGGTAACCTCGGGCGTGGTTGCCTTCTTGGTAGTGCGCTTGGGCTTCAAAGGCTGCGTGTCCTTGACCTCGCCAATGTCGCCGGCGGGTGGCTCGGTGAAGGGTAGCTCTTCCGGTGTCTCGTGGAACTCGCCGTTTGGCGGCAGTTCGCCAGTGGTGGTATTGACCGGCCCGCTTGGGGTATCGACGTACCGCTCGTCAACCACATCCACGCCCTGCGGCAACGCATCGGGATTCAGCCGACCAAAGGCGTTGCGCTCTGACCTGATGAATGCCATGTTGGCGCGTGAATTACCCTTGTCCTCGCCTTGGAAGTGACCGCCGGTCTTGGGATACTTGCCGTAGCCCTGAGCCTCTAGCCCGGTGGCGGTGCGGAGCTTGGTAATGGCGACGATGTTGGCCTTGTCCACGTCGCCGAAGATGGCCTTCTGCTCGTCGTTGGTCATAATGCGAGGCGTGTTGTCCGTGTAGCCGAAGGCACCCCGCCGGGACATCATCAGCCGGGTTGCGCCGATCCCGAGAACCATTGTCCAGCTGGTGCCGTACTTGATGAGGTAGAGGTGCTTCAGTAGCGGGTGAAGGCCGAAGTCGTGGCACACCTTGGCTGCCTTCCAGACCTCAATCTCCGGGGCATCTCGCCAGATTGTCGTCAGTACCTTTGTGGCTTGCTCCTCGGTGAGCATCCCACTGAGCGGCAGACCTTTGGCCATCAGCATTTGGGCGGCGTCTACTCCGTGTGTCTCTGTCACGTTGTCAATCCTCCTCTGTTTCTCCTGATTCAGTGTGTCCTCGCCTTTCGGCGGTAGAAACTGTTTGACGATTGGTGCGGCATCGTGGGCTACGTCCGAGCAGGCGACGTATCGTTCCTTGGTGACGGGGTTGAGGAACGCGGCTGTCTTGCGCCCGCACTCACCGCATACGTGCTGACGTACAATGGCGTCTACCTCTTTACTGGTTGTGCCCTCAGGGATTACGTACATCAGTTCAACCTAAACTCGGTGGGCCTCGACTGCATCACGCCCTCTTCTGCCTTCTTGGCCTCGATGGTGCGTTCCCATTGGGCTTCATGTTCCTCGAAAGAGCGGCGAGGGCCTGAGCGCCTGAAGGCTACGTACCCATATGACTGCCCGTTGATTGTGCAAGTCCCCCGAATCGGCCAACCATACCAAGTGGCGATGCGCCCAGACGCCGGTAATTCGTAAGGTAGGTAAGCAAGCATATCAAGTCCGCTCTCTTGGAACGTCCCCTCAACCAGAAGCCCATACCGGCCAATCTCCACCTCTCCTATTGAAGCCAGAGCACCTGCTGGACTGTGGTATTCATCCCCGACCTGCACGGCCCTTGTCCGCTCTTCCGTCATGCTTCCTTATCCTTCGGTTCCACCACGCACGGCGGCTTGGCTTTAGGCCATTGGGAGATGGGTGGCAGGTTGAGCCGTCGCGCCGTCTTGAGGGCCAATTCCCTTGTTGCCGGTGGTCTCGCTGTACTGCGTCCTCGTAGTGGCATGTCAGTTGGCCTCCTTTGATTCTAACCGACGAGCCTGCTTGTATAGCTTCTTCTTGGCAGTCTCGGCATTCTCTAGCACCTCATCAGCTTCCAGTCTCAGACTATTAGCCTTATTCTTGAGGACATCCCCCAACGATAGATACCGGCTACACTCAGGGCACAGACTTGTTGTGGTTTGCTCCCAAGTCAGGAAGATGGCATCGTTGTCCAAGAGTCGAACGATGTCTAACTCGCTTCCGTCAGGCTTCCCACCTTGCCCAAAAGTATAGGTATCACTCAGCCAAGCACCCTCCTTGCAGAGGATTGCGAAATGGGCATCCTCCGGGCTGTAGGCGAAATGCACCATATACTTGTAGCTAAAGTCGTGTGTGATAAATAGGGTATCATGTATATGGTTCCTCAGATTCTTCTCGGTAGCCAGAATGTGCTTCTTCTCTTTCAGGGCGTTGATTTGTGCGTCAATACTCTTGCTCATCCCTTCACCTTGACCTGCCTCCTTTGTGGCCAGTGGGGCTACTGTCCGTCTTCGTTACCTCCGCTGGCGCTAGGCTGTACAGCCTATCCTTCACCCCACCAGCCAACCACACTCTAGCACACAAAGAGGGGTCTGTCAAGTGCCCTATTGACACGGCCCTCTCGCTGTGATACCATGGCATTGTGAAGAAGAAATACAGCACTACCGTAACCGTTCATGGGAGACGCCCGGCTGACGCTACGCTTGAGAAAGCCCTTGAGCTACGCGAGCACTTGACACTTCAGGAGATTGCGACCCTGTGGGGCATCAGCCGTCAGCGCGTGTGGGCGCTAGAGAAGAGAGCGAAGGAACTGAGGGACGCAGCGTGAGAGTGTTGGTAGCCTGCGAGTTCTCTGGAATTGTACGTGAGGCCTTCCGCAAGCGAGGGCACGACGCTTGGAGTTGCGATTTGGAGCCAGCCGAGGATAATTCACCATTCCATTATCGGGGGAATGTTTTTGACCTTCTCACTTTTAGGCACAGTTGGGATATGATGCTGGCTTTCCCCCCATGCACACACCTAACCGCATCTGGGGCACGCTATTGGGTTAAAAAGCGTGCCTCGGGGGAACTTGATATTTCCTTCTCGTTTTTCATGGGGCTTACCAAAGCGGCCATCCCTCGTGTTTGTATAGAAAACCCAGTTGGCATCATATCAACACTCTGGCGACGACCCGACCAGATAATCCACCCTTATCAGTTCGGTCACCCAGAGAGGAAGATGACTTGTCTTTGGTTGAAGGGGCTACCCCATCTAGCCCCTACAGCGGTACTCCCAAAACCTCCGCCCAAAGGCTACTGCATAAGACAATCCGGCCCGCGCAAGGGACGACGGTATAATTACTATTACCACCAAGGTAAGTCGGCTAAGGAGCGCAGCCGCACCTTTCAGGGAATAGCCGACGCAATGGCCGAGCAGTGGGGCAACGAATGACCGACCTGACTGACCACCAATCAAAACTCCTGGCCTACATCGCCGACCACCCAGTGATAGAGCGACGCAGTGACTTCATCGCTGCTGGCATACCGCCTGACCTGATAGGTGGGCTCCTTGACGGGCTGGTGGCGTGTGGTGAGCTTGTGATGGACGGCACGAAGTACATACCCGGCCCCGGTCTTCCCGACATCGCTTACTCAGCCGAAGACGCCGCCGTTGCCGACGTGTTGCTTACCGTTAGGGGCGCAAGCGGGAAGAAGGACTGGCCTCAGGTGCTTGAGATGGTTGCGAAGCTCCGCGCCGACTTCCCCTTGGTCAACATCCTAGAACAGGTAGAACACTGGGCAGCCTACAAACTCGACCACCCCCTCACGGCCAAGAGCAACGTCGCATCACAGCTACACACTTGGATGAAGAAGTCTCTGGAATATAAGGCAGACGCCACCGCTCGACCTGTCCCCTTCGGCGGCGACAAAAGCGATAAGCGTTCCAATGACCCCGACAAGTACGTCAAGGGCAAGTACGGTCACATGGTAGACCGAGGTTACTGATGAAGTTCAACGCGCTTGACCAACGGATGTTGAGGTTGTTGTCTCGTGGCTGGACGCAGAAGGAAATCGCCAAGGTCATGTCGTACAGCCCTAGCGCCATTCACCGGCGACTGCGTGACCATATCTACCCTGCCTTAGGCGCAGCGAACGCCACGCAGGCGGTCTATCGGGCAGTCAAGGCGGGCTTGATACTGTGAAAGCGTGACGGCGAAAACAGACGGCGGCATAGCGGCACAGGTAGCGGTGGCCTTAGGTATGCCTAAGCCTGCGGGCGGCGAGGCTTACTATCTGCTCAGGAAGAGAATGGATGCTACCCAAGCCATCATCTACCCCACCTTCCATGACTGGCTGCGTTCTCGATGGACGCCTCAAGGCTTTCAGTTCAACATCACGGCGGCAGACCTGGACAGGCTGGCGGAGGGCAAAGCGCCAATGGGGATGGTGGAATAATGGGCTATTTCAGTAACGGGACAGAAGGCAGGATGTACGAGGCTGAGGTCTGCGACAAGTGCATTCACTACCCCCACGAGGATGTCGGGTGCCCTGTCATGGAGCTTCACATGCTGTACAACTACGAACAGCACGACAACAAGGACATAGCCAACTGCCTTGACACGCTCATTCCACGGTCAAAGGACGGACTGAGTAACGAGCAATGCCTGATGTTCCACCAAGACCCCAGTTGGGTTGACCCCCGACAGATGCGGCTGTTCGCGACGGCGAAGTGAAAATAGAAACGACCATCATGGTAGACCCGACCCCGAAGGCTAGACTACAGGGCGGACGAATCGCCACATCGGCGATGGGTTAGGCGAATGGACACGGCGCTCGGCAAGACGACAGGCTTTACAGCGGATGTACTCGCGTCGGCTAACACGCTTGCCGCAGTCCAAGCAGAGTTTAGGCGAACTTTCTTTCGACCTATGCCTACCCCACCATTTAGAAGAACACGAGTAGCTACAGAACTTTCGTTTAGCCGCCAGACTCCGAGGCAATGTGAAATGGGCTTGGCACTCTGGACACACAAGCTCGGTTCGGCGGGATGCCATACTACACGCGAAGGAACAGTATTTTCGGGTGGCCGCCATGCTGGGTGCTATCCTCGGCATCAGAGACCCACACCCCGGACAGACCTCAGCCACAGGGACGTGGCGGAGGCCGAAGAAGAGAATGGAAACTCGCGGGTCGGGGACGTCACGAATCAGTTTGGCTGTGACTTCGCCGACCTGCTGGTCGTCCTTCCAGACGATGCCCGTGGCCGCATCAAGAACGGCTTTCAGCAGATTATCAACGTCGACTCTGTGCCGGTCCTTACGGTAGAATACAACCCTGACCCCAAACACCGATGTTTCGTCGACATCACCACGCAGAATATCCTTGAAAGCCCAAGCAAGTCGTTCTTGGTAGTCTTTGGTTTTCTGCGGCGTGTATGGTTTCCCGCTTCCTGTAAAACGGGGGCGTGCCTTGCTTGTTGGTTCTATGGCCAAGTCAATGCGAAGCCGCACGTCTGTCTCGGCAATACGGTAGGGCCAGTTCTGAAGGTCATACCCCTGTTCAACCACACTAATAGTATACACCAGTCTGCACGCCACAGTCAAACCGAGCAGCCGAGGATATACCTTCTGATTGAGGAGGATAGCGAGTGAAGCCGTACTACGACCACGCCGGCATCACCATCTACTGCGGCAACATGCTAGAACTTCTGCCCGACCTGTCTCCGGAGGTTGACCTAGCCCTCACGGACCCGCCGTACAACGCAAAGAACATCGGCGTGAGAGAGGGCCAGTTTACAGCGACGTTCCAGTTACCGGAGCCCGAATATCAGGCTTGGTGCCGCTCTTGGTTCGCCGCTCTCGAAGCGGTCACTCCTAACATCGTCGTCACCCCCGGCATCCGTAATGTCTTCAACTACCCAAGGGCGAAATGGATTGCCTGCTGGCACAAGCCGGGCGCGGTGTCTTACAACGCGACAGGCGGCTTCAACATCTGGGAGCCGATACTTCTGTATGGTGATGTTGGGCGCTACACCGACGACGTATTCAGTTCCACCCCACGGAACTTTGGCAAGGGACCAGAGAGAGACCACCCCTGCCCAAAGAATCTTGACCTGTGGTTGTGGTTGGTAGCGAAGATGGATGAGGGCGTTACCATCTTGGACCCTTTCCTGGGCAGTGGTACAACAGCCGTGGCCGCTAAGAAACTGAATCGCAAATGTATTGGCATCGACATCTCCGAGGAATACTGCGAGATAGCGGCCAAGCGATGCCAGCAAGAAGTCATGGAGTTGGGTGTCTGATGTACCGCCTAAAGGGCTACCCGCGTTGCTCAGGAGATATGTGCCTAGAGGATGAGTGGGTATGTATTCAGTGTGGGTCTCGTGTCCCGGTCAAACCTGTGGTGCGTCTGCCGCTAGTGAAGAACCAAGGTTGGCGGAACCGCAGTCAGGGAATTGACAGACCAGTGACTACTGTGGTACGGTGAAGGGTCGGCTCAGGCCGACCGCCTCCTTTGGGTTGAGAGTCCGAGACTAGCTGCTCGGGCTCTCCCCATTTCAGGAGGGGCACTCGGGGTAGTGCGAATAGTAAGTGTCATTGTGCCGAGCCTTGAAAGCAGGTGAGTTGCGCTGGATAACTTCCTGGCCGGGCCGGAGCATCTTGCGGCAGTCGTTACAATAATGCCGACCATCGCTCGCCTCGTAGATACCGCGTCTCTTGCTTCTACCGATCCCCTCAACGATTCTCTCTAGTATCTCCATGTCAGGGCCGTGGCAGCTTGACGATGCGGGAGGTGAATCGAAACGGAAAGAACTCTTCCCATACCAAATCCCTGAAGCCATTAGATTGTAGTTCCTCGACGATGATGGCCCTCATGCTCTCTTCCCACTCCGCCTCCGTCGGCCTCGGCCCATTCGCATCCTCTTGGACCCGGAGGGCGTCGGCCTTGAGGTCGAGGGTGTCTATCGTGATGCCGGCGTGCATCATGGCTTGGAACCGTTCATCAGTCAGGCCGCCCAGATAGCGGAACAGTTGTGACGCTGTGCCCTTGAAGGCGACACCGTGGGGCTTGGCTGGTTCGGGGACGGGGCGACACTTGGCACCATTCTGACCACCGAAGAGGGTTGAGCAGACATTTCGGCACGTCTCCAGACGAACGTGTGGCTCCTTGCCATGCTCGGAACAGGGGGCCTTGCATATACTAGCCGCCTCGCATTTGACCAACGGCGGCAGTACCGGTTTGGCTGGTTCGGGGGTGTAAACACACTGGACACGGAACCCCGCTCGGTGGCACATATACAGGCCGCAGACCTCTTTGTCCCTCTCGTCATGGGCTATCTGGTGGAAACAGACGCCCTCAGGCACGCCACACTCCTTGGCTTCTTGGCAAACTACCTGTTTCATGCCGTCACCTCTTTCTTGCCGTTCCTCACCTTGAGCAGGTTATAGATACGGCGACACTGGGGTTTCCTGCACTGGTGCAGTTCGTTCATGGCTCCGTCGATCAGTTCATCCCGCAGGTATCTCGCCGCGTAGCCGTCTTTGGGGCACCGAAACGGTTGCTTGCTCATTTTTGTTCTCCCTTGCACTTGGCGAAGAACGCGTCGGCTTCCTTTCGAGAAATGGCAACCACTCCGACATCGCATCGCTCACAGATGTAGTATTTCGTCACCTTCCCTCTCGGTACGATAGTCCACTTGTGTTTCATCTCTCCCTCCTGCGTTACTGGGTCGCCTTTGCGAGGGCGGCTTTGGCTCGGGTGACTGTTGCCGCCATACAGGCCGCCGGTGTGGTTCTACCGGCCTTCCCAGCCGCAATCCACTCCAGTGCCTCCCGGTACCCACTGAGTATCTCGGCCTGCTCTGTCAGTTTCTTGTGTTCGGCAACAAGGGCGGCGCGCAGGTTCTTGATAACGACGTGGTGTTTTGAGACCTCTGGGTCCCGTGATGCGCTACCCTCGTTCCAAGCGTCATGTCTGCTTCCTTCGACCATCCGGCGCAGGTAATCATCGTGGTGCTCATCTGGGCGCACATTCCGTACGTCTGGTGGTACGCGCTCGTATGGATTCTCCATGTCTCTCTCCTTATCTACCCTTTAGCCAGGTCCAGAAACCATAGACCAGAATCAGACCCAGCAGGGCAAGCTCGAGGTTCAGTACCAGCGCGTCGGGCTCGTAGTGATACTTGCCGGTTATCTTGACTGACAGCAACGACCACAGGAGGGCCAGGCTCTGTCCCGTAATGACGGCTGACTTGAACCTGCTGGTGATGTCCTGTCGCCTTGCCGCCTTGCGTTCTTTGTCATTCATGATGTCCTCCATGCCCCATCCCCCGACCTGCCCGGACCCCCAAGGTAGCCCAGGGAGGCGGGAGAGTGGCGGGCTAGTGTTGGTACTCGCTGTCGGGCAGCACAGCTATGCCGCCAGACATGAACCCGGCGTAAATCCAGACGCCCACGCTTCGGACTTCATCATGGTAGAAGTAGATGCTGCCCGAGGCGCCCCTCTGGACAAGCTGAATCCCGCTCGTAGGCGGTGGGTCTACTGCCACAGGACTGCAACCGGCGAGTGCCAAGGCTGCGAGTAGTATAAGAATGGTAATCGCTTTCATCGTTGCTCTCCTCAACCTGTTCATTCAGTGGGCGGGTAGTAGACCCCTTGCCATTCCTCCGTGGCGCCGGTTAGTTCTACTATAATGGAGCCGGTCGTTACCTTCCGAGTACCCGCCTCCTTGCTTATTCCTCAGATACAATAATGGGTTAGGCTTCCTGCATGAGGGCTTTGATACGGTTGCTCAACTCTGGCCCTTCACGGAGCCTTGCAATGAAGGTCGGGCAGGCTATGCAGTCCTTATCCTTACCGGCGTAGACAACCATGTTCAATATGTCGCCGAACATTGATTTGTTGGCTGCCTCTTTGTCGTCAGGGTCAGTGGGTTTCTCCCCCTTGAAGCTCACCTTGTCCTTGACTTCCGCCTCGGTCATTGTCGGTGGCTTCAAGCAGAACTTGTCCCACTGACAAGTTGAGCATTCCACCTGTTGCTCTACCTTTGTGTTCATTGTCCGCCCCCTCAGGTTTCACTCTCCCAGTATCATAAACCACTGGTTGGCATTTGTCAAGTAGGTAGACGTTACAGTTTACTAGATTGCTTGACATTTATTGGTGACGTGTTTTAGACTACTTGCATGGACACCGTACTGCTGGACACCACGCCCGCAGGGCTGAAGCGCATTAGAACTTTCCTTGAACTGACTCAGAAGGCGCTGGCTGGACTGCTGGGCGTCAGTGAGTGGACCATCCACAGGTGGGAACGCGGGCAGGGAAAACCTGGGCTTCTGCACCTGCGGGAACTGAATCGGCTGGTACGAGAGGCTGGAGGGTAAAGATGCCCGCCTGTGCTAGGTGCGGTAGCAGCAAGAAGATACACAGGCATCACAAAGTCCACAGAATTGATGGAGGCAGTGATGACCCTGACAATATCAAAGAACTTTGCCAGCCGTGCCACAGTTACGAGCACGGGAGAGCGCGGATTCTCATGCACTTGGAGTATGAATATGAGATGGGCCAAGCTAACCGGATTGCCCTCTGGGAGTATCGCCTTCGGGTCTTGGAGGGGTTCAACGCAGTAGAGGTGATTCGGGGTCGCGGTAAATACCGGTCTTACTGGAAAGACAAGGCTGCTAGAGCGCCATTACCCCCTCCACTGAGAATGAGGGTGGGCGACCGGAAAGTGCTGACCAGCCACGGTAAGGCGGCGCAAGAGGAGTAGGGTTGTGGCAGGACGCCCCCCGAAACAGACGGTTGACTACTTCCCTCACTACGTCAACGCATCCTCACGCAAGACACTCCTGATACTGGAACAGGAGTACGGGGCGGTCGGCTATGCCTTCTGGTTCAAGCTCCTGGAGCTTCTGGGCCGTACACCACGGCACTACTACACGTTCCCCAATCAAGAGGAACTGATGGCGCTTGCCGCCGCCACTAACGCCAGCCTGGACGACACCAAGAAGATACTCGGTATGCTGGCGCGGCTCGGGGCCATCGACGCCGAACTGCTGTCGGTCAACTGCATCTGGGCCGTCAATCTGGTAGCCAATGTGGCCTATGCTTACGACAAGAGGGAGGGCGATCCGCCGGCCAAGCCCACCCGGCAACAGGTCATTGAGGAATATAAGGCCGTTGGCGTCAAAGTATTCCCGGATACAGATATGGCATTTCCGGCCCCGGAAATAGGTAAAACCGGTCCGGAAATGGGCATTAACGGCTATTTCCAAGACAACAATGGCATTTCCGGACGTGAAGGGAAGGGAAGGGAACTACCCGAAGAGAAGGGGAAAGAAGGGGATGAGAGTCCGAGAGAAGGGTTACCGGAGAAATACCGTTACCGCAGTGACGGCCACCAACCCCTCTCACAAACCGACATCGACAACAACCCCAGTGGCAAGTGGCGATGCGTGGGCTTCACCGATAAGGTCACGTGGGACTTTGTCTGTGACGTGAAGGACCAGAAAGGCAAGTGCGGCGATCCGATTGTTGGCTGCGTGTGCGCGGAGCCGGTAGCATGACAAACCTGATAGAGCGGCATATCAAAAGACGAGGGAACTTGATTGACTTACGTGAGTGGGTCAATGGCGAGACTGAACTACGGCGACTCGCGCTCAAACGTGACAAGGCATGGCTTGCCCTAATCAGCATCATCAACATCGGGGCAAACGCAGTTGAGATTGACCCTCGATACCGTGGAGGCGACGATAGCCCGTACCTTGCTACCTACTGCGGCGACGACTAGACTATGCCAGCGGGAGTGGAGACATGAGCTTATTGACAGACGAGGAAATCGGCGACCTGCTTGACCTTGAGAAGGAGAGGGAATACCCCTGCTCAGTGGGCAGTGTTCTCACAGTCGATGTCGATGCCGTGGTCGAAGCTTCCCAAACCTTGACCCTAAAGGCTGTGGCTGAGTGGTTGGGGGAATATTGCGACAATCCCAAGCACGAGTCTCAAGCTAAACGCATCGCCTGTATCCGGTGCCTCTGGGAGTTGCAGGATGCGGGCACTTTTGGCAAGATGCCAGGGGGGGAATGATGGCTGAAGGACATCCCAAGAACGACCAGATTAACCGGGAGGACTTCAAGTATGTATTCGGAGTTGACCGGCCTTGGGGAGACACCCCAATGACAGACAAGCTAAGAGAGAAGATAGCCGACCACTTTATGGCCTACTCATATTGGTTAACAAGCCACTACGAATCGGTGGGGCAAAATGTTTTAGAGGCAGACCGCAGAGCCAAAGCCATCCTCGCCATACAGGAAATCAAGGAAGGTCTGGAACTACGGGAGAAGGCCCAGAGTGGTAACCTGGTGGAGTTGGATGAGAACCAGTCATACCCTGATTACGACTGGCTTTCCCCCGACGAGAAGGCGAGGGTGGCGTTCGTACACAAGGCCGATTGGGCCGCTGGCTTCAGGCGAGTCAAGGTGAAGGGATGATGGAGTGGCTATGGATTCCAGCTATCCTTGGTCTACTAGCTGGTGGATACTTGGCCTGGAGGGCACACTGACTAGCCCACCAGACGACACCAGGCAGGAGGGATGAGATGACACAGTGGGAGTACAAGATTCTCTTTAGTACCGTGATTGGCAATGACCAGAAACAGCTAAACGAACTTGGCTTGGAAGGGTGGGAGCTTGTAGCTACAACGAACTCAATGGCTGGAGTTGAGGGGTACGTGATGAAGCGCCCGCTGACTAACACCAAAGACACAGGAGGAGAATAACCTACCGCCAGCACTCCCCTGATAGCACCTGAGAAGCCCTGAGGGCTACGACAAGCGGGTCAAAGAGAGAGCCCCGGCGGTGAGTACCGGGGCTCTTTGGTGGATGGGTGTAGTGGGCTAGTCAGCGCTCCTCTATTCCGCTAACCCATCAGGAACGTCATCTGTCGTGTTGACGCTATACTCCAGATGTTCGCTCCAGCATTCCTCACAGAAGTACCCCCGACACCTATTGCAGCGGATCGCCGCTGGGTCTTGGCACATCCCTCGGTCTTCCCTGACACCACCCTTCCAGTCCGCGTACAGATGCACGCTACACGGATGCCCATTCGGGTTACCCCGCAGGCGGCTCATTTGTTAGCCTCCTATGGTTCCTATCACACTTATTGCCAGTTTACATACCAGCGATACTTGGTTAGGCCGTTTGTTAGGCGGGGGTTAACCTGAGTCCGTTTGTATTCGACGAATCTGTCTTTACCATCATAGTAACTTGTTGCTGCGGCGTACTTGTGGCGGCACGCGTGGCTTACAAGGGACTCAGATTTGGCTCGAACTGGCCCGTCGCAATCGCAACTAAACCTTTCCATTATCCCGCCTCCTTGGTCCCGCTGGTCAACAGGTACAGCGTGTTGACCGTCAGCTTCATCAGGTCCTTGAGCATTGCTTGGTACGCGCCGCTATCGGGCTGGTACATCGGAACCGTCAACGCGAGTAGCAGGACGGCGTACTCGCCCTTCCGGACTGCGGTTGTGTTCTTAGGCATTAGTGCCCTCGGTAGACATAGATACCAGACATTCCAGTGCCCCACTCCAGAAAGCCAGCGCCAAAGCCGAATCTGTAGCCATTAGGCTTGCACTTGACTAATCCCCAGAATGTCCGGCGTATGACAAGCACTCGATGGATGATTCTCATTGTCTCTACCCCCTTGCCTCATCAGTGCCGCTTCTTGCGACAGACCCGCTCGTTGAGCGGGTTTCGGCTAGTTGTCGCGCTTCACCTTCGAGTAACGGATGGCTTTAGTGGCAAGCTCGCAGGCTTCAACGAATGCGCCGGGTGCCATGCGGCGCTGGCCCAGTGGGAGCGTGACACCGCCGGCGCTATTGACTACCTCTTGGATTACAGCACCGCCGTATATGGCGTTGTAGTCAAGCTCCCAAGCGCCCACGTCCTTATAGTCCTGTGCCATGCTCGTGCCGCAAGCGTCCGCCAATCCCTCCACCGCTCTATACATATCCCTGCGAGTCGTTCTCATGTCCTTACCTCCTGTGCCTATTTTGCCGCACTTATGGTTCTTGGCGCATTCTGTCAACTTTGAGAAGGATATACGCTAAGTCTCTCCCCATTAGAGCATGGAGGTGTTGGAGCGTTTCGATTACCATTGATGCCCCATCGTAGGTGTTGGCCGCGCGTACCCTGGCGATAGCCGCCATGTATGCCTTGCTGCGGTCAATAGCCGCCTCCCAGTCCTGTTTCTCCATTACTCCACCAGGTTCCATTCTCACGCCCCCTAAGCCTCATCAGACCTACTATCTGTAGGTGACGGGGGTTACTCCCCGTTTCGGCTAGCTGCGTACCGGGAAACGGACTAGCTGCTCTACGTCAAAGTGCTCACCAATTGAGTCTGTGGGCAGTGATTGTTGTATCTTGACGATTAGGTATTCCGCGCCCGCGTAGCCCCTGGGGATACCCAGACCTGCCCAGTACGACCCACCATTTATCTTGATTATCAGGATACCGTTCGGGGTACGCTTTATGAGTTTCGCCGGTGGGTGGTCGATGCCGTGCATGGATACGCTTGAGTCCTTCTTTACGGTGATGTACCTCATGTCCTTACCTCCTGTGCCTGATACACTCATCATATCATACATATGCGTCATGTCAAGGGTCTGAGGGGTGCTTGGGCCATATTCTCACGAGATTCTCATGTTCAGGCTCGCCGGGGTAGGTCAGACGCGAGGTGAGGAATGGCGCTGAGAGGGCTTGAGTGACGTAAGGGCGATGGCCTGGTGTTGGGAGTGGTGAGTTGGTAGCGGGGTGAGCTTGGAAGGGGTAAGACGGCGATGGTTGCGTTCTTTTTCGGCCAACACATTATGTCAAGCACCTTGGTACTGCTGGAGAGATGGATCGCCGTTGCCATTCGGACCCTATTCCCCACTGGCACCCCACCTGTACACCACGGCGAGCCTGAGAAGGGGCCATATTGGGGCGCACAATAACGTTTATGCAAAGCTAGGCGTGGATTGGGCATAGGCGACGGGGGTAGGGGGGGGCTTCCTCGTTCCCGGAAAGGAAAGCATGATGCGGTCACTCTTACAGAAATATCCCCAGAAACAACTTGACCTTTGTGCTATACTGGCTGTATGGGAAACCTGCCTCAACCCCAGGAAACCGCCAAAGACCATGGCGAGGACGAGCTACGGAAGCTGGCGGCGAAGAGGGACCGGGCTAGAGATGCCTGGTTGCGAGTGCTGTGGCCACCGGTGTTCTTGATGTCCGTTGCCGAACTGGAGGCAGTTGTTGATGGGGAGAACCAATGAGCCCTCCCCAGAAGATACGATACCGTGGCCCCAATTCAAGGGTAAGGATTATTCGAAAGGCTTGTTACGAATATGGTGATATTGTGGTCTATGGGTTACTATCCGGCCTGATGCTCGCAGGGGAGTTCACCGCCGAAGCCTGTGCAGAGGCGATACTGGCGTTGATAGAGGCAGAGGTGAAGGCATGAAACAGAGACTTCCAATCGTTGAAGTGGAATGGGAAGACGCCGGCTCACACGGTAGTTGGGACGACGAGGACAGTCACCTGAAACAGGCCAAACCTCTCATCTGCTACTCGGTCGGTTATCTTGCGTCAAAAAGAGCCGACCGGATTATCCTGGTTGCCAGTCGCGCCAGTTATCAGGATGGGTCCAACTGGCAGCAGATACCGCGTGGTTGCATTCGCTCAATGCGATACGTTGAGAGGTGAAGGCGTGAACGAAACACTGGCAACAAAATGGAATCGTCTGTTCTGCCGACTATTTCATTTCCCATGGCACATTCCAAAAACAACTCTCCCGTGGCCAAATAGGTGTGACTTGTGCTACCGTCGTAAGGTGAGGTGAAGCCATGAGCGAGTGGAGACCGGAAGGATGGGATGCGGAGGACATCTACGCAGGGGCCGAACACATTGGCATGACATCGCTTGACCTTGTTGACGCTGGGGCCGACGCGATGCTGACGGCGTTGAGGCGGCGCGAGGGTTCCGAGTATTACCCACCTGAAGAAGGGAGAGTACAATCAGGGCACGTGGTCTTTATCCCCGACGCGCCGAAATGACCAACGCCGCACTAGGCTGGCTCATAATGGCAATCGTCGTCCTTGCCAGTCTGGGCATCTGGTGGAAGACGAGACCATGACGGAAGACAAGCCCAAGCACGCCGGGGGACGTCCCAAGAGGACAACCGAATGGCGAATCAAGACCCTTCGAGAGAATGCCTTCCAGTATCTTGAGGACTGCATGGGTGGCAAGTGCGTAACCAATGCCGCCCGGTCCACGCTGGCGTGGAAGATTGTCATGCAGGGCAAGGCATTCTCCCCTGGGGGTGAAGATGGAGAGCCGTCAGTCAGTTCCGATCCGTATGCCGACCACCTGAAAGAGGTCGCCGCGAAAGAGAAAGAGAAGGCCGAGTCGGAAACGGCAAATGCCGCGAATTGACTATTCGACAAACGCAAGTGATGAGGCGATGCGCCGCATGCAGGCCCGCTTCATCGAGGAGGCAATAAGAGCTTGGGACTACTACCGGGACAACGGGGAAGGTCGGCTGGCAAGTTACGAGGATTTCTTGCGAGGATATGTGGCGGCTAAGTGGTGGGTACTCAACAGGCTGGGCGACAACCTGCCCATGCTGGGATTGAACTGATATGAGCAAATGGCTCGGATTCGTCGTCTCCGTGATAGCGGTATCGCAGGCAGGGGCGCTGTTGTGGCACATGATAGTGATTGCCGCTAAAGGCAAGGTCTACTTCCACGAGCCCAATACAACCATCCTGGTACTGGGGATAGTACTACTAGGCACCTGTCTTGCCTTTGGCCTTTGGGGCTTAATGCACTTCGGAAGGGCCACTCGGCGACGCAAGCAATAGACATCTTGGCGACCGGGGGCTGTCTGGATAGAGCGGGTATCTTGACAGCCCCCTCTTTTTGGGTGTAGGCTAGTTTACATAACAGGGCGTAGCAAACTACGCGGAGGTCGTAATGGCTGGAAAGACGATACCGAAGGCAAGGAAAGGACGCTCAAGCGGCACGATTCCTTCCACCCCGGCAGGTCGCAACACCACACCTCCGGCCCTCAGGGGTCGCAAGCGCCGGAGATAGCCATGCCACATCTGGGAGAACGCAGGAGAACACCGAAGCGGCCCGTACGCCGAGTACCACCGCCGCCACCGCCCAGACGCAGGGCACCCGCCAGACGGAGGTAGCCATGCCTCTTAAAAAAGGCACCAGCCGGAAGACCATCTCGGCCAACATCCGGCGTGAAATCAAGGCCGGCAGACCTCAGAAGCAGGCCGTCGCAATCTCACTGGATAAGGCTCGGGAGTCCGGTGCCAAGATACCGAGAAGGCGAAAAAAGAAGTAGGGGGACATCCCATGCTGGATGCCGCAGAGCTAAAAGACCCCCTGCTCTACATCCCGAATAATCTGATGATTCTCACCAAGGATTCTCAGCTTGTTCCGATGCAGTTGTGGGAGCCGCAGAGACACTATCTTGAGCACCGGACACACAAGGATGTCTGCCTGAAGAACCGCCAGCAGGGTTTCTCCACGGCTGTCCTGGCCGGTAACGCCCACACGATTTTCACTCGCCCCTATCAGCAGGGCGTCATTATCACCCATGACGAAGAGACATCCACCTTTCTCCTGATGACGATTGACCGGTTCTATCGAAACTTGCCTCACAACCGGGGCAAGCGAAAGCAGGAGTGGTTGCCGCAGAGAAGTTGGTCGTCGGGTTCGCGCATGAGGTTCCCAGAACTCGACACCTATCTGTATATCGACTCGGCGAAGTCCGACTCAATCGGTATCGGCCACACGCTCTCGATTTGCCACCTGTCGGAACTTGCCAAATGGCCCCCGAAGAAAGCCCACGGGTTGTTCGCCGATGTCACTCAGGCCGTGCCGCCTACCGGGTGGATAACGGTCGAGTCAACACCGAGGGGTCGTGGAGGCAAGTTCTACGAACTCTACATGGCAGCCAAGGGTGGTGAGGTGGACTACCAGGCGTTCTTCTACCCGTGGTGGTGGGACCAAACTTGCGTCAGGCCAGCCCCGAAGAAACTGAGGTGGTCTTCAGACGAGCAAGACCTGGCCCGTTATGCGCTGAAGACCGACAATCAGGAACTCAGCGACGAGCAGATAGCGTTCCGGCGCGAGAAACTGGCCGACCTGAGAGACCTGTTCTTTCAGGAATATCCAGAGAATGATGTCGAGTGCTGGCTGTCCAGCGACCTCGGTGTCTTCGACGGCGTGGCGCTTCGGCAGTACTACCTCGATCGCTACACCGGCAAGAAGGAAGGTAACCTCGAAATCTGGAAGGACGTTGTCGGCGGCGAGAAATACGTTATCGGCGTTGACGCCGCCAGCGGGGCACCGCAGGGCGACTACCTCGTGGCGGCGGTTCTGTCTGTCAAACGCAATGAATACGTAGCGCGGCTTCGGGCCAAGATTCCACCCGACATCTTTGCGATGGAAGTCCTGCGGCTCGGCACCAGATATAACGACGCCGAAATAGGGGTTGAACGAACCGGGGGCCACGGGGCTGTTGTTCTTCACATCCTGCTTGATGAGAACTACCCCAACATCCATTATCATGTCGATTACGATGCTGTCATAAAGGACCGGGTTCTTCAGCCCGGTTGGAAGACCAGCCGGATGACAAAACCCATAATGGTCGATGCTTTGGCGGCGGCAGTCCGGTCGCATGACATCCAGTTTTGGAGCGAGAACCTGATTGACGAGTGCTCATCGTACATCTGGCAGGCCAACGAGACAGCCGGCCATGGACCGGGCCAGCATGACGACGAACTTGACGCCGTGATGATTGCCTTACAGGTCAGGGAACGGGCTCCGGTGGAGAATGCCCTGATGGAGGCACGCAGGCCGAAAATCGAGAGTTACGCCCCTAGCTGGTAGGAGGCCAAGGTGGGAACAAAGAGTAAAGGCACCGCTGGGGACCCTCAGGTTCTGACTGACACGAACGAACTCGAAGGTTTCTGGCATCTGCGCGACCACCAGATGCTTGAAGACAGGAAGATTCTCAACCTGTTTGAGAGTCATTTGGGTCACACCGAGCATGGTGTTCCGATTCTACGCAGTACGACGGACCACCCGTTCTGGATAAGCAATGATGCCAAGGTGAACTTCGAGACCGCGCTGGCGTTGATTTCGTCGTTCGACCCCCGCTTCAGAATGCCCCTTACGGTCAATCCCGATGCCGACCAACGGGAAAAGATGAGCAAGGCAGAGCGGTTCGCCCTTGGCATCTTCCGGGAACTTGACAAGCGGCGGCGGCGCGTCGGTGGTGTCGTCTGGCACCGGGACTTTGCCTACTGGGTGCTTGGCGGGTGGTACGCTGTCTTCACCATGGTCAAGCGGCAAGGCAAGTCTGTCCAGTTCCTCGCCGACCTGTGGGACCCGATAACGTGCTATCCCGAATGGGACGCCGACAAACTGGTGAAACTGGCGCGAAAGTTCGAAGTTGATGCCAAGACAGGACGCACGATGCTGCACGATTGGCAAACTGAGGGGGCGGATATAGCCACTGCCGGCTGGCCTGTTTCCGGTCAAGTGAACGTCATCAATTACTTCCGCGATGAAGACGGCAAGATTTTCAATGAGATACGGGTCGGAGATGTCGTTGTCCAATCCAAGTTCCTCAAGCAGTTTGAAAACAAGGGCATTCCAGTCAAGATTGGCGGTGTCGGCGTTCAGGAGAAGAGTTCGGCGGATTGGCAGATGAGATGGGGTGAAAGTTTTATCGCCGCCAACCGGCAGATGTATGACCACGAGAATACCATCTGGTCGCTTCTTGCCGAGATTATGCGGACACAGTCGTTCCCCAATCTGCTCAATATGACGAGAACGGGAAATGCCAGCGTTCGAACTGAAGATGTCAGGGGTCATGGCCAGGTTATCCCGTTGAAACAGGGCGATACACTTGACCTCTTGAGGAACGCCGCCGCCCCGAGTGAGGTCTTCCAACTGCTCGACATGATCCGCGTGCAGAAGCAGAAAGGGTCGCTGCCGGACATCGTCTTCGGAAGCGTGCCGGTGGAACTGTCGGGTTTTGCCATCGCGCAACTCATGGCGGCTATCCGGTTCAAGGTTGCGCCGTATCTTGAGGTCAAGGATGCGACCATGGGGGACATCACGACAAGTCTCCTGGAGCAATACCGCGACGGCGATGGTACTAAGGCGTTCCCGCCGGTGACGCTGATGACGGTTGACCCGAAGGCTCTACGGAAAGGCGAGTTCTACGTTGAGGACTTCAAACCGTCCGATGTGCCCGATACGACCTTTGTGGAAGTGGACACGCCGATAACGTCGGCTCTCGACAAGACCCAGCAAATCATCTTCGCCCGACAGGCCCTTGAGCAACCGCAGCTTCTGTCCCGTGAGACCCTGTGGGATGACATTCTGGAAGTTCAGGACGCCGAGCAGGAGAAGGTCAGGATTGCCGAGGATATGCTTGAAAGTAATCCGCTCATGCAGCAGTTGGCGATTCTGGAGGCGATGCAACGAAAAGCCGAGAAGTTGAGAGAGGCCGGTATGCCCACCAAGGCCGCTATTGTTGAGAGGGAAATACAACAGATTGAACTGAATCTCGGTCTGCGGCAAGGGATTCTCCAGCAGCCGGGGTCTCCCAGCGGTGTGCCGCCGAATGTGCTGCCGCCCGAGATGGGGACTGCCCCCGACCTTGGCATTGTCCCGCCTGGGCCGGTGAATCGCCAACCGGAGGGGCAACCCGGCAGAGTTGTAACACCCGGCAGCTTTGGGAGGTAGACAATGGCGATAGGACCGCAACCAACGCCCTTTCAGCCAGAACCGCCCCCCGAAGGGCCGATAACGGGGGTAGGTCTCGGGCAGGGCACCCTGCCATTTGCAATCAACATTCCGGGCCTCGGTGTGGTCGGTGTGGACTGGATCGTGGTAGGACAGGCGGTAGACGCGAGTAACCGCAGCGTCCTTGTCGTGGCACCAACTCCGTCGTTCGCCGAGTTGACGCCACAGCAGGCGGCTTTCTTGTTCAATTCGATGGTTGCTGTCGATGAGGAAAGCGGTCAGCAGCTTGACCCGATAGACGCTACTCCCGTTATCGCACAAGCATCATCTATACTGACAGGTCGCGGCCTGACGCCGTCGGATGTATTCCAGCAGATAAGCCAAAGGTCCTTCGTCGATATGCTCTTGGAAGCGGGACTCAATGAGAACCTGCTTCAGGAAGAAAGGGCGCTGGAACTTATTGCGCGGTCACTCACTTTCGCGCAAGGCGGTATCAATATCCCACTTGAGGCCCTACTGCATGACATCCCGGCAGCCGTTGAGAACCCGGAGTTCAGAAGCCCTTTGATTGAGGGGGGGCAACCACTGCCTGGCGAGTTTGGCACGCCACCGATACCACCGGGGGCGACTATGGCAGGTCAAGTGGAGATTGCAAGGGCACTTCAATCACTGCGAGGCATGACCTTCGAAACAGAGGAAGAAAGGCGTCAGGCTACTCGCGACTTGCTGGGGCCGCTCCTTACCAGACAGGTAGGTGAAGTATCGGGGCCGGTGCGGGGGGAGGCTGTCCGCTCCTTGATAGAGTCATTGCCTCAAGGTGCCGAACGGCGGAGGTTCGAATCGGCCTTTACGGAGTTGGTGGCTGCTGGAACCGGGAGGCCATTGAGACTTACCGCTCCTGCCGGCGAAATATCACTCGGCGAGGCCGAAGATATAGCGGCGAATGTGCGCGCAAAAGCACAAGCCGTACAGCGCCCGACGGCGGCTGAGTTTGAGGAACTAACCAGGAGGTCGCGGGCGAGAGCCCAGAGACGGGCGGCAATATGACCTTCGAACGCTCGCCCTTGTCGCAGGGGGCCGACCTTGCTATCGACAGAATCATTCAGGAAGGTGTCGTTGAGCAGGTAGCTGGCACACCGCCTCCAGAAGTGGCCGTTCCGCCTGCTGATGCTTTGCGTTTTGCCGGTTTCGCGGGCACGTTCCTTATTCCCAGTATATTCCAGCGCACCCGACGCGGGATGGCCCCGAGAGCGCCTGCGCTGCCAGTTGCCCCGGCGGGTCTGCCGCAAAGGCCGGAGGACATAGGGCTTCCCGGTCCTGCCGACCCCGCCACAGTGGCTCGGTTGAGACAGGAGGCGGGATTACCGCCAACAGGTCTGCCACCTCAGTTAGTCGAACTCGAAAACGAACGAAGGGCAGCGCAGGGACTAGCACCAATCTCCCCTGAAGGTGTCCCAGTAAGAGACCCACTGGCTGAATTGTCGCCGGTGGAACTAGCGTTTGCCCGAGAATCACTACAGGAGGGGCGCGGCTTAGAAGAGATACTTGACCTGAAACGACAGGGTTTCTCCATCACCGAAGACGGATTGGAGAAAGAAATCGCCGGCGGGGTCGGAGAAGGTGCCCGCGTTGATATACTGTTGATTGACAGACAGCAGCGTGTCTTCATCAATGATAGACGCATCGGAGACATTGACGAACAGGGCCAGTTCCAACCGTTCGAACTACCGCCCGAGCAGGTAGCGGAGTTTGAAGAACAGTTCAGGGAGAGGCGCGGCGAACTCAAGGAAGAAATCTCACGGATAACCCGACTGACCGAGGAAGAGCGCCAAGCCGAAAGGGAAGAGCAGGCCGCCAGAGAGGCAGCATTTCTGCGCGGCGAGTTGGAACCCACAGAAGCAGCCTTTGAAGCCGTCACCGCCGAGGAAGCAAGAGAACGGCAACCACTGACCGAAGAAGTGCGGGCGCTTGAGGAACAACTGACGCCGGTGGAGTTGCGCTTGCGTGCGGAAGGTATAGGGAATGAGGCCCGTCGCCAGAGAATCATTGCTGAGGTAACGTCGGCTGCGCTGTTCTTGGGCCTTCCCGTGCCGTCTTTCGGTGGCCTTGCCCGAGGCGCTGCTGCCTTGGCCGAACGCGGCGGTGCATTGGGTCTGTTTGGGCGGGGTGCATTTCAGGCGCTTCGCATCCCGGCTGCCCTTGAAGCAGGTTTTGGGAGAGCCTTGACGGCACCATTTAGGGGAGCGGCCAGAATACTCCAAGGCGCTAGGGCAACACGTAGTGAGGCCGTTGTCGCAAGAGCGAACAAGATTCTGGCAGATGCCGTCGCCGGCAGGCCAGTTCCCAGCCGGGATTTGACATTCATACGAAGGCAGGGCCCCGAACTGTTTGATGACCTCAACAGGGCTGTTGCCAGAATCCAGAGCAAACCGGCTCGCATGGCCATTCCTCCGGCTCCGGCTACTGAGGCCGAACAGATTGTCATAGTGAAGAACAAACTCCAAACCGTCTTGGATGAGTTTGCCAGAGTGGAGAAGGAAATAGTTGGCCCTGCCAAGAAGGCGGGACGTATCAGGCAGGCGCAAGCAGCCGATGAGGCTGTAGGGGAAATCAGAACTATAGCCGACATTGAGAGAGTGAAGTCCGTGAGGGCTGGCCAGATTATCCCCGAAGTGGAACTGCCGGCGGCCCAACTGACGCCCGTGGAGGATGCCCTGCTTGTCCAGTCAATTCACGACTCAGCCGTATTCCAAGAATTGCTGCCGAATGCAAGACTCAACACTTTCGTGGCATTCAACAAACTGCTGACTGGCGAGCGCATTGTGCAGTCAGAGCGAGTGCTTTTGGAGGAGGTACTGGGAATCACAATCGCCTCAGTGAAAACGACAGGGGAAAGAGTCTTCGGTCTTGTAAAGGACATCGTCACTTTCCCGCAGAGGCTACTGGCATCAACAGATAACTCGTTTCCCCTAAGACAGGCGTTGATAGTGACGGTTGGTGAGCCCGTACAGGCCATAAAGGCATTCAAGGCGCAACAGAGGATACTGTGGGCCGGTATCAAAGGGCGTAGCGTCAAGGCTCTACGGGCTGAAGCAGCCAAAGTAAGGCGGGAACTTGCTAACTCTGAGTTTGGTGTTGAGATGGGCGAAGGCGGTATGTTCTTGGGGCGACCAGGTAATCCCGAAGAAGCATTTCTAAGTAAACTGATAAGCAGAATACCGTTCCTGCGGGATATTCTCGGTCCGATTCTTAGCGTATCTGAGGAGTTGGCTACAACCTACGTTAATGTAATCCGTGCTGGTATCTTCGACAAATGGGCCAGAGCGAATGCTAAGACATGGGGGCCGCAGCAATACCGGCAACTGTCGAGACTCATCAACATCGCCACCGGGCGAGGCGTTATCCCCGGTAAAAAAGAGGTAATTGACCTTCTGAATGGTATCTTCTTCGCCCCGCGCCTTGTGGCTTCGCGTATTCAGATGCCCTTCGCTCCGTTCTTCAACCAACCTGCCACAGTAAGGTTGCTGGCAACTCGCTGGATAGTCGGCATGGTTGGTACTATCAGCGCGACAATGAAGCTCCTTGAGATCGGCGGCGTCATCGACAAGATAGAAACCGACCCGCGTTCCACCGACTTTATGAAGATGCGGGTTGGCAATACCCGGATTGACCCGTGGGGAGGCTATCAGCAATGGGTGACGTTGATAGCACGGTTGCTTACCAACGAGCGCAAGAGTTCAACGGGCGAGATTGTCGATGTGACCAAGGACGACGTCACAGGCCGATTCGTCCGATCCAAATTGTCCCCTGCCGCCGCTGCCGCGTGGGATGTCATTACCGGCGAGAGTTTCATCGGTGAGACGATAAGCACGGCCCGAGAAGACGTGCAGCGAGAGGCATTCAACAGACTGGTGCCCCTGTTCATTCAGGATGTACGAGAGGCAATGGAGGAAGACGGTTGGCAGGGCGGCTTGGCCGCGTCTCCAGGGTTCTTCGGATGGGGTATCACTGCATATCCCTCACGGCAGTTCGTCGAGTGGACTGACGCTGCCCAGATTGCTACTGGTATGGAGTTCACGCGGGATGAGGCAATCAACCTCCGAGGTGAGTTCGAAGAGGTCATGCAGTCGTGGGAAGAGTTCTGGGAACTACCGCGCGGGCGGGCCCGTAACGCATTCAGGCGAGACAACCCGGAAGTTGATGCCAGCCTTCATTTCTGGGGCGAAGTCTCGGACGTGAAGACCCCAGAGGCGGCGGCTATCGTCCAGCAATTACTGGACAAGTTCGAGATGCCGGACGAGTTGCTTCCCATCATGGAAGAGAAAGAGCCGTTCGACGAGGCCGGACTAACGCAGGATGACATATTCTTCTCATTCGTAGAGACGGTCCCTTCATTCTTCGCCGACTTCATACTGGAGAACCGGGACCAATTCGACCGCGCCAACCTGCCTGAGGCAATCCGCGCCGCCGAGGTGGAGTTCACCAATCTTCGCAGACTGAGGAGCCGTTACCGTCTCGCCACCAAGGGGCAGACTGACAGAGAACGAGAACGCTTCCGGGCATCGAATCCCGAACTCGATGCCGCTCTTGTGCTGTTGGGTGACGTGAGCACCTTCAAGAGCACTCAGGCGCGCGAGCAGGCTATCCGGCTGGCGGAGCAACTCGGGATACCGCAGGACATCATACCGGCCTTTCAACCACGTCCCGGTAGGGCCAGGGGTGTTAGCGGCGGCGGCGCAGCACCCGCTCCGGCTGGCGGGTTCCAAGTCCCCCGCGTCTTTCAGGCAAGGTAAGGACTTGACAAATCAACCTGAATCAGTATTATGTAAAGTAGGTAACGACGAAAGGAGGAGTCATGGCTAAGGAAGCAACTGCGGCCAAGGAAGCCGAACCCACCGACAAGAAGAAACCGTCGATGGTGCCTCTGAAGGACTTGCTGGTTCTCAAGAGCCAGAACACGTCCCTGAGGGAGCAACTGACAGAAGCCAAGACTAGAGCAACTACCGCCGAAAGCCGTGCCAAGATTGCTGGAGCCAGAGCCGAAGACGGCGATGACGACGCAATCAAGGTGGTCAAGACGGAGTTGCTGGCTCGTGACGCGGAACTCAGCACACGCGAGCAGAAGATTACCGAACGGGAAGGTGCTCTCGGAGAGAGGGAGGGCGACCTGACTGTCACCGCGCTGGTGGCTTCATACAAGTCACGGGGCCTGGAACTGGACGAGGAAACCCTGAAGGCCCAAGATGACCCTTCGGCATATGCGTCGGGGAAGTTCATCGAGCACCTGGAAGAAAAGGCCAAGAGCGGCGGCGAGGGCGATGGGGAGTCCGGCGACGCGGTAGTTGTCGAAAGCGGTTCACATGGGAAGGCCCCGCTGGACATTCTCAATATGCCGGATGACGTCTTCGAGAAACACTACGCCGAGCAGAAGGCCGCAGCACAGGCAAGATAACCCTCTCGAACGGAGGATACCATCATGGCCATTGAACTGATTGGCGTAGCGGGCATGACCGATGAACTCAAGCAGACTTTCGACAGGAAGCTGCTGATGGTCGCGCTCAAAGACATTGTCTTTCTCCAGTGGGGTGAGAAGCGCCCCATTCCTGCCCGAGGCGGCAAATCCATTGAGTTCCGCCGCTTTGAGCGAATCACCATCACCGCCGGTTCCTACACCCTGCTTGAGGGTACGGCACCCCTGACCACGAATGCGACGGTCACGGCAGTGTCCGGAACCATCTCGCAGTTCGGCCAGTTCTCGGAGATTTCCGACCTGCTCGAAACACAGGGCTTTGACCCCGTGATTGCCGAGTTCGCCGAAATCTACGGCCTGGCGATGGCGGAAGGGCTTGACGTGGTTGTGAGGAACGACCTGTCTTCGGCCACCACCATCCAGTTCGCCGACTCGCAGATTCAGGTCGGCACATCCGGCACGGGTGCGGTCGGGAGCGGCGGATTCCTCGATGCCGCCGAACTCAGGGAAGCCAAGAGGACTCTGCGCCGGAACGGGGCACGGCCCGTCATCGACAACAAGATGCTCTGTTTCCTCCACCCGGACAACACCAAAGACCTGTTTGAGGACCCCGATGTCTCCGAGGACTTCCAACAGGCCATGCCGCGAAGTGAGGCGAATCCGCTCTTCAGTGGTGTCCTCGGTGACTGGCAGGGTATTCGCTTCGTGGAGACGAACAATCTCCGCATCCGGGCCTCCTTCGGCATGAGCGGTGCCGACATCTACGAGGTCTTCGTCTTCGGTGCCCAGTTCTACGGTGTGTCGGAACTGGATGCGCTCTCGGCCCGCCTCATCGTCCATCCGAGGGGCACGGGCGGACACACGGATCCGCTGGAGCAGAAGAGCACAATCGGCTGGAAGGCTGCTCTGGCAACGACCATCCTGAACAATGACTTCGGCGTGAAGATAAACGTCTCTTCGAGCCGAAGCCTGTCTGCCTAAATTGCGGGGCAGAAACAAATAACGTAAGTGAATGGGGCGGGGCGGCGGGCTGATACCCCGCTCGCCCCACCTCAACACACGGAGGGCATTATGGGAAAGCCTGCAAATTGGTTCTGGAACTCAACCTCCCAGCAGTGGGAGATTCGCAACAGGAGCGGCCTTGCCATCGGCATCGGTGAAGGCGGCATTCAGTCGGCACTGACGGCCTCTTTCGCCAATTTGAACGTCGGTTCGACCCTGTCATTGGAAAGCCTAAAGGTTACTGGTGTCGGCACCATTGAAGACATGAACGTCGGCTCAACGGCTGTCATCGAAGACCTGGCCGTAGCGGGGCAGGGGACGATTGCGAATCTGCAAGCCGATGTTGGCACAATCACCGACCTCAACGTCGGGACGCTTGCCACAGCAGATGCCTTGCGGGTTGGCAGCGGTGCATCCATCGCCTTCATCCACAGTTTCATCGGAAGTTCGGCCCTCATCACTGCCGTTGGGAGTCTGACTCATAGTGTGGCTACGATTTCAGTGGCCGCAGGCGAAGATTTGGCTGTCGGTGATAGGGTGTTTGGTAATCCAAAGGCCGGTGCCGGTCTGGGAGCCCGAATATCGGTAGGGCCGTTCCGCGTGCCTTCGGTCAACACCCTCAACGTGGATATAGCCAATCTCGACCCGGATTCAGCGGGCAGTTTCCCGGCAGTCGGCTGGGACTTGACCGTAATGAGAAGTGTATAGCAGGAGGAACCATGTCTGAAGAAGAACCTACGGTAGGAACACCTGACGCGCCTCTGTACGTGTCGGAAAAGCCGGCCAAGGCGAAGGTCCCGAAACGGCGCAACAGCAAGCGCCAGGTAATCGCCGCACGGAAGGTTGCAAGGGCTGTCAAGAGGGCAGGCAACGCCGCAGAGCAGCGCAGAGTCCTCGAAGATTCTCTTGAAACTGTCGAGGATGTGGAGATCGACCAGGAGGAGGACAACAGGCCAGGGAGGCATATCGGTGGGGAGAAGATTGCTTGGAAGGAAAGCGACCTTCTGGAGAGATGGCCGGTGGTTGCTTTCGTGCCATCGGAAACACTCCCGATTTCCTTCAATGGAATACGTTACCAGATGATAGCCGGGAGAGAGTGCCATGTGCCGTCAGTCATTGTCAGGCAGTACAACGACCGGGTGAAGGCAAAGACCGACCCGGCCAAAGACCTGCTTCAAGGCACCGGCTTCAATACCGTCGTGGAGTTAGGTGCCGGGCCGCTCGGACCCGACCCGTCACTCGCAAAGTAAACGCCCAAAGGGCGAAATAAGGGGGTTTCGCTATGGTAGAATCAACTGTCGAGACTCAACGCGGCAAACCACGTATCGGCGTTGAGATCGCCAAGTCCTTCACCCTTCATCCAGTAGACGGCCAAGTGTCGAGCGGGGGAGTGCAATTCTCCTCCGTGGCTACTTTCGGCACAACGCCCGTCGAAATCTTCAACAAGGTCATCAACCCCGGCTACAACCAGCAACTGACGGAGCTTGAGGCCAATCTGGAAGCCAACTTTGAGGGCTTGAATGGCAGCTTCGTCGGGTCCATCAATTACCAGTGGGAGATGCAGGAAGCCTTCAGGACATCCGAGGGCACCGTTCTGACCGGCATTCTCATCTCCGTCAGTGGAACGATTGAGGACGCGATGGGCACACTTGCCAACATCACCCGCTCACTTGAGGGCTATATCCCTATCGGCAGCATCCCCCACAGCCCCGTGAGACTCATTCTAACGGTTGCTGGACTGCGTGCCAATGTGGGCGTGGCAAAGGTCACCAATAACTCATATGTGCGCTTAGTAGGCAATGTGTTGCCCGGCGGCGGATAGGGGGTTATTGTGGTTGACCCACTGTCCGACGCATTTGAGCAACTTGGCCCTATCCATTTGAAACGGATAGTCCGTAACCTTCAGGGGAATCCCCTTATCCTCGACCTTGACGGCGATACCACCGTTCAGGCCAGTGTAGACGATACGCTGGTCTTTACCGTTGGTGGTGAAATCGTTCTCACCTTGACGGACGCCTTATTGAGCGCCGATGGGCGGTATTCGGGGGTCACGGAGGCTGGCACAGCCGGAGCGACCCTCGCTTTTGGAGACCTTGTCTACTTTGATGGAGTAGGGGCAAACAACAAATGGGAACTGGCGGATGCCGATGCTGAAGCAACGGCCTTTGGGAAATTGGGGATATGCGTCCTGGCAGCCAATGAGGACGCTGCAACCCTGATTCTCCTGTGGGGCAAGGTCAGAGCCGATGCTGCCTTCCCCGCCCTCACCATCGGCGCTCCAGTTCACGTCGGCGTCACAGCCGGTGATATCCAGGTGGCGGCTCCTGTGGGGTCTGGCGATATAGTGAGAATCATTGGCTACGGCAATACCGCCGACGAATTGTACTTCTGTCCTGATAATACCTATATTGAGCTAGCGTAGGGACTTAAATGGCATTTCCACAAGTAGAAGCAACCAATAGCTCAACCGAAGCAGGAAATGAGACTAATCACACTGTGGATTTACCAGCAGGTATTCAAGCTGGTGAGACACTGCTGGTGTTCTTTGCTTGTGATGGAGTACCGTCAGTTGGGTGGCCCGGTGGCTGGAATGAAATCTTCGAGGTTCAATTCAGTGTTACTACACTTGCTGTTGCTTGGCGGAAAGCAACTGGTGGCGAGGGCGCGTCTATCACCGTTACAACGACAGTTGCTGAACAGTCAGCCCACGCTAGTTACAGGATAAGTGGGGCAACTGACCCGGCCATTACCCCACCAGAGGTCAGTACAGGAGTTAGTAGCACCAGCGCAAACCCTGACCCCGACTCATTGACTGCTAGTGGTGGCTCCAAGGAATATCTGTGGATTGTAGTTGAGGGCAATGACGGCACCCGAACTGTGAGTGCTTATCCGACAAACTATGATAGCAACCAGCTCAACCCAGGAGGAGGCATCGGCGCTCACGTCGGCGTTGCGTCTGATGAAGTAGAAACAGAGACAGAAGACCCTGGCACCTTTACTATCAATGGATCAGACCAGTGGATAGCCTGCACAGTCGCGGTCCACCCAGTAGTAGGCTGGGCAGGTGGAGACCCCCTTGGTGTAGCCATTGGGGGTATAGCCAAGATAAACGGGGTAGCCCTGGCAGATATTACAAAGGTAAATGGAGTAGCTTGAATGGTAGACCCACTATCTGATGCCTTCGAGCAACTGGGCCCTATCCACCTGAAGAGAATCATCCGCCAGCTTCAGGGCGCGGCGCTTGTCTTTGACGCGGACGGCGACACCACCATTCAGGCTGAAGTAGATGACATACTTGTCGTTACGGTCGGGGGTGTCACTCTTCTGACTTTAACTGATGCCAAGGCGACACTCACCAAGCCCCTGTTCATGGCAGAACTGGCTGCCGCCCTAGCAGATGTGGCCGGAGAGGGTCAGTTCTGGGTCAAGAGCCAGGCACCTAATGAGCCGTGGTTTACAGATGACGCTGGCAACGACATCTTCCTTGGCCAAGCGGACTACGCTGGTATATTCCGCGATGGCAACACCGACCCCACTAACATCACCATTCAGCATGGGTTTGAGCAGATAGCTGTCTATGACACCGATATGCCGGAGAACATATCCAACGGTGTCCACGGCGACGACAACATTGTAATCGGCGCAACTGGCGTCTATACCATAGAGTTCAGCATCAGCGCCACGCCGGCTGGCACAAACAAGACATTCGAGTTCTTTGGCTTTGAGATTGCGGCAGCAACTTCGGCGATAACCAGCACGACGGAAGATAACCCCGTCTTGGTCAACGCTACTGGGCACGGATTTACGTCAACCCAGAAGGTCAAACTGGCCGGGATTGCGACAGCGACCACGCTGAATGACCGCGTCTTCACTATTACCAGAATAACCGATAACCAGTTCTCCCTTCAGGAAGACAACGGCGGTGACGTGGACGGCACGGGACTTGGGGTTGGTAGCGGCGGTACTGCCGCTCTGGCGACTGAACTACCACAGATACATGCCCACAGGAAGTTCGCCAATCAGGACGTTGGGAATCTTTGTTCCAAAGGTATTGTTTCGCTGACCAAAGGCAACGCTTTGGAACTCTACGTCAAGAACATTACCGATGCCATCGACATTACCGTAGAAGCCAGTCAGTTCATGATGCAGCGAGCGGGCTGACCCGGCCATTTGACAAAGCCGGAGAAATAGGGTTTACTCTATGTAGTGAGTTGGGTGGTGGTGTGATGCGGTGAAATGATGGGCGGTAATGCCCTGCCAGTTGAAGAAAGGAATGCGCCAGAAGTCGCCAAGCGTCTCTGGCGTTTCTGCGTTCAATGAGAAAAAGGGCCGATGATGATACGTATGAAATAGTGGACATGAAAGGCGAGGAGGTCGTGATGTCTGTCACGGTTCTTCACCCTCACAAGTCCACCAAGGGGCACAAGCACGCCAATGAGGAGATATACTACTTCCACCAGGATGCGGTCATTCAAGTCGATACCCATGAGGTGTGGGTCAAGCCTGGGACGTTCCTGATAATCAAGCCTAACGAGTTTCACCGGGTAGTCAATGACACTGACGAGGATTTGAGTTTTGGATGCTGCTGGAGGACACATGACTAAGGTACTCGTAGTCGGGGATTTCGGCAAACCTCACCCCGGACACCTTGACCATATCCTGAAGGCGTCTATGTTGGGGGATGAACTCGTAATCTGTATGCACCCCGATGAAACAATAGAGCAGAAGAAAGACTATACTCCTGACCCTCTATACTACAGGTACGTAACGATTTCAGGGTGGGTAAAGCATCTGAAGTTGAATGCCCGCATTATCTTTAGTGACGACCCGTTGGCCGTGGAGGCTATTCGGAAGATACGACCGGATATATTTGCAAAGGGAGAGGATTACAATGCCCAGACCTTGCCTTGGGAAGAGGCAAGGGCGTGTGCGGCGGTCGGTTGTCAGATTATCTTCGGCGTAGGCAGCAAACTGGGTTCCAGCCGCAAGCGAACTGAGGCAACCGAATGAAAGTCCTCATTATCTCCCCACTCGGATACGCCGTCCACTCCGGTCTTCGGTACGCCGGCATAGAACGTCTGGCGGCTGAGTTCGCGCATGAGTTGGCCAAGAACCACGAGGTCACCATCATGGGCCGCAGCGATAGCCACTACGACCCCAGTGTGGAAGTGATTGGCTATCTGCCCGAGCATGGCGAGGACATCTTCAAGGAAGCTGAACTCTGCACGTACCTGAGGCATCAGTCAAGGTTTCGAGAGTACGATGTAATTCACGACTTCTCCCACCAGCACCTTGCCGCCCGGTTCAACAAACTGCCGACCGTCAATAACATCTGGCACGCTCCGGCTGTGGCGCGGTTCCCCAAGGCTCCATACAACATCATCTGCCCGTCCCGGTGGGCAGTCATTGAGTACCGCAAGCACTACGGGCAAACTGCCAAGTACATGCCGACGATTGTGCTTGATACGACTGTCTACAAACTCGCCGGCAAGAAGCGGAATAACCGGATGCTGTCCTTGGGAATGATAACCCCGAGGAAAGGTCATCTCGAAGCCGCCCGGCTGTGTATCGAAGCGGAGGTTCCTTTGGACATAGCCGGGCGCAAAGGAGGCGAGGCACCGGATTATGAGAAGGCGATTGACGAGATATGCCAGAATCCCCTGATTGACTATCTCGGTGAGGTCTCCGATGAAGAAAAGATTGACCTGTTCCAGACCAATGCGGGCCTCATCTTCTACAATCAGGAGGAGGAGGTCACGAGCCACAAGATTCAAGAAGCAATGCTTTGCGGAATGCCGGTGGTCTGCCCGCCTATTGGCGCGATACCAGAGATTGTCGTTGACAAGAGAGACGGCCTTTTGGTCCGAACAGATGAGGAATATATTGCGGCCCTCAATAATCTTCCACAACCTGATAGAGAGAGTCATCAAAGGGTGGTGAAAGCCTACGGTGTCAAAGAAGTGGTAGCGCAGTGGATTCCTCTCTACGAACAGGTAGCCGACGGCTTGCGATGGTGAAGGCCGTGGAGTATGAGAAGGACTACTTCGAGAACGGCGGCAAGATGGGCGGCTATGAAGGCTATGCGGACTATCTACCCCATGCCGACCGGGTCAAGAAACTCATAGCCATCACGCGGCCCCAGAGTGTGCTGGACGTGGGTTGCGCCTACGGCTACATGGTCAGGCATCTCCTGTGGCGTCATGTTACCGCTTATGGCTGCGACATCTCCAAGTACTGCGCCGACAAGTCAATGGAGATAATCCCCGGTCATTTCAAGCTGTGTCCGGCCTGGGAGTTACAGTTCAACGACAAGAGCTTTGACGTCATCTACTGCGAAGGCGTCTTGGAGCATATCCCTGAGGAGCGAATCAAACAGGTCTTCGCTGAGTTCGAGAGAGTGGCGTCAAGATTCTATCTCCAGATTAGCTTCGAGAACCACGAGAATGCCAAAGAGACCGAGGGGCACCTGTGTATGCACGATGCCTCGTGGTGGTTCCATCACATGCCCGAACACTCGTGGCTGTTCATAGGGGAATCCGGTACTGACGGCGGGAATAACTGGTTCTACAAGGGGTAAATAATGGACACTAGCGAGACCTACATCAAGATGTGTGATTGTCCCGAGATACAGGGTGGGCGTCGGCACGAAGTATTGGACGTCTGGCAGTATGCTCCAGACGGTAAGCACGTTGACCATTGGAGTCAGGTGTGGCTTCCCCGACAAGACCAGTTGCAGGAGATGGTGCTTGAGGACGAGTCTTATTGGCGCTACCAACGATACCAGTCGGACGCAAGGTACTTGGACATCATAGACGATATTCGGGCATTCTTCCACGGCAAATGTGGGCAGGGCGCAGACCTCATTCTGTCGCTGGAACAACTCTGGCTGGCCTTCGTGATGAAAGAGAAGCATGGTAAGGTATGGAGCGGCAGTGAATGGGGGATGGAGTGAAAATCCTCGCATTCAGTCCAATGGAGCTTCCTTGGGTACAAGGCGCACGGTACAGTGGACTTGAGAGACTGGCCGTTGAACACGCTGCCGAGTGGGCCATGCTTGGCCACGATGTCACCCTCTTGGCCCATTCAGAGACCACCGTGCCGCACAATGTCCGGTTCATTCCTTGCGAAGGCTACGTCAATGGCGACCGCACCATTCACGCCGAACTCAAGGCGTTCCAGAAGCATCAATCACTCTTCCGCGACTACGACGTTATCTGGGACATTGGCCATCTTCATTTGATTGCCCGCATGATGAAACTGCCCGTGGTGTCGGTCTTCTCTGCCAATCCCCAGTACGAGGCCCAAGCCAAGAACGAGAAAGCGCCATACAATCTCATCTCGTGGTCCAAGTGGGGAATTGGGCAGATCAGGAAGTACTACCAACGAGGGGCAGTTTACCAGGAGACCATCGTGGTAGACCCCGATGTCTACAAACCGAAAGGCAAGAGAGGAGACAGGTATCTCACGATAGGCCGAATGCACCCAGAGAAAGGGAACCTGAATGCGATACGGCTTTGCAAGCAACTCGGGCTGAAACTGGATGTGGTAGGCGGCAGAGGTTCCGAGGCTGGTGACAATGACGCCACGACTGAATATGAGAAGGCCCTCATGGAAGCCTGCGATGACGACCGAGTGTTCTACGGAGAAGTTTCCGACGAGCAGAAGATAGAACTCATGCAGTCCTGCGCGGGATTGCTCTACATCACCGGCCATGTGGAGATTACCAGTCACAAGGTACAGGAAGCGTTACTCTGCGGCGCTCCGGTGGTTATCCCCAATGCCGGTGGCCTGCCGGAGATAATCACTCATGGGGTCGATGGGTTTGTGTGTAGCAATCCTGACGAGTATCTAATGGCTGTCGCTCAGATGGACAAGCTCGACCCTTCCAAGACGCGAGACGAAGTGGTTGAGAAGTACCGGCCCGAGAACGTGGCGGAGGCCTACATCAAGCTCTTTGAGGAAGTGGCCGATGGGAGGCGATGGTGAAAGACCTCGTCCTGTTGCCCCTTCCTGACCGCGTTGCCAGCAACCCCAAGATGTACTTCCCCCTGTCTCTGCTTTACATCGCCGCCGCCGTCAAGGAAGCTGGCTTTGCGGTAGAGATAGTGGATTGCCGCGATGGTATGAAACCGCTGCCTCCTAGTCGATTCTACGGCTTCTCATGTGCCACTCCGCAGATAGATGAGGCAAAGAGGATAGCCCGGACCCTGGATGGGCAGACGATTGTGGGTGGCGCTCATGCTTCCCTGCTGCCGAATGACTGCCATAAGTCCTTTGACTACACGGTGGTTGGTGAGGGAGAGCACATCATAATAGACATTCTAGCCGGAAACCTAGACAAGGGCGTGCATATCGCTGAGAGGATATACGACATCAATACTCTCAAATACCCTGCATGGGACCTAGTGGATGAACCATTCTCAACGACCCTGTTTCCTGGCGAAAGATACGGGGAAGGGCCGCTGGCAGCGACCATCATTGGAAGTCGCGGTTGTGCTTGGTCGTGTCTATTCTGTGGCAATGTTCACAAGAAACCTGTAAAGTTTCGGGCAGTGCCGAATATCATTGGTGAGATAGAGGCGTTGATTAGTCGTGGCGTCAGGTATTACCGCTTTGAGGATGATAATTTCACCCTTATCCCGTGCTTCCAAGAATTATGCGAAGAATTGGGCGACCGTGGCGTTCACTACAAATGCCATACGCGCAGCGACCTTTTGACAATGGACAAGGCGCGGATGATGAAAGACTCCGGCTGCGAGGAATGCGGCTTGGGGGTTGAGTCAGCCGATGACAAGGTGCTTGCTAAGGTCAACAAAGGCGAGACCGTCGAAGACCACCTGAGAGCCGCCAGAATCCTCAAGGAGGTCGGTATCAGAGTCAAGGCGTACTTCGTGACAGGGCTGCCCGGAGAGACCGACGAGACGATTGAACTGAACAAGCAATTCGCCGTTGAAGCAGACATCGACAAGTGGACTGTCTCGACCTTTACCCCTTACCCTGGCTGTCCTGTCTACCGCAGGCCGGGGCAGTTTGGTGTCGAGATAATGAACCACGACTTCAGCCAGTGGTGGAACTACTCATCGGCCTACAATCACCGGCTTGAGGGCCAGACCAGAGAGCAGATGTGGGCGCGGTATGAGGACTTGTATTCGTTTCTGAGAGGCAGAGAGTGAAATACTCTGACATCAAATACGACACACCCTCACAGCCACACCAGTTGCGTCTTGATACGACGACACGCTGCAACGCAAAGTGCCTTTCGTGCCACCGCTTCAACACCGACCGACCGCAGGGCGACATGGGCACAGACCTGTTCCTTGAAATCCTCGAAGACGTAGCCAGATGGAAGGAACCACTGGCGGAAATCGTGCCCGTGAACTATGGGGAGCTTCTCATGCGGAAGGACTGGGCGTGGCTGCTCCAGATGATAAGCGAGAGGCTGCCCAGTACTCGGATTGTGCTGCCGACGAATGGGGCGCTGTTCAATGATGATGTCGTGGAAACGCTTTGCAAAGTCAAGACGCTGAAGACTGTGAACTTCTCTGTGAATGCTTGTTTTGACGAGACGCTATGGGAGTTTGCTATGCTCAGACCAGACCTGTTCTTGAGGGTTCAGCTTGCCCTCAACCATATACGAGCTTTACGGAAAGATATTCACAAACGAGTGTCAATGGTATTTGACCCAATGTACTCGACTGACCTAGAGCGAGATGTCTTTGGCCGCTTTTGGAAACATAAGGCCGATGAAGTCGCCATCATCCCCGCCGCATCTGCCGGACGGTCCGACAAGAAGCCCGCGATAATCACCACCATTCCATGTCGCTCCATCTTCTCTGATATAGTGGTAGGGTATGATCGGAAGATTAGCAGTTGTTGTTTCCAAGCTGGCTTCGACATGGATTTAGGAGAGTACCGTGGCAACCTGCTTGAGAACTGGCACTCGCCAGAACTGACTGAACTCAGGAGAATGCACAATGAAGGACGACGAGCGGAGAATGAAATCTGCCGAGGATGCACCTTTGCGTAAGGAGCAGACATGAACGTGTATAAGTGGCTCTGGTCGAAGGTCGGCGGCAGGCCTTGGACCTACATCTGGCGAGACATCTACCACACAGCGCCGATTGTCATTCAGGTCTTGTGGTTCTTTGTCGGCGTGGCAATCTTCATTTGGCAAGGATGGCTTGGCGTCGGCATCTTCTGGGCGGTCTATCTCTTCGGCTTCATTGAGGGGCACTTTCACTGGGGCAAGAAGTACATCGCTGGCCAGGAGGGTGTCTGATGTACGGCAGGCAGAAGAAACACCAGAAAGACATTGACCATCGCCTTGAGGCAACGGAGAACTTCCAGAAGAAACTGGTGCGGCATTGTAAGAAGTGCCGCCGCAAGACCCCGCATGAGACGACACCCGAACTCTTCCGCTGTATGGTCTGCGGCAAGGAGACAGCAATCAAGGACGAGCAAGGATGAAGACAGTCTTGGACCTTGGCGCTTTCGACGGTAACGCCTCGCGGTATCTCGTGACCAAAGGCGACAGGTGGATTCTGGTAGACAACGGCCAGTGGAAGCAATATGGCTGGGACGAACCCATGACGCCAGAAGGTGCGAAACGGATTGAATGCGACATCATGGACTACGCCGACCCTGCCGAGTTGGTCTTTTGCTCCAATGTGCTCTACCACCATCCTGACCCTTGGGCGTTTATGAACCACCTGCGGGAACTGACCCTTGAGACCCTGCACCTGCGAACCTACTACGACAAAGGACCGGGCAGTTGGATCCGTTACGATAAGGACAAGAATCCTGCTCATGCCGACCCTAAGGTAGCGGCGACCATCTTCTATCGCCCTACCATCAAGGGCCTGACGGATGAACTGGCACTACTGGGCATGAGAGTAGATGAGTTGACTGCCCAGGACGGCTTGCTATCAGTGGTATGTAGTATCTAGGAAGGAGAAAGAATGACAGAGAAACCGCAAACAGTGGGGGTGGCCATCATTGTCTACGATGAGAAGGACACGATTGGTGACTGCATCCGCAGCTTCGCCGATGATGTTGACCAGATTGTAGTCGCCACTCAGACCGATACTTCAGAAGAGACCATCAAGGCAATCAAGGATGCCACGGACAAGGTGGAGATTCACAACTTCGGCGATTGGATAGACGACTTCGCCGCCAAGAGGAACTTCGCTTTCTCGTACCTCAAGACCGACTTCGCCTTATGGGTGGACAGCGACGACATTGTCCACAACGCCCCGGCGCTACGAGAGATTGCCAACATGGTAACCCCGGACGTCGGTGCCATCTGGTTCCAGTATCACTATGCAGTTGACGAGTTCGGCAACCCCACCACTGTCTACGAGAGAGAACGCCTCCTCAGGATGAAATACGGCTGGGTGTGGAAGAGCCGGGTGCACGAGACCGCTTCACCGCTCACCGAATGCAAGCACGTCCGAACCGACAAAGTTATCCTCATGCACCGCCACATGGCGGGAGGGCAGAACCGCAACGAGCGCAACTTCAAGCTCCTCAACCTGATGCACGAGGAAGACAAAGAAGACAAGCGGGTATGGCTCTACTTCGGCCACCAGCATTTCGCCACTGGGAACTGGATGGATGCTGCCCAGTGGTATCTGCGGTTTGGCCTCGACAAAGGGGCCATCCCCATCGAGCGATACCAGGCTCTGAATTATTGCTCGAAGGCAATGAGGCAGATGCGTGACCCGCAGGCTGTCGCTGTTGCCATGCACGCGCTCGAACTCTTCCCGGCTTTCAGGGATTCATACATGGAACTGGCGTGGTCGGCCCTCATGCTGGGGGACCGTGACAAGGCTCTGCAATGGATGGCCATAGCGGACCAGAAGGATGTCATTATCGACCCACCCGCCGTTATCTTCCTCAACCCACTGGAGCATTCGTTCAATACTCGGATGATGAGAGCCGATTGCTGGAGAGACAAGGGCGATCTGCCAAAGGCGCTTGAGCAGCTTCAGATGGCCTATGCCGTGCGGCCTGACCCGAGCCTTGCCGAACACATCAACAATGTCCAGTCACATATCGTCAGGAAGAAGACCATCGAGGGTATCCACCTTCTCGCCCAGACGCTTCATACGAGTGGTGAGATTGTCAAACTCGGGGCTCTGCGGGACGCCACGCCCTACTGGTATCGGGATGACGACGAATACACCAGCCTCCGCGCCACCATTGATGCCTATGTGGCTGGGATGAAGGACGACCCTCAGATAGTCGAAGGCAAGAAGTCCGTTGTGGTCAATATCGGCAATGTGGTTGACCCCTTGGCGCTGCTTGAAGAAATAGACAAGACCCACGACAAGGTCAAGGTGGTCTGCCCGATGCCGACAGCCGATGCCAAACAGATAACCGTCTGGGCGCAACGGGATTTCGAGGACATGATTATGGCGTCTGACGAGCGGCACCTTATCAACCTGCGCCGTGAGGATGCCAGCATGGTTTGTGAGTACGACAAGCACACCCCTCAGGGCTTACGAATCAGAATGTATCTCGGCAAGGGTCTGGAGTTTTGGAACCCCCAGACCGTTGCTCAACAAGGCTGTGGCGGATCCGAGACTTCAGCGGCGTGGTTGTGCAAGGCTCTCGCCAAGAAGGACTGTTATCCCCTCCTTTACGCGATGGACAACCAAGTGCAAGACGGCGTGGTGTACCGGCACTTCAACGACTACCAGCCCGACAATGTACCTTGCGACCTTTTCATCTCTTCCCGCGTCCCGGAGGTCTTCGACTCCCCTATCCCGGCTGCTCAGAAGTACTTGTGGATGCACGACATCAGTTGCTTTGACCGCCTGACGCCCGAGAGGGCCAGTGAGCTTGATGCCATTATTGTCCTCAGTCAGTGGCACGCTGCTTTCATCAAGCGGACCTATCCTTGGCTGGCCGACGCCGAGGTGATTGACTATGACAAGAACGAACTAACTTTCGATGATGATGTCACCCATGAGGTCTACTACCCTGACGGTGTGTGCCAGAAGGTTCCCAAGATTGCCATTATAGGCGATGCGATTGACGTGGCCCGGTTCAAGGGAATCAAGGACCGCCGCGTACCACACCGCTTCATCTGGTGTAGTTCGCCGGATAGAGGACTGGAAGAACTGCTCAATCTGTGGCCGAAGCTCAGGGCCGAATTGCCCGGCGCTGAACTGCGAATCTTCTACGGGTGGGAATACTTCGACAGTTCTCTAGCAATACCAGAGCAGAGAGCCATCAAAGAGCGCATCAAGAAACTGCTTCGACAGGAGGGTGTGGAATGGAAGGGAAGGATAGGGCAAGACCAACTGGTGAGGGAACTGGCGATGGCGGGTGCGATGATATATCCTCCGCCTCACGACTTCCGAGAGACCTACGGGATTGCGTTCTTGGAGGCGCAAGCTGCGGGTGCCCTTTGTTTCTATCGCCAAAATGGTGCGTTGGGCGAGACGGTCGGTGCCCGAGGCATTGGGTTACCATTGGCGGCAAGTGAAGATGACATTGTCAAAACGGTAGTCAGCACTTTACATAACAAGAACCTCTGTGCTAGACTACGGCGAGAGGGGAAAGCCTACGCGATGGCGCGTGGCTGGGGGGTTCAGGCGGAGAAATTGCTTGACCTGTTCAAGCTAATCGGAGGTGGGATGGGTGGAGACGTTACGGATTGATGCCGTCAGAGAAATCGCCCGGAACTTACGAGACCTCGTTGTAGATACCGTACCTGCTTCCCTCACTGGCTCTTCGATTGATGCCCTGAAGCTGATACACCCCAACAACAACCAGCTTCGGGGCAATCCTTTTTACAGTTACTCGGGCGGTGGGCCGGGACAGTCACGCATCATCACTGAGTTTCTGCCGGCCAACAACCGCATGACCTTTCAGGAACTCTTTACGACAAGTGTGTCGCTGAATACCAGGTTCTTTGTGCTGGACAACTGGGAGAAGGAAGAATACGACTCCGCCATTGACCGGGCGCTTGGACTGGCGAGAGAAGTCTACCGGGAAGATGTGTCCGGCACGATTGGCGTGGTGGGATCGCAGTACGAATACGCCGTTCCTTCCGGCATGACCGACATTCACACGATCAGGATTGTCCCATCGGGCAACACCAATTACCAAGGCGATACTGAGGTGAGGGACATCTTCGAGTTTCCGCCCCACCTGTGGCGCATTGAGGTCAAGCCCACCGGCAGCCATGTTATCACGTTTGACCCGCGCCGCATACGGCTTTCCCAGTTCGACAACGAAGTAGTCGAGATAATGGGCCAGCAGCGCCCAATAGTAGCCGGCACCGACAATGCCAAGATACCCGAGGACATCTTTGAGTTCGTGGTCGCCAAGGCTTCGACAAGGATGGCCGGTCAGAGAATAAACGAGGACCAAGAATGGCTGCTGAAGTTCCGCGAGTTGCGTGCTGACGCCAAGACGCTTGAGGACCATATCTTCAGACCTCGCCGTGGGAAACCCATTAATTAGGAGTTTCAATGCCTGCTGAAGTCCCAATGCGGGTGGTATTAGACGGCCAAGAGTACTTCCTTCAGAAAGGCACTGGTGTACTCCGCCAGCCGATGATTGAGTGGCCGGACAACACGCGCTTTGACGGCCAACAGTTCAGGAAGGACCGGCGCAACATCTCCACGCAGTCGATTGATGACTGGTCTAATGGCCTCGGTGTTTTCAGACAGCGAATCGGAGTAGCCGGCGACCTGAATAGAATCGCTGATGCCGAGAACGTAGACACCAGATTCCAGAGACAGATTGTCCTCAGCCCCCTGTTCAACACGGCGACCATCGTTCCCTCGCGGGGAGACCTCGAACTCGACCTTGAGTTCATTGACCAACTGTACTTTGTCGAGTCGCGGAAAACCGGCTCTGCCGCTTCAGCAGCACGAGCCTATAAGTTTGCACCGCCGTTCACGCTTGGCTCGTTCCGAAAGTTCGTGCCCGGAGGAGGCGCAATTGGCGAAGGGGCTGGTTCGCTATCGGCGGTCAGGGCATTTGGCGGTCAGATTGTATTCATAGCTGCGAATCCATCCCTGTCGGCGGCCGACACGATATATACAGCCGGCACTTTGGGTGTGGCTGCTACTAGCCTAACGAACACTACGGCCAAGATTGGTGCCATCAAACCTCAGCTAGGCGATTTCGGCGGTACTGTTCACATCCTCATCAACAACGAAGAGACTTCCCTGTTGGAGTTCAGGATAGGTGCTGTCGGATCCTTTTACACCAAGGTTTTCGCTTTGGATACAGTCATTGGTTCCTATGTGCCCGAACTGGTGAGTGACGGACTAACTATGTTTGCCTTGGCACCGGACGGACTCTTTGACTTCGACGATACGCCCGCCATAGTTGTATCGACCGAGAGGGCCAAAGACAAGAACGGCGTCCTGACCAATTTCCGCAACTTCCCGCACTTCAAGAACAAGTTGAGCCTTCAAGAGTTCGACGGGGTGAACGTGACCTCAGTAGGCTATGACATTGATGACGGTCTAGCCGGTGAGAAGATGGGAGAAATCACAGCGATGGCATCGAGCCAAGACCGCTTGTACGCGGCTGTCATGGGCGGTACGTTCTCCCACATCCTCACTATGGACTCAGGCAACAAGTGGCAACACTATGCCCGCGTTCCAACTGCCGGGGTGTGGGTGAGGCGTATGTTTTTCTCTGACGCGCCTGATGCCATTGACCGCCTGTGGCTGATATTCGGCAATGCCCCCAACCCCGGCTACTTCCTCAATCCGTTTATCAACCCGCTTCAGGCCGCAACCTATGCCTATGTCCCGACAGGACAGGTCACGTTTCCTATCTTTGACGGTGGACTCAGCGAAGTGGACGGTGCTTTCTACCGGCTGACCACCACCTCTGACAAGATTGGGTCAAGTAACATGGTGGCTCAGTTCGGCCTTGATGGGGCCGAGCCTAGTGTCACGCTCGGTATCGTTGCCTCTATATCGGAAGCACTGACCTACGGCTCCCCGAGCGGCTTACAGGCTAGGCGAATACAGAACAGGTGGACACTGGACAACAAGGGAATGAGTGGGACAACGCCAATCTTCCGTGAAGCGGCCAATGAATACCTGAAGGAACAGAACGTTCGTGAGCAGTTCGAGTTCATCGTTGACATAGACGCAACGGCCAAGAAACGGGGCGTCACTTCGGCTATCAATCCCACCGAGTCAGTCTTGGGCTCTCTGGACTCCGTCAGGTCCACCAGGACCTTAGTGCCTTTCCGTTATGGTAGAATAACCACAAGGTTTGTCAAGATACTGGCGACCCCGAGCCAAGAAGAAGTTGAATCATCCATCTTCGAGGGCGAGCGGGATGCCTTTGTGCGCCTGCGGGTAGCGGAGATAATCTAAGGAGGCGGACATGACACCACCCAAAAGGCCACAGTGGTTTGAGAGGTGGCACAGCAACGAGTTCTGGCATCTGGCCAGAGAAGTCCGCCTTCATACGTGGATACTTCTAACCATTGCCGCCGCCTTGATTGCCCGGCTGGCCTTGGCGTTCTAGTGGCTTCTCTGTTTGTCATTTGGACTCCCTTCCACTTGCGCCCGACCTATGATAGTCAGACGCAAGGGGGAAGGAGTAACCCTTCCCAGGTATCTGTGTCTAGTCGGGGATTGCTACCCCGTTGACGGTGATGTTGTCAACGTAGGCATCTGACTGAACCACCCAGTTGTCCACTTCAATTTCGATGGCCAGCACCAAGCTGTTCGCGTCAATGTACGTACCGCCGTTTCCCGTCAGACCGGCTTTCCAGTTGGCCAGCGTGTCACCATAGTAACCTCCGTCTCCGAAGGCACCGCCAGCAGGTCCGGCTGCGCCGGTTGCCTGCCATGCGTGGGCCGTACCGTCGATCACAACCGGGCCGTTGCCGTCATCGGCAAAGGTGACGTACCACGCCCCGGTCAGTGCTCCGTATGGCATCGGCGCTTCACCGTAGTGCGCCATGGTGTTGTGGGCGTACTCAATGACCAGTGCCTCATCCACGACACCATCGCCGACTGTATCAAGCCTGATGTCAACATGGGGCGGATAGCCTGAAACCAGATACTCCGACCAAGAGACCGTCAAGACTTCGCCCAGCGTCATAGGCTGAAGAGGTGTGAGTACGATACGGGCTTCGTCTCCAGTCCCCGGCGTTCCGGTGGTTGTCAGATGTAATGACCGTGAACCGGAGGCGACGATTGTGGTATCATACGTGATGCTCGCTTGGTTGGTAGTCTTGACCTGTAATTCGACTGAGAAGGCGGGGAAGACCCCTGCTGGCCCCCGTGGACCCGTGACGCCTATCGCACCTGTAGCACCTGTCGCGCCTGTTGAACCCCGTGAGCCGCCGCCCCTTGGTCCTTGCGATCCCGCTGGTCCCGTGGCTCCATCAGCACCCGCTGTGCCTTGCGCGCCTTGCTCTCCGGTAGAGCCTTGCTCCCCGGCAGCGCCGGCGATACCCTGTTCGCCCTGTGGGCCCGTGGTGCCCTGCGAACCTTGGCCGCCTTGGAGACCCTGAGCACCTTGCTCACCTTGCAGGCCACGCAGACCAGCGGGGCCAACTGCCCCGTCGTCGCCCGCGCACCCAGCGATGGCCAGCAGACTTGCCAGCATAATCACCGCCACCAAGATTGACCATATTTTCCTGTTCATCAGTTGTCCTCCTGTTTTCTTCCATTGGTTGTCAAGTCGGGGAAGGCTATGTTTGATATTATCACCTCCGCGCCTCCGCACTCAACATACTTCTGACCTATCCCACTAGGCGCTCTATCCCGCTAGGTGTGCTCCTCGTGGGCCTCAGGGCCTAATAATCGCTCTCGACCTTTAACGCCAGTAGTTTCTCTAGGAAGGTGCGAGAGCGTCGGTTGACATTGAAGCGGCCGCCCTGCCAAGCCGACGGATTCAGTAGCGGCCCCATCGCTTCGTCGTTGTTGAGACCTCGGAGAATCTCGTTGATTTCGTCCTCAGTGACCTTTGTCAGCACAACCCTTAGGCCCAGAAGCAACGCGGCAATCTCGTGAATCCGCTCCCGAGTCATTTTGTCCTCAGTTCTCGGTTGCTCCGTCATTCTCTTCTCCATCATTTCGCCGCCGCCTTCTCCGCAGCTTCCTTGTCACCCACCCTGGTTGCAATCCAGTCCAGAACAATCTGGGCTCGGAGGGTCGTCAAGTCTCGGAGGTTCGCGACACCCCATTCGCGGACACCGTTGAACTGCTTGTCGATGTCCGGCATGGCCATC
>SDBT01001245.1_pt1 | contig 44192 bp, 91 predicted proteins | sample 2277101 | NCBI WGS metagenome assembly SDBT01 (sample SAMN10404973, study PRJNA504765) | marine sediment metagenome | isolation source: marine sediment core GS10_PC15, 103 cmbsf | place: Arctic Ocean: Southern Knipovich Ridge | collected 2010
TGATAAATGCAACGGAATTAAGACATTAACAATAACCGTTCAGTGTTCATGTGTAAGAGTAAAGCTATCAGAAGACAAATGGCTTTGATGATTAGGTAGATATCTTATGCCTGTTGATATTGACGGTACAAAATTAACTTCAGGTGAAGCTACTACACTAGCTGCTATGATAAATTTGAGTAATCGTTTAGGTGCAGAATTACGTGGTATGGAAGTAGTAATGGCTGATACAGATTTTATTAGAAGGTGTGATCTAATTCTGGATATGTGTGAAACTTTAGATAAAGATTTTTGTAAAGAAGTAAAAAACTGGAAAAGAGATGTGATTAATCAATGAACGTAATTTTCAAAGGTATTCATTCTGAAGAGCTTCTAGATTGTGGATGCACAATCAAACGTTATACAGGAGGGAAAGTAATTTTTGTTGCTACTCACAAATGTACAGAAATGCCTAGACATAGAACTAGGATTACACATATTTGTGGAAAATGTGGATTAGTAACTAGTAAAAAGCAATTAAAAATACACAAGAATGAGGAACATGCAATATGAAATATCACAAAAAGAGAGAAAAGAATTGGCCTAATCTAGAACATGAAGCTACTACATTAGAGGAATTTGAATGATATGCCTATTGAGGTTAAATTGATATACTTGAATATTACAAAACCAAAGGAGTTTAAAGAAGTGGAAAAAGAACTAGCAGATTTATTTAGTAACCATTGGGTAGTTGAAGAAACTATAGCTTTTGAATCATTTGTTATTTTTAGAATGGAGAAACTAGTTTGAAAAAGAAGAAACAGCTTATTGATGAGAAGGGAAAAATTCTTCAGTTTGATGAGAACACTTTAACAAATTTAGCAAACGTATGTGATGTATTTCCTGATTTCTATGATAGAGATCCAACTATTATCTTACCAGATATACCAACAGATAGGATAAGATGGGAATTAAATTGTAGAGCTTACATCAAAGGTGAACCCAACAGAATAGAACACATGCCAATGATCAAAGAGATGCTGTTAGATCCTCATCCATACAAAATAGAAATATTAGCTAGACAGTGGGGAAAGACTACAGGATTTGCTAGTGAGCTTGCTTATAGAGGAAGTACAAATTATGATTATGATCAAACATACGTTAATTTTGAATTAGAATCACTGAAAACATTCTCAGATAACAAATTTAGAAAAGATGTTTTTGCAGTATATCCGTTATCTGAATACATTGAAGGAGTTAGTAAATGGGGTAGTATGACTAAAGTTACATTAAAAACTAGATCAACTATTGACATGGTAACAGCTTTGAATAATTGGAGGCATCTTCAAGGTAAATCAAATGAAACATTGATTGTTGATGAAGGCCAAGATATAGACTGGACTAATTTTGATAATGCAAGAGAAACATTAGCTGATACAATGGGAGATTTAATTATTGGAGGTATTGGAGGATTTGTTGATACACAATATCATAGAATGGTTATGGCTTCTAATCAAATGGAGTGGGAATATGATCTAGGTGAACCATACAAAGGATATGAGAACATGTCATGGAGAAGAGAACTTGAGGAACAATGCTTTGATAAAAATGGTTTAGTGTATAATGATGCAATGAAAGAAATAGTTAGAGGTAAATGGGTAGCTAAAGTTCCTAAGAATTATGCAATACATGGATATCATTTACCACAAACACTCAATCCAAGAATTCCATTAACTAGAAGAGATGCAACAGAACTATATCATGTTGCTGAGTCCTTTTCAATAGAAGCTAAACAAGAAGATCCAGATATTACAACCAATAATTTCCTTAGAAATATCATGGCTGTGTTTGTAGAAGGAGAACTTAAACCAATTACTACAAAGATGATACTATCATTATTTGACAAAAATGTATCACTAACTAAAGCTGCAGACGTTGATCACAATGCAGGAAATGTTTATGTTGGTATAGACTTTGGAGGAGGAGGCAAAACAATCATTTGGATTTGGCAATGTCTTGATGATAAAGGCCCGATCTTTAAGCTTCTATGGGTAGAGAAAGTAGAAACCAATGATTTCAGAAAACAAACTGAAATTGCAATAAATCTGATTGATGCGTATGAAGCAACTAAAGTAATAGCAGATGCTAATCCTGCACAACAATGTCAGCCTTTACAACAACATTTTGGTAGAAGAGTAATTAGAAACTCCTATCAAGTAAGACCAGAAAAACCAATACCTACTAGATTAGAGATGCAAAAACTCAGAAGGGAAATGAGATATCTTATTGATAGAACATTTTCAATTGATAGAATTATTGATCTAATCAGATATGGTTACAAAGATGCAGGTGTTACACTTCCTAGAATGATTCTTCCAGGAGCAGACATGGCAAAAGTCAAATGGATAATTCCACAATTTACTTGTATTGAAGGAACAGAAGAAAATCTCAAATCTACAGGCCAAACTTATATCAAATATTCTCATAAAGATTCTGAACCTGATGATGCATTACAGGCTTGTAATTATGCATACATTGCTTGGTATCTAGGAAGAAGTTCTGGTAAGGTAGAATTCTTTGATTTGAAACCAAAAGATCCCTTCCAAGATGGATATAGTGAAACACAAAGGAGTTCTAAATATGAGTAAAAACGCAAAAGTTTCAAAACATTCCAAAGGAAAAGAAGTATGTAGTAAAAATACTGCAAAATCTGAATGTGATTGTGATAAGCATCCTAAAAAAAGGATGAGGCAATACAACTAATCAAAGAACCTTTTGAGCTAATTATCCAATAATTGAACGTGGAAGTAATTATAAATGAGCTAGCTCATTAATTGAATTGTGAAGCTCGAGCTTGAAGTTAAGATTATAGAATACATTAAAGAAAATCCTGATGCTACAGATCAAGAAGTAGCAGATAATTTCAAAGAAGAAGGTGTAAATCGTGGTAAAGTATGGAGAGTTAGAAGTAGATTTAGAGAAAGAACAATACTTGATACATCATTACTAAATGAAGATGAAAAGAAACTCTATTCAGAATTCAAATTACATAAGAAAGTTGCAAAAACAAAAGAAAAACGTTTTTGGATATGGCCTATACGAAGAAGCTTAATTGATGGACAAGGTAATGATTGGGCTGATCCTAATTTACTAGAAGCAACAGAACACCATAACAGATTCTTGAATACATATGTACCTCAAATGAATGTTCAAGCTTTAGATGTAAAATTAAATGATAAGAATAAAGTTCTTGAACAAGTACCATTTACAGCAAAAACTACAAAAGCAGGAGCAGTAATTTTTCCTAAATTCTTTATCAATCCATTACAAGCACTAGATTATATTGTTCTACAAGATATCTACATGCATACAATTTGTGGTTCAATCATTGATCTTCTAGTATCTTTTACAATGGGAAGAGGAATTAGACCTGTACTAAAATTAAATGATGAAGATAAAGTTGATATCAAAAAAGCTGGTAAAAATAAAGGCCAAGATGGAAAAGAAGAAGATGAACGTGAGAAAGATGAAACAAAAGATGAAGCTATTGCTAGAGTACTAGATGAAAATAAGGATCTATTAGAACCATTAATTGCAATTGATGATTCATTTGCAGATGCTTTAGGTGAAGATCCATTAATGGATGAAGACTTTAATTCTAAAATTGAATCACTGATTAGAAATCACTGGATTTATGGTAGAGATATTATGACATACGAATACTTTGAAGATAGAGTATTCAAATGGAAAGACAAACCTTATCCTGATATTCCTAATGTATTGAAAGTTCCTCATCCTAGAGATATTGGTTTTGTACAAGTTGATCAACCAACATTAAAACTCAAAGGTGTACAACTAATGTTTGGTGGAGCTATGATTGAATCTTCAGATATGCTTTACCTGGAACACATGCAAAACTCTGCAATCTATAATGGAAAGTTTTATGGTTACTCTAAGATGCAAAGAATGATTGGACATGGAAGATCATTAAGAAAATTAATTGATAGAGATTTTCCAAACATTGCTTCTATAGGTTATTCAGGTTTTGCAGTAATTGCATTTAAGAAAGATGAAAAAGGTTCACTCAAAGAAGATGATCAAAATAAAACCTTTGTAAATAATATGACTGTTGGAATTCCAAATGCAACTGCATTAGAAGATCCTGAAAAAGATATGCATGTACATAATATTGATACTAATGCAAAAATCAAAGAGATGATTGAAATGGCTCACTATCATGCTGAAGCAGCTGCAAAGTCTGCAGAAGTACCAACTACATTAATTTCAAAAGAAAAAGATCCTAATAGAGATACATTACTTGGTGTACTTAGAATATTTTTAGAGAATGTAATCACTAGACATAGAATTATCATTGGGAAGAAAATTTCTGCTCAATGGTACATGAAGAACTTTAGAATCATTTACAAAAATAAAGAGGTACTAGAACAATTCCATGTTGAAGCAGAGTTTGATGATTTCAAATTAGAATCCTGGGCCGATCTTGTATCAAGTGTTATTGAATTGTCAAAACTACAACCACTAAAGGCTGAAGCAATGGGAGAATTACTAGGAATTCAGAACTTTGAGAACATGATAGATCCTGAAGGTGACAAATTAATAGAGCAATCTCTAACTGATGATGAAGGAAATAAACTCACAATGACAAAAGATCCAAAAGGTAAAGGTGCTGAAGCAGGCCCAAAACCTAATGAAAAATCAACCAATTAATTTATTAAGTAACAATTACTCTGAAATTCATGTCAGATCAAGAAAATACAAATGAATCAGATCCAGTAGAAGAGGCTGCAAAAGTTGAAGCTGAAGAACGGAAAAAAACTGAAACTCCTAAAGAACCATTGAAAAAAACTGCTAGTGGTACTGGTAGAGGATTAAGTTTAGCTGGAAACCGTAGAAAAAAGTAATGATTTAGCTTAAAAACCAGTAAACCTTCTTTTTTTTATGCATAGTTGTAAATTAGATCAACCTGTTTTTGTTGGTGCAACTGAATTTGAATTTGAAGAAACTGAAGATGGTTTTTTTGTTCATACATTTGTAATTTCAAATCAAGTTAATGCTAATAATTGGATGGTAACTAATGAAGCTAATAGAAAAGATGGTAAAGACTTTGAGGGAAAACCAAATATTTTATTCATTAATGAGAAGGGAATAAAAGATCATACTACAGGCAAAACACTAGAAGAATCCAGGAAGGTACAAGAACCATTCAGGAAGGGAACAATTAAAATAATTAAAGGTACTGATGTTGGTAGAAAATTAACTGCTACTTCTAAAATTGAAGATGAAAAAACTAAACAACTAATTAGATCACACGATGTTAGATTTGTTTCTCCTGCTATTTTTCCAAAATCATTAGAAGATGTAGAAATTGTTAGAACTGGTCCTGATACTCATATACATATTGTTCATAGATACGATGCATTACATGTAGCATTTGTTGATGAACCTGCATATGGAGTAGATGCTGCAGTTGGTCCAACTTGTGAAGGAAATGGGAAAGATTGTATGATACGACTTCAACAAATTCAAGCAGGTATTGGAGATCAAGAGGTTGAACCACTTAGAAAAATTCCATTAGTTAAAATCAAAACTTCAAAATGCTCTGAAACTGGAAATCTCATTTTAGAAATGCCAGCTGGACCATTGAACGATTGTGTTACTCAAATCCTATCAGAAAAACTAGGCCCAGGAGAAGATCCTACTGATAAAGATCTAGCAATTGCCTTCTCAGAATGTCGTGAGAAGCTTAACAAATCTAAAGCTAAAGAGTCAAAACAAGCTACTAATGATTCTAATAAACTTGGAAAGTCTAGTACAAATATCAAAATGGCTACTGAAGAAGAAAAAGATAAACAAATTGAAGCATTGAAATCTAAAGCTCAAGAAGTAGAGGAAGAACTTAAACAATCTAGAAAAGCCAATGAAGAATTAACTGAAGAGAAGAAAAAAGAGGAAGCAAAACGAGCTCAGGAAGATGAAGATAAAAAAGAAGAGGCTCGTAGATCACGAAAAGGTAAGAAAGCTGAAGATATGACTGATGAAGAAAAGAAAGCAGCTCAAGAAGATGAAGAAAAGAAAGAAGCTGCAGAAGATGAAAAGAAAGAAGAGGAACTAACTTCTAAAATCGCATCTCAATTATCAATTAAAATTCCACTTGTTCAACAATATGTTGCAGCCAAAATTCAGCAAAAAGGACTAGATGAAAAAGAAGCTACAGCACTTAGAGAAACACTGTTGAAAGCAAGTGTTGATGTTATTAAAGCAAAATTAGATGATATTGGAACTGTTTATGTTGGTACTAAAAATTCACATGAATCAGAAATTGGTTATGGTGCAGAAAGTGCTGCATCCAAATATGATAACATTTCAGATAAAGAATTAGAAGAAAAAGCATTAGGAGTTGTTCCATAATGGGATCTGGTGGACCAGGAAACGTTACTCATATAGATAATCTGTATGTTAAGACTGTCAAAGTTCAAGATAACACAAATATTTCATTAGGAGATTATTTAATTTTCGATACTACAGGTTATAGATCTCTTGTTGTTGGTGATTTCTCAGCCGATGATAGATTTTTAGATCTTTATAGTCAAGGTGCAGCTGGTATTGATGGAGTATTCCAGGCTGCAGAAGATGCAAACAACCTAACAACTACACCAGTTGCAGATAGACATGGTGAAGTTTCTGTTTTAACAGTTGGTTCAGATTGGATTACAAAATCAGCTGTAGGTATTGAACCAGGAAGAAGAGTTGGAATTCACAGATTAGATGCACGTACACCAATAATTGCAATAGCAGATGTAGCAAATGCATTAGCACCAATTACAGATGAGGTTTTAGGAATTTACAAGGGTAAAGAGTTTGCAAGACTTGCAGAAACTTCAGTCCTTAATGACGATGCAATAGTGAGTACGAGTGGTTAGATATGAGTCAATTAACTATGAAACATGGTGACAAATTAGTCTATTCACCAAGAACAGCTGCTATCTATTATGGTAGAGGAGATATTGCTGAGAGAGATTTCGATAAACCATTAGATTTCCTTGGAGTTAAGAAACTAGCTACATTGAAAGCAACACCAAAGAAATTTGTTGGTAAAATTGAATCAATCAATGCAGGACAAATGATTGAACATACTGAATTTTCTATTACTTACAATGCATCCGTAAAAGATGGACTCAAACAAATGGCTGCTCGTAATGATCTTATTTCAACTGTTCAAGAACATGGCTTTACTGCAAAAGGTCTAATGGCTGCTCAACAATTACAACAGCTAGAAGCAGCAAGTGGTATTGGTGGAATAGGCCAAGAAGAAGTTTCTCCAATTCGAGTTATCCCATTAATTAGAAAGATACTTGGTATGAGGCCAAACATATTCTTTGTAGAACAAGGATTCTCTACTGTAAATGTTGAGAAACTAGATGCAAGAATACCAGAACAGGACACTAGAACAGGCCAAGTAAAGATGAACCCACTAGAGAAAGTGGACTTTGACAAACTTAGATTTGCTGAAGATAGATTTAACTTAAAGAAAAACACTCATGCAACATTACTTCCAAGTGAAACAAGCAAGAGAGCAGACTTTAACGTAATGCAATTAAATTCTGCAGATGCAATGATATCATTTGCAAGAATGAGAAATGGTATGGCATTACAAGCACTATCTACAGGTGATGGAACACTTGCTGATAAAGATGCACCTTCTGCAACATTTTCAATTAACGATCCAGATGCAGGAGTAGTAGTAACATCTATTCCACATGCAGACTTTAACATTAAGAGAGAACTCTTAGAACAATTCCAGAACTTCTTAGATGGAAATGAAGCAATTGTTGATGTAACTTACTGGAACCCTATCGATTATGCAAGATACGAATCTAACTACTTCTCTAGAGGTAAATTAGATGTTGGTGGAAACGCAACTGTTTCAGGAATTGTACCACTTGTAGGAGTACCTGATGTAATTGCTATCTTAGACAGAAGAGTACCAAGAGGAGTATTCTATGAAGCATCTTCCCAGGCAACACTCAAAGGTGAAGGACCATTTGAAACAGAATTTTGGAGAGAATATACCAGAGATGCAGATGCATTTGTTATGAGAGATTATGTTGAATTCCTTATACCTAATCCAAATAGATATGTAAGAAAAGTTCAGATTGATGCTACTACAGCTTCAGGTGACGAATTCGATCCTGCAATAAGCGATGAAATAATCACTGATGCACAACTCGACACTTACATCAAAGGACCACAAAACCTCTTGAATAAGCCTGCAACATAAGCAGGATAACTTTTTATTTTTGCTTATGGCAAAAAAAACTCCACTTTCTCAAAGAGATATGAAAAGTGATTTTGAGGTTTACACTTTTCAAACACTACAACGTAGTCCTGATAAAGATCTTAGTTTGATTCTGAAATCTCAAGAAGCTAGACAGCATCATCTAAGAGATAAAGATGTACATACTAATCCTCCTATAGATACAACGAATCATCGTGTTACATCTTCAGGAGAAACTAGAATAACTAGTACAGCTGAAATAAGAGTGATAGCATAATGACTAAAACAATAGATGAATTAGATCCTGCAACTGTTGCAGCACTCACTGATGTATTTGAAATTAGTAAAGCTGGTGTAACTGAAAAATTAACAGCTGCTCAAATCCAAACTTTATTTGGTTTAACATTTAGTACGGAAAGTTTCAAGACAGTTTACAAGACAGCTGATGAAAGTGTAATTAGTAGCACTACATTTGTTACAGATGCAGATTTACAATTTAGTGTGGATGCTAATGGGGAATATGTAATTATGCTATTTTTGTATTTTGATAAATCTGGTGGAGCAGGTTCACTTGGACTTGATTTTGTTCTACCAAGTGGTGAGATAATTAGAAACTCTAACCTTTGGACTCATACAAATGTTTCTACTCTTGATGCTACTGTACAACATAACGTAACTGTACCAACAACTCCTACTACTCCACATCAAATGATGTTGGTTTTAAGAGCAAGAATAGATGTTACTCCTGGAATAATTAATTTAAGATGGAAAAACAATAACAATGAGGCTTTCAATATGACAATTCATAGAGAATCATTTATCATGTTTAAGAAATTGAATTAAAATGGCTACTGAAATAGAAAATTATCCAAGTGAAACAGCAATGAGAGCAGCAACACGTACAACTGCTTCTAGATTCAAAACTGGATGGGGAGCTAAGAAAATTATTAGAAATAATGATAATACATGGACTATTCATTGGAATAACGATCCTTCTATAGTACCTCCAAAAAGACAAGTAACTACACCAGAATTATTGCAAGAAGTTGCAGATTTATTAGGAGTTGATTTGATTTGAGTATAATTAATGATGCAGTTCAATTTGTTACTCTAGATTTTGTAAAAGCTCACTTTACAATTACAGACGATCAAGACGATGATATTCTATTTGGTATTGTTCAAGCTGCAAATATGGAAATGAAAAAGAGATTAACTGGTTTTGCTGATGAGATTGGAAATCTAGCTGGTTCACAATTTTGGCCTTCTATTCAATCAGCTGGTTTAGTATTTGTTGAAGCTGAAATGAGAAGACAAATAAACCAATTATACACTGAAGCAGAAACTATCATGAAGAGATTTGAAGATATGATGGGATCATTAATAGGTGAATTGAAATCAGTTGCACCAGAACGTACAGAAAGAATACTCTCTAAGAGAGATGAAGACTTTGAAGATGATTTCTTTGCAGAGAGAAGATTTGTTTAAACTTCCTGGATTGTAAGAAAATGATAGAAGTTTTATCTTAAACGTAGCTAATATTCATCAAATCCGATTAAATACCATTGATGAGGCTAAAGTGATATGGTAGCTACTGTTATTATCAATAGACTAACTGGTTCTGGACCAATTGTTAGAACCGATCTAGCTGGTGGTAATACTAGAGCAAATGCTTTTGATTCTCATACTACAGGTGATACAGCAAATCCAATTGAAATTCCTACAGCTGGTACAAATTATTCATATTGGGTTAATACTCAACTAGAAGCAACGGTAGCTCCTGATAATCTGATTGATAATATTGAATGGTTTACTGATGGAGTTAATTCTTACGGAACTGGAATTACTAATGTTGTAGCACAAGCTGCAGAAGCATCTTATACTGAAGCACCTGGAACTCCTGGTGTAACTGGAACAGAACTTACTGATACAAATTATACTGGTGGAACTTTAACACCTGCAACTCCTACTGATTCATTTGCATTTGTAACAGGAACACCATTAGCTGTTACTGGTTCAACAACTACTACAGGAGATTTTGGAAATATTGTTGTTTATCAAGTTGCTGTAATTACTACTGCAACTCCTGGAACTAAACCTGCTACGCCTGAAACGATCACATGGCGTTTCGATGAAACATAGTACCATTTATTAACCACAATAAACTGAAAATATTGCAATACAATGCTTACTTGGACTGTTCATTACAAAGACAAAACTATTCACAAATACGATCCAAATAATACAGAAAAATTTAACATTGCACATATAGATCCTACAAAACTAGATCATCTTGTTCTACAAGATATAAATCCTAAAATAATTGTACCAGTTTTTATTTTACATATTGATGAAAAAGGAAAAAAACCTATCTATGTACTAAGAAGAGAATTACCTAAACAAGGAAGACCTTATGAAACAAGGTGTCATATTCTTGGTTGGCAAATGAATGTTAATGGGAAAAATATTCAATCAATAAATTATGTGTTTGAAACAATTGGTAGAACAGAACTGGTATATGATCCTGAAAAACCAGATGATAAAAGTGCTGCAGTACAAATAGTAAAAGATTATTGTTGGGTTGAAGCAGCTGGTCCATTTGATAGAGCTAGAGATTCATGGTTTAAGAGGCCAAGTGATAAACAATTTGCTACTCTAGGTAGTAAGGCAAATAAAATAAAATAGCTTTACTCCACAAATATTTTTACTAATACAGCTTAAACCTATCTGATCTCAATAATTATTATGGCAAATACAATTGCCAATTCTGGAAATCCCAATACAATGAGGTATAGAGTTGGTAAAACTTAGTAGAAATATATATGATGGAGCTTACTTTGGAGATCCTAATTCAGACACCAAACATAAAGCTGGATATACAAATTATCAATATCGATCTGGACAAGCTAATCAACAAAGATATCTAGAACGTTTTCTTAATGCACATCAAATTCCTAAAAATGCAAAAGTCCTGGAACTTGGAGCTGCACTAGGACATTTAGGTAAATTAGCTACGGTAAATGGATATACTAACTGGACTTGTGTAGATTGGAGTCAATGGTGTCAAGATAACAAAGTCTATGAAACATTAGTTAATGAAGATGCAATTGAATTTCTAAAATCTAGTGCAGACAAAAGTTTTGATTATATTATTTCTAGAGCATTAATCGAATGTTTAGCTAATAATGAATTAGTTACTTTTGCTACAGAATGTCTTCGAGTTGGCACAAAACAAATTCATACTACTTTTGCAGAACCTAACTCAAAATTCTATACAGTAAAGGATTTGGATAACTGGAAAACTGTCTTAGGAAATATACCTGATATTATAGTGGAAAATTATTTTGAACATGTCTAAACACTGGATTCTCAAAAATAAAAAATTAACTGAGAGTATAAAACAAGAACCTACAAAACCAAAAGGTAAAGTAGTAACTGGAAAAGAACGTGACAAAATTTTAGCAATCTTAGATAAACAAATGGGTAAACAAAATGGCTAATGTTGAAGTTGTACCAAGTGGAGAATTTACACACGCTAATAGAGTAGTAGTTAGAGATTCAAACGATAGAGTCTATGTTTTCGTAGAAACTAACGGAAACATTCGAGCCATGAAGGGAAATGTTACAGGAGAACCGACTTCATTTGCTGAACAAGAAGCAGGTGGAGCTCCTGATAATTCTGACAATGATGGAATAGCAGCTGCAATAGATGCAAACGGTTTAGTACATGTAATTTATAATTTTGAAGATCCAGCTGCACATGGAGCAGCTCCAAAGGTTAGATACGCACAATTTAGAACTTCTGCACACGCAACTACTCAGGATGATTGGGTTCTCATTGATGAAGATGTAGCAGATCTTGATAACTCAGCAGACAATTTTATATTTTCAGAACTATTAGCTATTGCAATAGATGCTAACAATGTTCCTCATGTAGCATGGAATGAAGAACAGTCAAACATGGGTTCAGATGTAGAAACTATTTCCTACGCTAATAGAATAGGTGGTTCTTGGAATACTAAAGTTCAAGTCCAACAAAAAACATCTGGATCGTCTTCCAATTTTATTTGCGATATTATAATAGCTGATCCTCATTCTGGAATTAATGCAGATAGACCAATAATAATCACAAATAGAGATAACAGTGTAGCAGAAATAGATGCGTTTCATGGAACTGCATTAAACGCAACAGCTTTCACTGTAGCATCAGATATAACAGGTACAATAAACAAGGTAAGTTCAGCTTCATTAGCAATAGATTCTAATGAAAAACTTGTAGTCGCTTTCATTGAAACTACAACTTTAGATTTGATGGTTGTAGAGCATCTTAACTCTCAAACTGATTGGAGTATATGGGAAACTCCTCTAGATGTAGATACATCTACAAATTATGTAAATCCTAGTATAGCAATTGACGGAACTAACAGATACATCTTCGTTGAGGATTCAAGTAACAACGATATTAATTTATGGAAAAATACTGATCCTACTAATACCTATCATTTTGATGGTTCAGATACAGCTGCAGAAGATGCTGATGGTGTATGGACAAATGAAACAAATGCTGATGATGGAGATAAAGATACAGATGCAACTACAAATACATCTGGTTCTAATGGTTCTAATGATTTATTCATAGGAGGTACAAATGCTCCATCTTCAGGAGATACAATTCAAAAAGTTAAAGCAAGAGTATTTGGAGATGCTGAAGCTTCTGGTGATAGCATATCAGTCGATATTCATACAGATGGACAAGGAGAATCATTAGGCCAACTTACATTAGATAGTAGTGAAGGATGGTCTCGAACTATAATCTTGAGTGTTCCCTCAGGAGGTTGGACTTTTGCAAAACTACAAGCATTAGAAGCAACTGCTTTCAAGACAGGAACAACTCTCGCAGGTGCTATATCAAGAGTTGAAATTATAGTAGAAACTGGTAGTGGTTGGGTAGAAGAAACAACTGATGCAGATCTTCCTAATGTTGGAACTTTCGATGATATAAAAGTCAAATGGGCTTCAAAAAATAACAACAGTCCTGCAAAATTAGATTACGTTTTTTCATCAACTCTATTAAGTTACAACACATTTGATGCTGCAGCTGGTGCTACAGTAGTAACAGAAACCCATGATACAGATTCAGTTCTAAAAGCTTTAGACAATGAGGAAACTCACACTACTGATTCAATACTAAAAGCTCTAGACAATGAAATCACTCATACAACTGACTCATTTTTACTTGCAAAACAAACTGAAGATCATACTACTGACTCTGTTCTAAAAGCTTTAGATCAAACTCTAGATCATGATACTGATTCTGTACTTAAAGCTCTTGATAATGAATTAACTCATACAACCGATTCAGTTTTAGTATTTGTTCAAACAGAAGAACACACTACTGATAGTGTTCTAAAAGCTTTAGACCAAACAGAAGAACACACAACTGATTCATTTTTACTTGCAGTAAGAATAGAAGAACACACTACAGATTCAGTTCTCAGAGCAATTGATAATGAGATATCACATACTACTGACTCATTCTTACTAGCAGTACGAACAGAAGAACACACAACTGATTCAATACTCAAAGCTTTAGACCAAGAGGAAACTCATACAACAGATTCAATTTTAAAAGAATTAGACAACGAAATTACACATACTACGGATTCTCATTTATTTGCAGAAAGAACAGAAGACCACACTACCGATTCTGTACTCAAAGCATTAGATCAAGAGGTAACACACACTACTGATTCAGCACTTAGAGAAATTGACAATGAACTAACTCATACTACAGATTCAGTTCTTGTATCTGTTCAATTAATAACTCATGATACTAATAGTGTTCTAAAAGCTCTTGATCAAGAAATTACTCATACTACTGATTCATTTCTAAAGGCAATACAAACTGAAGATCACACTACAGATTCAGTTCTAAAATTACTTGATAACGAAATTACTCACACAACCGATTCAATACTTGGTGAAAGAGAACCTGGATTTACAATCGAACATACTACTGATTCTATTCTAAAAGCTCTTGATCAGGAAATTACACATACTACAGATTCAGTTTTAGCATTTGTAGTAACTCTTGAACATACAACTGACTCATTTTTACTAGCAGTTAGGACATTAACACACGATACAGACTCAGTTTTAAAAGCACTAGATAATGAAATTACGCATACTACTGATTCATTTTTAGCACAAGTAGTACTTGTTACTCATGATACTGACTCTGTTTTAAAAGCACTAGATCAATTAGTAACTCATGATACTGACTCTGTTCTAAAAAAATTAGACAATGAGATAACTCATACAACAGACTCAGTACTAGGAGAACGAGAACCAGGAATTTCAGTAACCCACACTACTGATTCTGTTCTCAAGGAACTAGATAATGAAATAACTCACGATACAGATAGTGTATTAAGAGAACTTGATAATGAAATCACACATACAACTGACTCTCATCTTTTCGCAGAAAGAACTCTTACACATACTACAGATTCGGTATTAGGTGAAAGAGAACCAGGAATTTCAATTACACATACTACTAATTCAGTTCTAAAAGAATTAGATAATCTTGTTACTCATACAACAGATAGTTTCTTAGTTGCAGGAGTTGTAGCTATAACTGTAACTCATACTACTGATAGTTTAGTAGTTATAGGAGTAGAACTATCCCACACAACCGATTCTATATTAAGAAAATTAGATAACGAAATTACCCATACTACAGATTCAATAGTTAGGTTGCCTCCAATAAGACAAGTTGAGGTTGAATTATGCAGATGATTATATCTTTGAATAAAAAAAGGAGTAAAGAGAAGTAATGGTAGCACCAGTAATAGCAAGCAAAAGTTCTACTGTTAATTCATTAAATGGTACATCTAACGTACTGTCAGCTCCTTCTGGTATTGCAGACGGTGATCTTCTACTAATTGTAATTGGCCTTGATGGAAATCCAACTGCTTTTACTCCTCCTTCTGGTTTTACAGAAATCACACCAAACAACGGTAACAAAGCTCCTTCTAATGCTGCTACACTTTATGCTTGCTTTAAAATTGCAAGCTCTGAGTCTGGATCTTATACTACATCATGGACCACTGGTGAACACAATGTTGGTTTCATGTATAGAATTACAGGAGCAGTTAGTGGACAAGAGATTCAAGATCCTACAAATACAAACACTGGTTCTGTAACTCCTGCTATTGGATCAGATTTCAATACTGACACAGCTGATAGTTTAGCACTTGCTTTTTCTTCATGTGATTTAGCTCAACTAGGAAGTGGTGAAAATGGTACTGGATGGTCAAGTGAGGATCACGCAAATACAACAGGTGGAGGTCCTTCTGTAGGTTGTGGAGTATCAATAAAAACAATAGGAACTGCAGGAGCTACATTAGATAGCTCACGTACATTACTTTCATCTGAAGAATGGGTTACTAGATGTATAGCTGTTAGAAGTATAGGGGTTCCTGTAACAATTACTCATGATACCGATTCAGTACTCAAAGCTCTTGATCAAGAAGTAACACACGATACAGATAGTAGATTAGTTATTGGTGTAACATTAACACATGATACTGATTCACTTGTATATGCTCTAAGAACATTAACCCATACAACTGATTCTGTATTAGGAGAAAGAGATCCTGGATTTACAGTTACACACACAACTGATAGTCTTCTAAATGTAGTTCCAACTGTTACTCACACTACAGATAGTTTAGTAGTTACTAGTGTAGCAGTAACTCATGATACTGATTCAGCATTAAAGAAAATTGATAACGAATTAATCCATACAACAGATTCTATAGTTTATATAACTCAAACTGAAACCCATGATACCGATTCAGTATTGAGAGCAACTGATACTTTAGTAACCCATGATACCGATTCAGTACTCAAAGCTTTAGATCAATTAGTAACTCATACCACTGATTCAGCACTTCGAGAAATTGATAATGAGATTTCACATGATACTGATTCTATTCTAAAAGCAATTCAAAGTCTAACTCATACTACAGATTCTCATATAGTTTTACCTACTATTCAAACTCGAATTCATACTACTGATTCAGTTTTGAAAAAATTGGATAATATAGTATCTCACACTACTGATAGTTTACTAACAAATATTCGTGGAAAAAGAGTAATAACCGATCTATGTGTTGATGAAACTAGTACTGAAGAATTATGTGTAATTGATGAGTCAGAAGTTGATCTTTGTGCATAATAATCTTTTATTTCCTAGTTTAATGAGGTTAGAATATGGCTACTAAATTTGCCTTAAATTTCCTTGGAGCTCGATTTAGAGTAAAACTAGTAGATTGTCTTACTGGACTTAATGTTAATGTAGCTAGTGTAGTATCTCAGGATATCGTATTCTATAGACCTGATGGAACTAGTTTTGCAAAAGCAGCTACTCTAGTAGAAGATCCTGCATTATCAGGAAATTTCTTTATCAATTATCTTAATACATCTCCTGAAGATACAGTTCTAGATCAAGTTGGAGATTGGGAATTTGCAGGTAGAGTTACCTTAGTAAGTGGAGATAGTTTTGATAGTGCTGAAAGATTTGTTTTTTGGGTGAAATAATCCTTGGTTGTTATAGACCATAACAAAAATATTAATAGAATCATTGCAAGAATCAAAGATTTTTCTCCTTTGTTTGATTCTGGTGTTACTGTTGGAAAACTAAGAAAAGTAATTTTTGGTGACTTAGAAAACGAAGCAATACAAGCTGAAATCATGCAGCCTTTTGCATTTGTCACAACTAAAAGCTCAACACAATCTACAAGATATCCATTTGGAATTACTGATGGTGCATCTCAAAATCAATTAACAGTAGATTATGAAATTACAATTGTAGCAAATTCTAAAATTAGAACTGCAGCATCTCAGAAATTACTCTATGATCTAACTAAAGAAATGAGAAATATGGTAGATGCAGATACAACATTTTTAGATCCTGTATCGTCATTAGATCCTATTTTTCAACGTTCAATAATTTCTGAAGCTCCTTGGGATTCTGAAACAAAAGGACAGTTGATTACATCTATTACTCTAGTTTTACATGCTACAATTGGAACTGCATTTGAGATAGATATTATAGGAATTGGAAGACTAGCATTAATCTCAAAACCTTCTCAACCTGAAGGAATAATTTTTGATGAAGATAGAGAATCTGATGGAAATCGTGAGGTTACTGAAAAAGGAGATCTTGGTTCAATATTTGCTGAGTATGAATGTAATGAAACTACAAACGCATTATTGAGAGCAAAATTTGGTACTAAGGAAAATGTAGATCTTTACAAAGGAGGAGTAAATGAAAGAACTGTATCTGTACGCTTTATCACTATCATACCAACAGCTAGTTTTGACGAAATTGAACGATGTGTTTTACAGATGGAGATAATACAACCTTAATACTTGATTCTGATAGGAGAAGTGGGAAATGTCATTAAATCAACAAGCTAATAGAACTTGGAAAATCGATGGTGTTATCAACATAGAAGGTGTACCTTGGTTATTTGTCCAGGGATTAACAGCTATTTTTGATGCAGGAGTCTTTACTAGAGATCTAATAGGAACAGGCCAACCAGTTTTTACTCAACTAGGAGATGTAATTGGAGGTTTTAATTTCAATACTAAAAATACTGTTGATATTTATAAAGTTGGAACAGCTTTATCTTCAGATAGTCCAGAACTAATTGGAACCATGTTAAAAGCAATTGCAGAACAAAAACCTGTTAAGATACAATTTGTCCAAACACTTGTTGCAAGAGATGCAGGTGGAACCAATGATAGAATTAGAATTACTTTTAGTGGTAGAATTATGAAACCTGAAATAAGTTGGTTAGTTGATGTAGCAGTAGATGATGTAGTAATAGATGGAGAAATATTACAGAGTCCAGCACCAACAGTAATACGTGATACAAACCCTTAGAATAATGTCACTAAAAATTACATTTGAAACCATTGAAGATATTAAGGAGTTTAGAAGATCAGTACAAGTTCTAAAACTTCAGATATTACAATTCCAAGCTACTGTTGTTAGAGATATAGCACAAGAAATTACTATGTTTGTAATACATGCTAAGATGAGAGCTGCAGGTTTTTCAGAAAAGATCATTGAAGTAACAATATTAGATAACATTGAAATCATTGGAAACAAAAAGATCAGATTTCATATTAGATCAGAATATTTTAGTTCAACTGGTTTTGATGTTGCACTTGCAAGAGAAGAAGGAACTGATGATCATTTTATAAAACCAGTAGTAAAAGAAGCTCTACATGGAGGAGCATCATGGCCTTTCTTTTCAAAAGGACATGAAGTTAGTGGTATAATGGCCTTGTTTATTGTAAGAGATACAGTAAAAGAAACAGCTCCAAGAGTACAAGAACAATATAGAAGAGATTTATTGCAATGGTATATTGCAAACTTAGGAGGAATTGCACATGCCAGTTGATGAAGTCTTTGATTTAGATCTTGAATCTGATACATCTAACCTAGATAAACTAGATAGAATGGCTGCAAAAGCTGCAGTTTCCCTAGAAAAAAAACGTAAAGCACTAGAAGCAGCTTCTCAAAAATTGAATGAAGGTACTGGTGCATTTCGTGGTCCTAATATTCCTTCAGTTGGTGGAGCTCCACAAGATCTAAGACCATTATCTAAACAAGATCAAAAAACTCAAAAGAAACTTGGTAAGCTAGAAGAAAAAATTCGTAAAGATGAAGTTAAACAATTTGGTGATAAGAAAGGATTTCTATCAGGTATTCTAGGACCAAAATCAGCTAAAAACATTTTCAATATAGGTAGAAACCCACTTGGATTTCTTACAGGAGCCATGAAATCACTTCCTATTCTTGGTGGAATTCTTGCTGCTAAAGAAATTGCAGAGTTTGTTATACAAGAATTAGTAAAACTCGATGCATTTTTCAAAGCCTTTATTGATATAATTGATAATAGAACCAATAAATTTAGAGATTTACAAACTCAAGCTAGAATTCAAGCAGGTTTACAACAAGATATTATTACAACTGCAGATGGTTCAGTAGATGCTAGAGAATCTTACAATACTCTGAATATCTATGAGAATAATCAAATTGAAGTTGAAGAAAAATATGCTATGTTTAATACAAGTGGAGGTCCATAATGGCATTAATTAGATTATTTAGATTAACAAATGCAGGAGATACTGATGCTACTGAGTTTCTTGATTTTAATATACCAGGAACAGAAGATAAAACAAATGTAGAAAATGCATACATTACATCTATCAACGATGATGATTCTGATGGAGTAGGAAGTAATCAAGGTGTTGAAACTCCTCTTGGTGATCAACAAGCATTAGATAAAGTTGAAGATATTATTACTGTTGAAGGATTCTTTTCTAAAAGAAATGGAAATAATGATGATGGTATTAATGATCTTATAACTATAATGAGAGGCTTTGCAGCTGATCCTAAACTTACAGATGATTGGGATTTAGGAAGATTTGGATTACGTGTTGATGATGATATTAGCCAAAGTGTAATACCTGATGGAGCTGGTGTACCTGCAAATATTACAATTGCTTTACTATGGGTAAGAATAGAATGGAAATCTGATTTCACTGGTAATAGAGAAAAATTCAAACTAATTTTCAGAGTGAATAAAGGCGATGGAACTTAGATGGGATCTGTTGCAGTAGTCCATGATGCACTAGTTATTCTCAAAGATCATGGTGCTGATGTTGATCTATCAGGTAAAGCTGTTGTAGTTGAATTCAAAGATGCGTTTCCTCAAAGCTGTAGAATTGTTCTAAATGCAAGAAAAGGAAGATTTCTTACAATTAATCCAAAAATAAAAAAACGTGATCGTATCTATGTTAGAATTATTGAAAAAGGTGGCAAGGTTACAGAAGATGTTTTTCATGTTAGAAAAATAAAAAGAAAAAGAATTCCAGGAGTAGGACTTGGTTTAGAACTGTTTTGTCCACATCAATCAGAACATCTTTGGAAGAGAACAGTATCATTCAAGAAAAGAGGTAAAAGAATTTCTGGTAATGCAGCATTAGCTCTTATTGTTAATGATATTAACACAAGCAAAGGAGCTTCAGATCCAACAATAGAAATAGTTGCTCCATTTGATACAGTAAAAAAACTTGGAAATAGATTTGATCCTAATACAACTAACAGTTATGTTTTTGAATCTGCTAAAGCTGAAACTGCAATCGAAGAAGTAAAAGATATTGAAGCTCAACCTGTAGAAGGTGGAGGTTCACTTGAACCAATGTATGTTAGATACAAATCAAAATATAATCATGCTACAGGAGATGATTTAGATATTGTACAATTACAAGCTTTTGAACAAGGATTCAAAGATAATGGTGTAGGTAAGTTTGATAAAATCCCTAGTGTAACTCTAAAACATACTGGTGGTAACACACCAAGACCAGGTTTTCTAAGCTTAGTATCTGATGAAGATCCTGAAGAAGGAACTAATCTTGTAGCAATTGGAAATAAAACAACTGGATCTTTTACTAGAGAATGGATGCTTTACTTTGGTGCAAAAGAAGTTTTTGATTCTGCTAGAGCTTATAATAATTTATCAACTTACAAAAGAGGAAGTCTAGTAGTAGGTCCAAATGGATCAACATATGAATCAAAACAAGGTTCTACTGGTATATCCCCTCCAAATGGTTCATTTTGGGAACCAAGATTTTTTGTAAAACCTTCTGTATGGGGATCAGGACCAACTTATTTTTCTGATGCTCTAGTAAGAAAAAATGATATAGCTTACAAATCATTAGTTGGTGGAAATAATAACAACGATCCAGAAACAAATCCTACATTATGGAGAAGAATTCATTTTGCTCCAACTGTTGATTATTCACCATTAACAAAAGATAAAGCTCAATTCTTCATCAATGCTTTAGCAGGTGCTAGACATGCAACTACTAATAATTTCAAAACTTCAATGATAGATCCTAATGTTGTAATTGATGATAAACTTCATCCAAGGATGCCAGTAAGATTAGTTTCAACAACTTCAGCTATTCCTGTTGATCATAAACTGGATGCAGGATCTAGAATTCCTGATGCATATATGATTCTAGTAATTAATCCAGTTACAGGAGTTGAAGAAGGCTTTGGTGATTTTGCAGGAAGTGATGCTTCAGGTGTACCATTTGCAGGTAATGTAGCAGAGTATGTTGATCGTAATCTAGATGGTACTGGTTTTTGGAGGGTATTCAAAGGAAAACAAACACTACAAGACCAAGAAATTTTTAATTGGGAAGAAACAGAATCTTGGGTAAAGTTTCCATGCGTTCCTATATTTACTGGTCTTATTCCTAGTCAATTTGTAAATCAAAATGGAGATTGTATTACCTTCCCAATTCCAGGACCAGGAACAAGAGAGGCTATTTGGGTAAAAGGTGCTTACAAAATATCTGAATTACTTGGTGTAGGAAAAGTTGGAGTTTTCTTTGTTGGTGGACAATTTGAATGTGTACACTCTGTTAAATTTGATACAACTAATTCTAGAATTGATGCAGGTAATGAAGAAATCATTGATGAAAATGAAAGTGCAACTTCTGCATTTTTCATAAAATCACAACCACGAGCTTTAGATGGTTCATTTAATACTTTTTATGTAGGAGTAAATTTTTGGTCCTTGCATCCATTAACTTCAAACTCATTACCATATGGAGTAGTAAATGCAGGTGAAAAAATCAATCTACCTACAATGGATCTAAACAATATGGATCTAACACACAAAGGTATTTCTGAATGGTTTGGTCCAGGAGTGGAAGACTACTATCCATTACAAGCTCTTACAATGTGGATGAGATTATCAATACAAGATCTATTTCTTGGATTCTTAGATGATCTAGATGCTGATTTTGTTATTGGTACATTTTGGGTTGATAGACAAATGAATGTAATGTTAGTTGAAGAACCAGTTAAAAGAAACAATAAAACACTTGGCTATACTGCAAACTTGAATAAAATGAAACCATTTCAAGGAGTACCAGGAACTTCAGTTTTTGGAATTCAAGCAGATAATCCTAGTGGAGTAGTAGCTTTTGATCCTACAGAATTTCTATTTGGTGGAATATACACTAGAGATTCATTTGATAAACAAGGAAGATACATTGGACTAAGATCACGATTTTTGAACAAAGATACGATGAAAATGTCAATAGATGCTTGGAGATATTCAAAACCATTAGTAGCTACAAACGTTGATCAACCAGGAAATAAACCAGCTTTTAATATTGAACCTATGAAATTTCAAAAAACTTCAATATCTGTATATTCTCAATTAAAGAATTTTATTCTTGGAATAGAACAATTCCTTAATTTTGATAGACGTAAATTCACTCTAGATATTCCTCCTGGCAAAAAAATTGATTGGGGAGATCCTGTTTATGTAACTGATACCCAAGCTATTGATGATGCTGATGATGGATTACCAAATACTGTTAAAGTAACAGCTGATGCAATTACAATTACTATATCAAAAACTAAAACTGGTCCTGCAGGGTTAAAGAAAACTGGTGAGTTTGTAAGGAGATTGTATGCAACATGACTGAAGGAATTAGAAAAGAAAAAAATCTACCAGAAAGAATTGCTAGAACAATAATCCTTAATGAACAATTATTTATCCAAGACCTAAAGATCTTTGCTAATACTTCAGTTGTTGGTTCTCAAGGATCTCAAGCTGGTGGAAGTTCTGGTGGACCAAGTGGAGTAGGAAACTATCTAAGAAAAGATGGAGATGCTATGGATGGAGTATTTGCAACAAGACCAAGTATAGCTACTATTGCAGATGGTGAAATTGATATTAGTAAAGTTACTGCAATAAATTATACTAGTAAAGCCTTCGTAATTGCTGAAGGTGGAAGTGATGTTGATGAACTTAATTTTATTTTTGGTGGAGTTGTAGGTACTACAATCACTGGTGCTGAATTTCCTGGACAATGGCTAATCATTCAACCTATAGCAGGCCAAACAATTACAATAAATAATGATGTTAGTGGCTTTGGAGATCCAATTGCAACTCCTAAACAAAATATTAGAACACCTGATGGAAATCCTGTAATCCTAAAAAATGAACAATCTGTACTCCTAAATTTTGATTCTACTAGTGGACAATGGAGTTTTCTTGGTGCAGTAGGAACTAGTGTATTAGGAGATATTTGTTTTCCTGAAAAAGATAGTGGAGATCAATCTGGTGCATTAACAATTTTCTTTAACAGAAATAGATCTTGTAGAATGAGAGTAATCGGTAATCTAACTATAACATTTGATACCAGTGAGATGATTTTTGGTAAAATCTATTTCTTAACAGTGGAAGTTCTACAAGATCCTACAGGACAACGTATTGTTACTTATGCAGATGCTCCATTTGAAAATAATCTTACTCCAAAAGTTTTCAAAGCTGCAAATCGCTATACATCAACTAGATTTTATGCATACAAACTTGATGCAGGTTCAGCTGTAAGAATATTTGCGTTTGATGAATTCCAAGAGTTTAGCCAAGAATTCTTTGATGGTTACATACAAGCAAGATTAGATACTGATCAAACTTCAAATCTTACAGCAAGTAAACATGTTGAATTTGATCTTAAAATTGCTACTGATAATACTATTTTAGTAACTACTGGTAGTGGACAATCAGCTGGAATATTTACAAATTTCGAGGTAGGCCATTTGTATCAATGTGAAGTAGCTCTTGCAGTTGAATCATTAGCACAAGCAGATTCAGAATTTTCTTTCCAATTTTATAATGTAACAAAAGCTCAATTCTTTGGTTCACAAGCTAGAGCTTTAACTGTATCTAATGCTGAATTTGATTCAAGTTTAGTAATTGCAAAGGGATTCTTTGTAGCTGATGCTATTAGTGATACTGTTGAAGTTAGAATCAAATCTATGTTTGGTGTTAATTCAATTAAAGCAGGAGATCAAAGTGCTGAACAAATGAGTTACATTATAATAAAAGATTGTGGAGTTGCAGGAATTGATAACTTACCAGGTAATATTATTCCTGCTCCTACTCCTACAGGACCAGAAGTAGTTGGACCTCTCAAAGGTTACATGATTGGACACATGCAATTTAATAGCCCAATAACATCTCATTTCTCATTAGGTGGAGGTACACCTGGAACTAGTATAGCTACAAGTACTGTTCCTGCAATGGGAAATGGAAAATTCAAAACATTAAGAACCCATATCGATGTTGATTCAGGGGATGATTTAGATCTTGCAACTTATGTTAATGGAATATCTTCTGGTTTGATTTTTACTCCTATAAATGGTGTAGGTAATCACATCACTGATTTACTTGATAGAGCATTTGTAAAAGATGATCTAATATCTTTATCACTAGGTAGAACTGGTTCTAGTGGAAATATTAATTTCGCTAATTGGTTAGAAATAGAATATAATTCTAATGACTTTTGGTTTTACGGACCTAGAGCTATAGGTGGACAAGGTACAGATCAATTTTCTCCTCTAATCGGTAATGCTGTTCATATAACACCAGGAGTAAATGGTACTGTAAGATTAGATCATCAAAGAGCTATTGGAAGATCTGGAACAATTCAAGACTTTGTTTATTATGGAACAGCACCATCTGGAACAGGAGATACTATTATCTCTATTGAGGTTAATGGCTTTGTAGTTTTTTCTACTCCTAGTCTTGCTGTTAGTGCTGGACCTAATATATTCAGATTTGATGGTATTGGTATAGTTGTAAATGCGAATGATTTGATAAATATTAAAATGAATGGAAGAGTTGGAACTACGATGGAAGGAATTTGTGGCTGTAGGTTTGTGAGTGATTAATGGTTAATTTAGAAATCCTTCATTTATGGCGTGCTAGTAGCAGATTCAACGTATCAAATAAGTTCATAATGCAAGATCAAGCAAGACTCATACGAAGTGAACAAGAAATGTTTGCAAGAAGTGACGGAAACGCTGAAAACTTTCATGTTAGACTTCATGATAATAATTCAACCACAATTTTTAATATTACTTTTCAAGTAAATGGAATTGTCAAAGCAACTATTGAAATACCAATTGGTGTATTTGGTATATTTTTTCCAGATTTTCTAGGTGCAATTCCTTTTCTAAAAGATGATCTTCTAGTTATGGAAATAGTAGGATATACAGATGCAGCTGTTACAGGCATTGAACACAGTGTTGATTTGAAATTCTTCCCTCTTACCCCTTAATTACCACTCTAGTAACAAAAAAAAATTGATTAGAAGAATCTAAATAGATCGGCTCTGAGATTGTGTTGTTGCATGAATTGGAAAAGACGATTTTCAAAGGTTCTAGGAGCCTTCTTTACAGGATATGGAGGGGGATTTGCTGCAATGTTACCAGGAAATGTAATCTTTTCACCAGAAACTATTCATTGGTTTTGGATTTTTGTTCTACCGATATTAGCAGGACTAGTAGTAACATTTCCTCAATTAGGAAAGGTGTTTACTGAGTATGGGAATTCTAAAAAAGATACTGAGTAATTTTACTGATGTAAAATACTCTACTGGTAAAACGGTTAAATGCAATACATATCGTGCCTGCGATTTATTTGACTGTATGACAGATTAACCACACCAGGTTTTTATACAACAACTATGGAGTTGGGCTATGAACGTATTTGGACTAGAGCCACTAATTGCTGCATTTCTATTTACTCTCATAGGAGTATCTGGTAGTGTATTATTAGGTTGGCTCAAAGGCACAACTGCATTCAATGTTAGGCAAGCTGTAGCTAGCTCAATCATAGCATTCGTGGTATCATTCCAGCTAATAGCAGCTACATTAGGAGCATTGCCTGAAGGCATTGGTGATCTAGCTTTAGGCATGATCATAGTAGGTGTGATCGGTACAGTTGCAGGTATAGACTCCTTAGCAAAATCAGGAGTAAAGGCTGCACTAAAAACAAAAGCAAAATAAAACAGGAAAACATAATTACTTCCTCTTCTCTTATTTTTTTATGACTGAACCTTTGATTTGTAAAATGATCTATGATGAGAATGAGAAATGTTTCCATTTTGAATCAGCTGATGTACAAATTGGTAAGTTATCTCTAGAAGACCAGATTCAAGAAGATAAACGATATGGTAAAATGGTTCCTAGGAATGGAAAATACTTTACTGTCAGAGCTATGGATTGGAGCAACAAATGGATTACTAGTAGGCAAATCAATAGAGGAATTACATTAGCATTTCATCAAGCTGAAATTGAAATTCCAATTGATGTTAGACTAGCAGAATTTGATGAAGAACCAGACTTTAAAGTATTTTTTAGAGCAACTGCAGACGATCCATTACTTGATAGAAACACAGTCATGTATCAGTACTACCCAATTAATGACATTAACAATCCACTAAGAGGAGTTTGTGTTGTAAATACTGATTTCGATTTTACAATTGATGGAGAAAATGTTTCAATGTTTGATATTGATCAAGAACACTATACAGAAGATACACATGTGGTAGCTCCAACAATTGATTTTGATGCAGTTTACACACATGAAGCTCCTGGACATGGACTTGGATTACCTCATAGCTCTTTTAGTGGAAAAGTAATGAGTCCTAGTGTAGGAACAATGGCTGAATTTTTAGCAGAAGAAACTCCATTAGAAACCATACCAAGATTAGTTGCAAAATATGGAAAAAGATCATTATTATCTTACCATAGATTGAGATGGAGAAATTGGTATAAAGTACGAGCAGAGAAGTACTAGTATTTATTATTATATTATTATACATAAATACACAATCATTATATAGTTCATTTGTTTTTAGGCTGTATGGGAAAAGCTATCAATTGTATTCTAGACGATAAGATCTACAATCAGGTTCTTGTACATAAAGCAAAACTACAACGTGAAGATACTGAAAAAAATATCTCACTAACTGATGCAGTTGAAGATCTATTGGAGCTAGGATTAAAAAAATGATTGAAGTAAATGGAATTGAATATGATAATACAGCTGAAGCGATAGAATACCTACGCAATATCAAGCATCCAGTAACAGTAACTCTAAGGTGGAAATTCAAATGAAAGATAGTAGAGCTCAAATAATAATTAGTCGAGATTTAGTTTTACCAATTAAACACATTCAAGGCCAAAGACTTTTAGAATCTAAGGATGGTGTTTTAATCTCTTTTACACAAGTAGTAAATGCTCTATTAAAAGAAAAACTAGAGGAGTTGCAGATAAAGAATTGATGGTACAAGAAAATAAAACTGCACTAGTCCAAACAGAAATTGAAAGACTGATTGATAAAGGACAAAATGATTTACAACAAATTTACACTATTGTTTGTGATAAATATGGTGTTCAAAGGCCAGCTGCAAGAAGAGCAAAAAAACAATTGCTAGCAAAGCTTAATCATCGAGTAAAAGTTCTAGGTGTTGCAGGTGGTAGATCTTCAATACCAAAAGGAAGACCTGTTAATTTTACTAAACTATCTCCAACTGAACAAAGGGTTTTGAAATTCTTAAAAGACAAAAACGATGAAATGAAATTCCGTACAATACATGATCATCTTAATTCTATTTCTGATCAACCACTAGTAAAGAAAGACAGATTAACATATTGTTTATCTAGACTATGTGCAGCAAATTTAGTAACAATGATTAGAGAAAGTAGATACAGAATTAACAAAGAAGTGTGTAATTCACTTGGAGTTTTTAATAAATTAAATTGGAGTTACAAACCATGAAATTTTCTACACAAGAACTAGAAGAATTGGCAGTAGAAGCAAGTTGGCTCAAGCTTTATTCTAAGACTACTGGAAAAATGGTTGATAATACAAGATACCAAAAGGTTACTGCAAAATCAAATAAGAAAATTGTAATTGATGAAGCTCAAGGTTCTGGTATTGTTTTCAAAGATGAACTAACTGCAATGGGGAAGAGTAGCTAATGGTAAAATACAGAGAATATGATCAATACTCTCATCCATTAGGAGAGGTATTAACTCATATTTCCAATGAACTTGCAGAAGCTAATCGACTGATGAGAAAAAATATTGAATGGAGCCATCCTGAGTTGAGTGGTAAAATGTTGCAAGAAGTAAAGGAGGATAGAGCTTAATGACTGATGAACTAACAGATGAAGAAAAGAAAATGGTAGCTTCTATGATTGGTGATAAATTTAAAGAAGAATTAGTAAAACTCATGGAGGGTTTCAAACAAAGAGAAAAAACAAATGAGGCTCGTTATCAATTAACACAAAAAAAACTTGATGATATAGAGCAAATTTGTAAAGAAATTAGAAGGAGTGTTGTTTCTAATGTCTAAAACAGAAAAGGTAGAAGGAAATACTATGGATTGTGGAACATGTGGACTGAGATTAATCTGTAGAAATAAAACCTATGCAGCATATGAAGATCATCCTGAAAGAACTGTACCTCAATGGCAAAATGATAAAGGTGGAGCTCATTACAAATGGTTAGGACCAGAGAAATACAAATGTGTAGATGAAAATGGTAAAGATATTCCTGCTAAAGGAAAAGTTACAAGTGGAGAAACAGAAGATGGTATTGAAAATACTGTTCCTAAAGTTGGTAATGGTCTAGTTCAGAATGATTTGATGAAAGATGATGAACCACTTAAAACAGGATCTTCAATGAGTGGAGCGATACTTGAACCATTAGATCCAGGTACATCGAAAGTACTTGCTAATGATGCTATTCTATTGTACAAAACTAGACAAGTCATAACTGATACTGTAAAAGCATTTGAACCAGATCCTCATCCAGGTATGATTTGGGAAATGACAGCATTAATTTATAATAAACATTTTGGAGAGAAAAAGCAATGAGTAATGAAAAAGCAAAATCTCCTGAAGTAAAAGCTTTAGAAAATCAAATAGAAGAACTCAAAGAAAAAATTGAAAAACTTTTTGCATATCCTGAATTGTTAGAAACTGAAAAGGTATTAAGAAAACGATCTGAAGATCAACTAAAGGAAGCTGATGGATTAATTGATAAAGTGATCAAATGGGCTAATGAGTTTGAAAGATTTTGTGATTCAGATTACAAAGGTTCCTTCATCTTTGAGGAAATGAAAAAACTAATCCAGGAGAAAAAAACTGACTCAGACGATAAACTTTGATGGACAAATTGCAAAGTACAACTCTGAAAGAAATGTTCTAGTTACTACTATCAAAGAACCTTTTATGAGTGCAGGAAAAAAACTTGGTTGGAATAATCATCAACCTCAAGGTTTTGGATTCAATCTAAAATTAATAGAATTTGTATTAAAACGTAAGTGTGTATTAGTAATCTATATTGATTCTTGGTTCTGTACTTTATTTGTGAAGCATGATGTTCTCAAACAATTCTTAGAAAATAATTCATGTGATTATAAGATTAGAAATACAGTGTTGAAAGTAATTGCAAAAGATATCTGTATAGATTATCATCCAAAGGTGGCTGCATGAATGGTACTCTCAAAACTATATATGATGATTATTCAGTGTCCACAATCTAAATGTGCTACTCAAAACGTAGTACACATCAAACAAGAAAAAGGTATGGAATATTTCAAATGTATGGCATGTAATTTTAGATTTGCAATTTGGGAAATTACAGGATTACAGGTGATAAAGAAATGATTGGTATTTTTGAATTAATAGCAATGATGGCGTTTATTCTAATGGTAGGATTTCTTAGTATAATTTGTACATATTATGCAATTAGATCTTCTTCTCCTGAAAGAACATTTTGTATAATTATTGGAGGTATATCATGGATAACTTTTGGAGCTTTAGTTTCAGTTTTGTTGGTGATTAATTAATGAAAGTAACAATAAACTTACCAGATGGAACAACTGAGAAACATGATTGGACTAAAAAAGAATTAGAAGACTTTATGATAATAGCAGGACCAATTGGAGATTCAGTTGGTTATAAAATGGTGATAAGAAAATGAAGTTTTGTGTTATTTGTTGGGAAGAAACTGATGCTGATGGAGCTGGTTTTTTTTGTAAAAACTGTTCTAAAGATCTTGGTGTTGGTAAAATAGGTGGTCTTGTATGGCTTGGTCCTAATTTAGTTTTTGATACTGAAACAGCTGATGTTATAGAATCTTATGATGAACCAGGAGTACCAGTGATATAAAAATGAATTCTGGTGAAAAGAGATCTCATAGATTACAATTATTATTGAGATACTACTTAACAAATAGACCAACTGATGCTGAATTTTTTGCCAAAATAAAATCATTAGGAGTTTCAGATTCTACAGCTAAAGACTATGCAACTACTGTAAAGATTCAAGCATCAAGGAGTAAGAAGAAATGAAAGATCTAACTAAAGATGATTTTATAGTATTTGATAATGATGATGATGAATGGTTAAGAATTTATTGTAAAACAAAATTTATGGAACAAATACTCAAGAATCAAAAGGATGCTAAATTCAAAGCATACTGTCAAGAATTATTAGGAACAGTAGATGCCAATGAAATTTTTGAAATTGGACAAAGAAACGAACGATTGAAAAAACTAACTAAAAGTAATATTCAAAATGGAAGAATCACAATGAAACTTTCTGATCTGAAAAAAATACTGGATGCAAAACATGATTAAATTCAGAATAGTATTAGCCTATGGTATTAGTATGTGGATATTTGGTTCTCTTACAGGATATGGTATAGGATTATTACAACCTTGAAAGAAATATACATTGATAATGATAAAGAAGATCTTATCGTAGGAAAGCCAAACTTTGAGTACGAGGTAGTTCATACAGAATATTATCCAGAAAGAGATACAAAAAAAATTTGGGTAAGTAAGAAATGAAACCACTAACTAAAACTGATTTTATTTTAGCAAGACATGGAGATACAGAATATTCAAGACTATCTAAACTATTAACAAATGATGATGTAAAACAACTCCTCAAAAATCAGGAGGATGCTAAAGAGTATTGGAAAATCATAGATGAGTTTGTAAGACTAAACAAATTGGAAGAACGATTGAAAAAAGAATTTATTGATTGTGATGAATATCCTCCTTTAACAAAATGGTTCAATGAGATTCTGGAGGGAAAGGAATGAATAACGAATTACTTTATTTTTTTATTGCATTAATCGGTTTACCATCAATGCTAGTATTGGGTATTATTCTTGGTCATAAAGAAAAAGAGGATATGAAAAAGGACATTGAAGATTTTAAAACTTTGTTAAGAAAGTGGAGCAAAAAATGAATGTCTTAACATTTCTTATTAAAATTTGTATAGCTTACTACAAATATTGGAATATGATGAAGAGGCAAGGTTGTAATCTTACTGGTCTAGATTATTCTATAGATCCATATGCTAAACATATGCATATAGATCTCGATTCCCCTCAAGCACCAGGAGGGATAGTTGATTTAAATCTCCCTTGGAAGGAAGATGGTAGATGATGAAAATTTACATTTGTTGTGAGTGGTCAGAAGAGCATTGCGATATTAAAAAAATTTTTACTATAGAAGAAGATGCTAACCAATGGGAAAAAGATAATCCTCAAAGAGGTTGTATTCATTATGGTGTTGATGCTTATGAACAAGAAAATGTTGAATTTATAGAAGTAAAAAATGAAACAAAGCACTCTTGATAAGACTCCATACAGGCCAAGGAAAAGATTCAAAGAAGACTATAGAAAATGTTCTAGAAAATGGTGTCCTAAAAATGCAGATGTAGGATCAGATCTTTGTCTATCTCATGGTATCGATCATATTCTAAATTATCATTATGGACTTGATGAATATCTAATACCTCAAATCACTGGATGGACAGCTGTAGAATACTACAAGCTTAGAAGAAAACAACAATTTTTAGAAAGATACCCCTGTGTTTCCACTCTCTAACTGGACTGGAAATTTAGTCACGACTTACCCACACACCTATCCTTCCAGTGTATCTTTTTATAAAAAATTCTTTTTAGAGAAAATAAATAATAATAATAATAGTAATTAAAAAAATTAAAATACACTGGTAATGATGGTGTGTGTGTTATGTTACATCAAACTGAAAGATCCAAAGGCTCTAAATCAAATGCCTGGTGGACACCAACAGAAACTTTTGAAATGTTATGTAAGCTCTATAAATTCAAACCTAATCTAGATGCTGCAGCTAGTAAAAGATCTACATTATGTGATGATTTTCTTGATAGAAAAACCGATGCATTAAAAGTAAGTTGGAAATTACGAGGAAGAAAATCTAGAGTTTGGTTGAATCCTCCTAACAATAAAGAAAAACGTGGGAAGAAAACTAGAGCATTACTATCTTTGTTTATTCAAAAAGCTTATCTAGAATTTACTGCAGGCCATGCTAAAATTATGATGATAGTACCATTAAATACTCAAAGTTCAGTTAAATCATGGTGGCCTTTTGTACAAACTCCTATGGAAAGAGGGGAAGATATTATGTTTAGACCAATTAAATCTAGAATAGCATTTCAAAAAAATGGTGTTAAGAATACTGATTCTTCTATTAATGGTTATTGTGTAGTACTTTTTGGATTTGATAAAAAGAAAGTAATGAAGAGGTTGAAAATCAGATGTTAGATCCTAAATTCATTGGTAGAGCAGAAACCCAAACAAAAATAATATTACAAAATATACTACAACCTGAAGAAATCTTTGCTCAGGTTCCTCTTTCTAAATTAATTAGTAAGACAGATTTTGATAGACTTGATATTGTAATTCAACAACACAAATTTGATTTCATGGTACTTAGGAAAAACGATGTTCTAGTTATTGAAGTTAATTACAAACATAGAGCAACTGCAGCTAGAAGATGGTTAGATATTTTTACTCCTTATCTGAAAGCATCAAAGGTATTTGGTGGTAAGAAAATAATTCCAGTAGCAATTAATGATTGGGATTGTACTAGTTTATTCAAACATGATAGATCTTCTAGTAAACCAATTAGGATAACAGATATAATAGATGTGTGCAATGCTCTCTATACTGCAGGAGTTAAAACATGTCAATGAAAACTAAAAAAACTAAATGGAGAGGAATTCATACTACTCAAAAAAAATCAAATCTAGAAACACCTGTAACTATTTTGAACAGACTTAAACAAAGATCAATGTCACTTCCTTGGATAGATGATAAAAAAAGATGGGCAGGATTTCCTGGTCTAGCTGGTACTTCTAAAGAAATTGCAAGCTATATTCCATTTTGTTCTAAATATGTAGAACCATTTGCAGGTTCAGTTAAAGTTTATCAAGAGTGGGTAAAGCGTGATACTTGGGCCTGGGAAGAAGTAATTCTAAATGATCTTTCTCCATATGTTTGTAAGTGGTTGAGAAGAGAATTTCCTGAAGCTAAAATTACTAATGTGGACTTTGTTAAATGCATTAAAAAACATAATTCTAAACATACTTTCTTCATGTTTGATATTCCTTGGAACAAATCATTCTATGATCAAGCTTTCTCCATGTTCAATAGAAAATCTGTTAAAGATTATGGAATAGAATTACTAGAAATATGTCAAGATCTCAAAGGTAAATTCATCATAGCTTCTAGAGTAGAAAATGATGTGTTTAGGAAGGCTGATTTCTACCACAAAACAATCACTTCTAATTATGTAGTTAGTGGACATTACCCAAAACAACTACTCACGACTAATTTCAAGATAAAGTAACTGTTCGTTCATTTGCACAAACACAATGTAATGAACTAGTACCTCTTAGTAGTATTATGAATCAAGAAGAAAAAGATCTCAAAGCAGCAACTTTGAGAAAAATGTACATTGATGCAGTTAATGCAGATATCGAGGAGCAAAGAAAATAATGGATTCTGGTAAGGAACAAATCTTTGAAGCTCGTAGAAAAGCAAGAATTGATACAGTAAAAATTGTCTTTATTGATCCTACTCATTTCAATGTAGTAGATGATGAAGGTAACATGAAGTATGTAGGTTCTGTTGATCCTGTTAATTGTACATGTCATAGTTTCATTAACATGAATACAGAATCATATGAGAAAGCTCATCCTGAACCTGCAAAATGTAAGCATATCTACAAAGCAGAATACATCTTAGAGGTAAGTGTAAACTAATGCAAGTAATCTTATTCTGTAAAAATTGCGAAAAAGAAATACCTGATCCAACTAGACCAAAACAGATATTTTGTGTAGGCCAAATATGTTCAAAACTATTTCATAACAGAGCTTACAAAAGGCGTAAGAACAATTCAAAACCTGAAAATTATTGGTGGGGTAAAAAGAGATGCAGTTAGACAATCCTAACAAATTTTGTTTTTTGTGTGGGAAGGAAAATGATTTGAATAATTTTGCTTTTACTGAAATAGGTGGTACATTTCATATAATTTGTTTACCTTGTAAGGGGAAGGAGATTTATGATGATAGATCCTAATGATGTACCAAAAGCAATTGAAACTTTGAAGAAAAGAATTCAAACAAAGATAGATCTCATTAAATTTACTACAATGGAAATTGCAGAAATGGAAAGAACAATAATAACTATGGAGAACAAATCATAATGGCTCAATGTTACGAATGTAAACCAGGCCCAGGAGGATCTAATCATGTAGACTGTGTAATGAGAAAACCAAGATCTAAAAAGAAATGTACGTGTTGGTGTCTTGTTAAATCATCAAAGTACTCTAATGTATTTGCATCAAAGAAAGTGAGGAATAATGCCAGGTAGAAAGAAGATCGTTCAACGCAAACGTGGAAGAAACAATGCTAAAGTTGGTAAAGGTAAAGTATTCAATACTTCCTGGATTCATTCAGACTATCTTGAGTATTGGTTAGAAACTTTCTGTAAAGATGGTAATGTCCTACATGTCTGTAGTGGAGAATCAATGTTTGGTTTAGTTAGAGTTGATATTGATCATGAATCTAATGCAACAATCCATGGAAATCTCTTTGACATACTAAAGCATTTTAGACCAGAAAGTTTCAAGTATGTTTATTGTGATCCTCCATTTGAAATCTATACTACAGGACCAAATAGATTTAGGTGGCAATTTGATCTCTTTACATTAGTTAAACCAGGTGGAGCATTGATTACACGAAGACCAAAAGTTACAGTAAATCTTCCAAGTAAGCATCATGAATATGTTATAGCAGAAGACTCTAGACCAAGCTTAACACTATTGAGGATTGATTACAAATGAATAGAATATTTCTATCTAATAGATGCTTTAAGAAATTAGAGAAAATCAGACTAAAAGGTAAACAACACTCTATCCTAATAGAAACGATTTTGGATATTGCAAAACTGAATGGAACACTTGATGAAGCATTTGAATTTCTCTATGGTGATGAAAAATGAATTGGATAATGCAAACCTTCAAGAAGATGCATATAAAAATTACAGCTAATCCAGAATGTTCTTCTTGTGGTAAAGGATTCAAAGATCACACTAATGAAGACCTGAGAAATTGTTCCTTAACTTAATTAATATAGACAGCTTTTCTTATTATCCTATTGTGGAAAGTGCTTCCAGTTGGGATTAAAGGATCTGTTACCTCCTGCAAGATATAACAGATAGTTCAGGTTCCTAAGAGGTAGTTAGCTTTACTTCCATACGCCTGAACAAATTCTGTTTGTTTAAAATTACACACGAAACATTATCTATCATTTTTACTTAGAATTAGTAATGCCAAGAGATATCGAATTCAGAAGTTGTAGCTTGGAGTACAATCTCTCATACCCAATTCGTGACTCTTGGCAGCTTTGAATAATGTCTTACGAAAATTTTATACATAGAATTGCTCATGTAGAGGATGAATTTTACAACTACACTATTGTAAATTGTACTGATCAAGCTGCTAGAATCATAGTAACTAGAAAACCAGGTAATCATGATGAATTTATAACTCCTGGAATTGAAGTTTTTAATGTACTTGCTACTGATGGATTCAGGTTAGAGTACATAGGAAGGAACTCTACTTATTATGAAATGTATCTAAACTTCAAAAGATTTGTGTTGTTTCCAAAATACAACAGATGAGTAACCTATATCATCAATGGCAGCTTCAAAAGCATGGGTAGGCATACACTCTCTATCTCTTATGGGCCTTTTGAACCTAGATGAATTGGAGCAATGCCTTACCCACTGTTCATCCAAATGAACACACACGATCTTATGTACTACAGGCATGTAATAGAAGTATGAAAACTCAAACTATCCCAAACAAAGAAGAAGCACAACAGGTAGCTTCTACAACTTACGAACAAATTTTTTCAGTAGTTCCAGAGTTGAAATTATCTGTAAAACACACATCATTTGATGAAGATGGTACACTACAAATCAGATTCAAGACTCCAAGAGGAGCAAATCATGTATCTGTAATGTATGACTATGGAGCAGACTTGTACAATGTAGAAATTCATGAGTGCAGAATACTCACAAAAGAACCATACATGATCAACAAGAAAATCAATACCCACACTGGAATATATGCAGACACTCTAGCACAAATCATCAAAAAGGAGCTTGGTTACTAATGCCACATGATAGATGGGCCAATGCACGAATACAAAAGAAAAAAGACATAAGATATTTTGAAAATCTTACACAAGAATTAGGAGAAAAAAGAGTTGATGCTATGATTAATGGTGGAGATACTGCTAAAATTTGGGAACAAGAAAAGAGAGCTCATATGCAACTTGCAAGACTACAAAATAAAAAACTTAGAGAGGGATTTGCTGAGTCCTAATGAAATGTAAACAATGTGATAATAAAGCCATGAGAAATAAATTTCAAGATTTGTTTTGTTCACAAAAATGCAAAGATGAAGCTTTCGAGGCTGAGAACTAATGAACAAAGAGCTAACAACTATAGCAATTCTACTTTTTCTAATAATTTTTGGATTAAAAGCACTAGAAGATCCTAGCTTTAAGCCTGATATAGAGCAAAGAATTGAAGTAGAAATACAAAAGATAATGCAGCAATTGGTAGGAGATAGTTTCAATTCCACTGTTTTTGATGCAGAAGAGTTAATACCTGATACTTTCTATGGAGTTAAACCATGAAAATTACAGGAATAGATTATGGTAAAGTTCTAGATTACACTACTGAAGTTATCTTAGAAGTAACTGGTAACTTTAAAGCTCCAATACCAAATGATGCAAAATGGCAATATGTTAAAGCGATTGTACACAAACCAAAGGTGAAGTTCTAATGGATTGGAGAACAGAATATGCTCAAATAATCTATAGACAATGGTTGAAATCATTACAACAAAGAGGTATCATTCCAAAAGAATTTAATATAGAGGCAGTAGAACCATGAAACCTTTTGAATTAGATGAAAAACTTTGTAGCCATAAATACGAATTCACTTTAGATTGTAGGTGTCCTGGTTGTGGTAAACAATTTCCTCATTTGAAAGTAGTTCAAGAATATTCATGGAGTAGTAAATTAATATGAAAAGCTTTGATCACAATACTGAATACACTGATGAAGAGTGGATGGAATTTGCAAGAGAAGCTTTTAGAATTCATGATTATGATATTCAAGATAAGTTACAAGAATTTGTTACTTTTGTAATAGGAGATCCTCAACCAAGAATAGATAGAGTATATGGAGAATCATTATTATCTGAATACAAAAGTCAATCAGTACTACTTCCTTGTGGTTGTAAAGCTGAATCAGTTACTAGATGGACTGAAGCAATGTTTCATATACTAAAACCTGAGAATTGTCCTACTCTAAATAAAAAGGAGAAATCATAATGGCATTAGATAGTTACTACGATAAAACAGATGCAGTTAGAAGAAGATCTTGTTTTCACTGTAAAGGTAAGCTGTTTCCTACTAAAGAATACAACATATGTAATAATATTCTAATTCAAATCTACAAATGTGTAGATTGTGGAAATAATACTAACATACCAGAAAAACCTCCTTTACAAACATCATTAGATCCAAATGAATTACCCACTATACAGGAGAAATATGATCATCCTGAAGCTTAGATAACCTGTTCATCAAAATGAACACACAAGATCTCTAATACTCTAGTCACGTAATAGTAGTATGAAGCAAAGAAACAACAGTTCAAAAAGATGCACAACATGCAAGAAACAACTACCAAAAGATGAGAGGAGAACAATGTGTGTAGAATGTAGTAGTGACTTTGTACAAAACATCTTAGACAGAATTAATGAGGATGAGAATTGATGGATTATTCATTTGCACCTGATAAAGTTAGAAAAATATCTCCTCATGAAATGGCAAAGATGCAAGGAAGATATGCCTATGAAACTGAATTTAATAATTATAATAGAATATCATACAGTGACTACAAAAAATGGTATGATGCAGTAATAAAATATGTAGATTGGAGCCTTGTGAACTAATGATATTCAAAAAATTTCCAACTAAAGCTCAGGCATCAAATGACAAAGAGCTAGACAAAATCATTAAAAAGCAGAGGTTTTATCAATAGATATGCAAACAGTAAGATTAGAACCAAAGGAAGGAGATACTTTAACAGTAACTCTCAAACCTGGGGATTATGCATTAATCAAGCTAGAGTAATGCCTGATAAAGAACTCAATTGTCCTTGTACTGATAAGAAAAAATGTAATTTTCATACAGTATATGAGAATACTTCTTTTGGTAAATCTATTTCTAGAGATGTAATTCAAAAAGTAATCCAGGAGTATAACGAATGAAATTAATAAAACCATGTGGTTGTGAAGTAAATCTTCTACCTATACTTGGTGGGTATGTAGGTACTACAACTGCTCCAATGCAAGAAATCCCAATATCCTATTGTGATCAGCATACCCACACGAATGAAATAAAATCCTTCCAAGATGAAATTATTGATAATATCAATGACTAATGAAATAATAATCATCAAAGCTAGATCTTGCTTCAAATGTCTAGATCCTAATCTCATCAACAAAATTTTACAAAAACCACGCCTAAGAAAAATCAGCTAAAAGAACATCTTCAAATATTACCATATAGAGTATCACAAGTATGGAAGAGATTCAATGCTATAATACCGATGGAGAACCAGGATGCTTTCATGAACCTTCAAAAGATTGTGATTGTGAATGTCATTTAGGACTATTAAAATCATGAGTATCAGAACTTTCCTTCTTGGGTTATTACCAATTGGATTTGTTATAATGACAATTAGGAATTGGAAACCATGAGATTATCATTAGGTAGAGGAACAGGTAAGATAGTACCTCTAAAGAAAATTACATTATACAGTATCACCTATATCAATTCAGATGGACCAATACCATTTAGCAATGATTGGGGAACTCCTAAAGAACTGTTTGATTACATAGAATCTTTATTTGGCCCTGGGATAAATGATATCTAATATGGCAAACCTCTGTTATCACTGTGGTAAAACATTTGAAACTGAAGAGGATGCTGATTTCTGTTCTCAAGATTGCATAGATCTCTATGAAAAATGTAGTCATAACATCAAAACATGTCCTATTTGTTGCAGAGATGATGCAGCTCATTCAGGAGTAGATAGAATCATGTGTGATGAGAAGAAGGAGGAACTTGGATTAACTAATAATACAATACCAATAGGTTGTACTTGTTATTACAATAAGTATAGAGAAAATACCAGAGTATTCAAAGTAGGTTGTCCAACCCATTCATTAATCTAATATCGATCAGGAGCATCATTTATTACCGATCCATTTCCACTCTAGGCATGGGTAAACTCATCACTGTGTTTTGTTGTAGTGAAGAGAAACCATGTGTTTTTCATAGATTACCTCAAGCAGAAGTAGAATTAGACTAATCGATCTATATTATTAGCAACGTCTTTAAAGTACCAGCTTTATCTAATAATCTCATGGAAGAAGCTGTACATGTGACTGTGGCTAAGAATAGCTTCGATCTTAGAAGCTCAGTAAAAGCTACACAACAGGAAATTGAGGTTCGAACAGAAGTTCTTTCTAAAGTTATTGAAACTGCAAAAAATAATGGAGTACAGATTGATACAAATTATTTATTATATCACATGCGAATGGAAGGTTATCAAACTTACACCAGAAATGTTCTTTACAAAGATAGACTAGCTTTAGATTCTGATAATAATTACATTAGACATTTTCTTCCAAGATACTCTAGAGTCCAGGAAGATATTTTCAACAGTTTAGATGAAATGGAAAAACAATGTATCGAGCTATACAATGAAGATTGGACTGTTGTTAAAGTAATCAATAGAGAAACCAAAGATGGACCAATGAGAACTGTTATCACTGAAGATCAATCTAGAAAAGGAAAGTTGGAATGTATTAAAACTAGAAACAAAGTATTGGAGCTTAAACAGAAACATTGTGAAGGCCAAAATATTCAGATTAGTGCAGTAATAGTTCAGAAGGAGATTGCAACGAAGAAAGCACAAATCATTAAGAAAGACGAAGAGATTAAAAAATTAACAGTACTTGCTACAAAGGATCAGAAATGAGTCCTAAAGCACTTGAAGCTAGAAAGAAAAGAATGGAAGAGAGATGGAAAGATCCAAAATATCGTAGAGTGTCATATTGGAAAGAATTAACACAACCTAAAAATTGATGCTATGCCAACACTAGAAGAATGTAGAGAGCTTTCAACAGAGCAAGCTCGTATCAAAGAATGGAATATTTCTACTAAGTGGTTAATTAAAAAACTAGATGAGGAATACAAAGAACTAGTAAATGCAATACATCATAAAAAACCAAGAGAAATTGTAGAAGAGATATCTGATTTTATTATAGTAGCAGCACAAATAAAACATAATGAAGCTACAAATTACAGTTTAGATTATGCGTTTAATAGAAAAATTACAGATAATTATAAGAACAAGAAGAAAACATTTGATGATAAAACATGTAAGGTTGTTAGGAAATGAAAGAACCAATTAGTATCAAGTATATTGCAAAGATGAGTAATATCCCTTCTGCAACTGTAACTATGAATGTTAAATATTTACTTGAAGCATTTCCTGAGCTTAAGAAAATGATGGAGAATAATCATGCATAAATGTTATTGGTGTGGTCAAGAAGCTGGTAAATCCAAATTAATAATTAAAGGTACTAGAACAGAAATTGATTGTCCTTGGTGTTCATGGGGATGAGAAATGAATCTTAATGAACATGATAAGAAAGCTAAAGTTACTGATATTGCTTTAATGATTAGAGGGTTTACGATCTTTAGTTTTACATATATGGAATTTGATGGAGAAGGTGCTTGGCAGCTAGTTATATTAAACAGGAAAAAGGAACATAATTTCTAATGAGTTTTAATCCTAGAGTCCTGATATTCTCAGCTGTAGAAGTAGCAGCTTTAGTAATTTGGTTAGTACTTGCTTTACAAATAGATAATATTCTAGCAGGAATTCTAGCAGTAATTGTTCTACTTGGTGGATTTACTCTTGAACATTTGATTACTTACAACGTAATCCATAAGAGGCCATTGCTTAATTTCAATGGAGTACCTGTAGGCCAAAAATTTGTAGTTAGTATTATTGAAACAATTCTATGGGTAATTTGGTTAGTAATAATTAATTCAACTACACTTGATACTAATCTAAACATAGTACTAGCAACTGGTTTCTTGTTTCTAACTCTGTTACTCGAACATACAATTAGTGATAATGTCTTTACTCATAGAGGAATATTTTCAAGATTGTTTGATAGTAGAGTTGTAGGATTTACGATCATAGAAGCAGTAGGAGCTGGAATTTGGATATTCTATGCTCTACAAACTGATTATGGTTTCATTGGAATTATCATTCTAGCAATTGCTTCTGTAGCAGAACATCATTTTGCAGTTAATTTATCTCAGGAGTTTATCAAATGATTATCTATGTAGCTGGGAAATACAACATGCCTACTGATGGTGAGAAGTTAAAATGTACCAACATAGCTATTGATTTAGGTATAGAGATTTACAAACTAGGCCACTATCCTGTAATACCACATCTTACACATTGGATAGAAAAGAGAATGGATTACAATGGTGAACCTCCAAGACCTAATACATATTGGTATGGTTTTGATAATTTAATTATTCCAAAATGCGATGCTTTATTCAAATTTAGTCCTGATGGATATTCAAAAGGAGCTGACTTGGAAGAAGCTTTAGCTAAAAAGTTAGGGTTAAGAATATTTCATTCATTAGAAGAGATACCTTATGCCAAATGAAGATCAAATCAATCCAAACTTTGAGAAAATAATTCCATTATGTATCAAAGAATTAGAAATTAAATTCTCTGATTACGGTAATTCCTGGATGAAGGAAGGATCTCTGTACTGGCATAGACGAATTAAAAATGAGTACCATGAGTATGTAGAAAGTATGACAGTAGCTTCTGAAAAACGAAAACTACTCAACATCATAAACATGTGTGCTATGGCATGGGAAAATCTTAATCGTGAATCCTAAACAACGATTACTAGAATACTTGTTACTCACAGGTTTTGTTTGGGGAATGTATCTAGCTTGGTTAATACCATTTCAATTATGGGGAGTAGGATTAGAAGAAGATGAGTTTTGGACTTGGTTAATTTGGGGAACTATATTAGAAATGTTCTTTACATACCCTATAACTAAGATGGCTATCAAACATGGACCAAAGATAACAGAATGGTGTAAGAAAAGATGAAAGTGCTAGATAGAGAAGAAAAACAAATCTATGAAAGTATGATGAATGGCATAATGATGAAAGTGAAAATAACACCATTACTATTATCAGAGGATATGAAAAGAGATGGTTGGGAAGGAGCAACAACGAAGAAAGCTCAATTAATCAAATTAAGTGAAGAGAATCAGAAATTAACTGTATTAGATACTAAGGAGTATGAACCCAAACATTGATGATTTTGATGTTATTCCAGATGAGAAAAAACCATTAGTTCATCCTCATGAAGAAGTTGATTGGCCTGATGATGATGATGAATATGATGAATAGTGATCTTTTAATAAACAATTTTAGAGAGAAAAACTAGATGTTTGCTCATAGGTACATTGTTGATTTAGAAAAAAAAGATGATGTATGGAATTTAAGACCACTTGGAGATATTCATGTTGGAGCTGTAGGTTTTGATAAAGAAGCATTTGAAAAACAACTTAAATTTGTACAACACTCAGAGAGATACTTAACAGTATGTATGGGTGATGCTATTGATAATGTACAAGCATACGCACAAGGTATGGTGGATAAAAGATGGGATCCACAACATACAGTTAGAAAACACATGACCACAGAAGAACAGATTGTAGCATTTACTCATTATTGGAAACGTGTGGCACACAAATCTATAGGAATATTTTCAGGAAATCATGAATGGAAAACTATTACACAACAAAGATTTGTTAGAGATTTTTGTAATCCAGTTGATATGCATGTTGAATGGGTTGATGAAGGTGATGGTACAGTACCAACATTAGAACCAACAATAAAGAAAGGAGCATCAGTACCAGAAGTTCTCTACAGCAACAAGTATCTAGGTAGATTGGCATACATCAATTTAGGATTTAATTACAAAGGCAAAAGAGTTAGAGATTTCTTAATACTTGCAATGCATGGTGGTTATTCTGGAAGATTGATGGGAGGAGCAGTAAATAGACTTAAACAAATATCAGGAGATTTTGATTGTGATGTTGTATTGATGGGCCATAGCCACGATACAGGAACTAGAACAGCTACGAGAATTGGATATGATTTAAAACATAATGATATTGTTAGAAAGAAAATATTATTAGCAAACACTGGAACATTTTTGAGAAGTTACATGAAGGGATCAGATAATTATGAAGAGATAAGTCCAGGCGAAGCTAAACGAGTTGGAACAATTACAATTAGTTTCAATCCACTAACAGGAGCAATGAACGCACATGACTAGATACAGAGGAGATCGTATTAAACCAGAAGATGTTAATTGGGTAGATGGTGCAGATGA
>SDBT01001246.1_pt1 | contig 44188 bp, 81 predicted proteins | sample 2277101 | NCBI WGS metagenome assembly SDBT01 (sample SAMN10404973, study PRJNA504765) | marine sediment metagenome | isolation source: marine sediment core GS10_PC15, 103 cmbsf | place: Arctic Ocean: Southern Knipovich Ridge | collected 2010
TTGCTGATGTTGTCGCCACAGGAAGGCAGGGCTACACGAGAAGAGCGTCACACGTTGTAATCGTAGCCCGCAAAATAAAGATACTGGAGGACTGAATGGATAACGTAGCAGAAGATCATATAGATAAAGACAAAGTAGCCCAGTTAAAATGGCTAGGGCTTATATGCGAGGAAAAGGAGGAGGAAGGTGGCGAAGAGGAAAGTTAAACTACACTGGTTGACAGGTGAGGTGGAGGAATTAGAGGGGATTGGTAATACAGAGAGGGAAATAGCAGCAAACGCCATGAATTACGCTGGATACGGGCATGGCGCATTACAAGCACTGGATTACTGGGAGGTAATTGATGTTGAACAAGAAGGAGAAGAACAGGGTAGCTGAATTACATGAACAAATATACGCACAGGAACACAGTGGCAAGCGGGGGTTTTGCCCTGATTTAATACCACTATATCGAGAGATGCAGGAACTCTATAGAAAACAGGAGGAAGAAGATGTCAAAGATGGGGAATGAACTGGAACGCCTGTTAGATGAGAATAAATACCCACTTTTGGAAGTGTGTCGAAGGTTGCTTGCGCAAGTGGATAAGACGGGCTATACGTGGGTAGAGGACATAGTAGACTTACAGGTAGTCGTGAATAGAATAGACAAATTAAAATAGAGAATGGAGGGGAGTAGATATGGATTGGCAAATACAAGACCTAGAAAACGAAGTACGTTTTGTTCATCACCCTGGCGCAGTAGAGTATAAGACAGTGGTTAATGGGATAGAACTCTCTTATGATAGTTTTGGCAAGTTAATTGGCATCACCGTTTCTGATGAGGCGCAGATTACCTCAATAAAGAAAAAGAGAACCCTTCAGGGAGGCTCATAAATGAATATATATCTAAGCCCAAAAAGAATAAAGGAACTTCACCCTGTTAACGATGGCTTTACCTATTATCAATCATTCGGTGAAACTATCACTAAAGCCGCCGCTAACCACGCTGTAAGAGAGGTTATAAATTGGTTGGATGAATTACAACAAGATAATACCTCATTTAGCTTTATACAAAGTTTAGGCGACTGGGAATGTGTTGAAAGATTGAGGACAAAACTCACAGAGGAGATAGATAATGAATAGCGAGAACGGTGACGTAAGTTTATTTGAGTGCCATAATGCCCGACAAAAAGGGGATAGCGTCTATTGTTCCGCAGGACATCTACTACCACGGAGAGTGACAGTAGAGAGGGTTAACATCGGTGAGGAAATCTATTGCCGTTGCTGCCAGGGTTGCGAAGAATTAAGTTATGAGCATTGGGAATCTTAACCAAAAGGTATTGACAAGTATTGACCAAAGGCATATAATATAGACACTATGAGTAAAGAAAAGAAGGTACGCAACACAATGATAAGGTTGATGTCAAGGCTACACTTCAAGGGCACAACCATAGCCAAGCAATACGGTATCTCCAAACAAGCGGTTTCAATAATAATTAAGAGGTGAAACGAAATGAGATTAACACGTAAGCAAGCCATCGAACTATCTATTGAGTTATGGGAGTGGTTGGCGGAAACGGGAAATAAGAAAGGTGATTGGCCTGGGTGGGAGAACTACGATGTCTCATGTACCAAGAATTGTTTTCTTTGTGAATACGATAATAGGCGGACAAGTCCATATTGCTTCGATGATTATAATCTGTGCCGATTTTGCCCCTATTACGCACAGTTTGGAGATTGCGATACGGGGGCAAGCCCATACTCTCTTTGGCATACAGATAGTGATATTAATTCCCGCAAGAAATACGCCAAACTCTTCTTAGCCCAATTGAGAACGCTATGAAATGCTCAACCTGTGGATGTGAACTCCATATAATCTACAAAAGAAAGCATAAACTATACTGTAAGAAACACGCCTTATTAAAGGGCTGGAAACCACCGATAATTAAAGATGCGACGCGAACTACCAAACGAAAGACCAAAGCTGCTTAACATTGATTGTAGTGGCTTAGAGGAGGTACTGGCAATGAGTAGAGAGATTAAGTTTAGGGGAATGTTGAGAAGCGGGGAATGGGTATATGGTGGCTATGTCAAAATCCATAGCGGGGCACACTGTATATTGAGTGGTGAAGTTAAGCACCTTGAATTAGATGATGGCACTACCACCAATGTTCTTCGTTTTAATGCGGTTAAGTATAAAACAGTTGGGGAATACACTGGCTTAAAGGATAGCCAAGCAATAGAGGAATACTACGGAGATATTGTTATTTCAACCTTTGATGGTGGCGATGAGTGGGAATTATTCGTTGTTGAGGATGGCTCTGCTGCCCTGCTTTTCAGGAATGTTGATACTGATGAGGTATGGTACTTTTGGATGATGCCAGCCCATTATGTAATCGGAAACATATATGAATCACCCCACCTCGTTGATAGTAACTCTAAGTTGTGATATAAAATAACTTAGGAGGTACCGAAATGACATTCTGTGACGCTGCATTATGGGGTCATGTAAACGCTACAAATTATCCTTATTGCGGGATTTATCGGGAACTATGTAAAGTCTTAAAGTATAATGTCTGGTGCTATCCTTTATTTGAATACAGGAATAAGTTGGAGGTATAAACTATGAACCTAATAGACACTACAAAACAACTAGTTGGTATGAGGAAAAAGTGGTTGGATGAATCTGAGTTGGCCTTAAAGAAGTTAGAACAACTGCCCCTAGAATTAAAGGAACTTGAGGGAACGAGCGCCGATGTAACAAGTGACAAACTTTATTTAGGGTTCCCTTTTCAAGTTGGTATCATTGATGTGTTAAAAGCGGTGGGGGTTTATGACCTTACTTATTCAGCATCCGATTATTCGGATAGTTGGACACTAACAGGGGAATACGACTTACCCGATGGAATGGAGGTCAAAATTAGCGTAAGTAATGCTGTAACACCCGCCCACTGTCGCATAGAAAAGTATGAGGAAATGCAACAGGTAACAAGATTTCGTGCCATATGTGAAGAAGACGGTAAGCAAATTCACACTACAACTAAGGTGTAAGCACTTTAACAATAGAATAATTACTGGTGTCCTGTCCTAAGTGGATAGCTTAATAAGCGCACAAACGGGAATTAATCGGTGAGAATGGGGAAGATAACCGAGCCAGTAAGGGCCAGTCGCCCGAGGTGAGTGTTCTTTGGTTATGTGGCTGGCAGGGTGAGGGGGTGAGATATAAAATGTGGATAAAGGTTTCCCCCGTAAGAGAAACCCCCACAGGCGTTCAAATCGTCATTCAAACCCCCAAGCTCAACTTAAAAGGAGGAGAAGGATGAAAATAGATGATAAGTTATTTTGGGGATGCGTGCGCGGTAAACACATTATTTATGAGAGGATAGATAGCGAGTTCTTGGGTTCTACATCAGCTCAAGTTGGTTCGTTAAGTCCTTCAGGAAGAATGGTAAATTTATCAGGAACCTGGTTTGATTTAAAAAACATAAAGGTGAAGGATGTTTTAAATGAAATGCCCTAACTTAAAGAACGATCACTGGGGGTCTTATGAAAAGTGAATGTCCGATAGATGGTACTGAGCTTGACAGCTTACTTAGAAGTGGCGATACATCCCAGTATCATTATCGTTGTCCCGAATGTAAGCGGGGGTTTTATGTTCACGACCTCAAGGGTGTAGCCGCACTAAAACTATCCGGTAAAACAGATGAGTATATCAAAAATATAATAGGAGGAAAGTAAATGGAAGTCAGTAAAAGGTATCGGGTCAACGTCAGTATATCAGTCAAGGGTATTAAGACATACGATTGCACAGTGGATATTGAAGGTGGCTCAATGTATGAAGTTCTGGAGGATAGTGATGCTCTTGTGGCTGAACTAGATAAACGGTATCCACCCCAACTAGACGCTAAGTAAATATAATACTAAAGGAGGAAGAAAAATGACCGACATTACCAGGAAGCAAATAATAGTAGTAGACTCGGTGGATTCCAATGAATACGGGGATATGTTGTTCACCGACAAGGAAGGGAATAACTATAAAATCAGTAGCAAGAGGGTGCAGTATTTTGAGGGCGTTGTCGTGGAAGGGATGGGCGTCGAACTAAGTTACGCTACCTCCTACAACAAGGAGTATATCTATAGTGCCGTTCAAGTAAAAGATGGGCTCCCCCCTCCTGTTAAAGCTGAAACTCAACGAGCGGGTGATGCCCCCACGACAAGGGAAAAACCACTCGCGCCACAAGAGGTCGGGCTTTGGTGGAAGGAAGTTGGTCTATGGCTCAGAGAAGATACTGATATTAAAAAGGATTCGCCCACTTACAAGGCATGGTGGTATGCCTACTTCGCTGAGATGAAACGTGTTCTTAATATTATAATAGACCCTGAATAAGTAGAGAGATGTAATGGACTTGCAATCACTACTTCTTATATGGTACAATAAGAAGAAATGGAGGTGGTGAAAATGCCAACAGTGGGACAACGAGTTCGAGGGGATATACTAGGGAAACGCAGTAATGACTACTATGAGTGGATGGCTTGCATTAAATGCGGAAGAGAGAGATGGGTTCTGTGGTGGAAGCGCAATCTACTTAATTACACAGGGCTGTGCTTACAATGTAACGCTGTGAGATTTACTGGTAGTGAAACAAGAACAACAGGCACAGGGTACGTGGTTGTGCTTAACCATCAGCACCCCTGCGCTAATTCTAGAGGATATGTGAAACGCGCTAGGTTGGTGTTGGAAAAAAAGATTGGTCGCCCTCTATTACCTAAATGCGTAATCCACCATATCAACGGTAACAAGGAGGATGACCGACCATCAAACTTAATGGAGATGACTAATTCGCAGCACCATGCATTACATATGGCTCAAACCCAACTAATAAAGAAAATAAGAAATCAATCACGCAAGGAAGTAGTGGAGTGGATAAATGAGGAAATATTTGACAATACAAGAGGTTACATTATTGAGGATTTTAAGATAGACGCTGGTATACTCCACAAGAAGTGGCACAAGCAAGTAAAGGAGTGGGGCATTGACTGAAATCTCTTACAGGGAAATGGTGGAGATGATGATAGGAATGAACCGCCATATAGCCTTGCTTGAAGAATGTATCCTGGAGATTTCTGATAATGTGGACTTCACGATAAAGGAAACCATTAAAGCCAGGTTGGATAGCTGTAAGATGCCACAGGCCAAACACTACCGTTTTGTCCACGAAGTAAGAGAGCAGTTAGATGCTCACGATATGCAGTTAGCGGTGCTTACCAGGAAGAGGGATAATAATACTAGTTATATATATAGTTCTATCTTAGAGGAAGATGATGTTGCGGAAACCACACTTGAAAGCGATAAATCCGTGCCTGAAAAGCCCGCAACATAAGCGCAACATAGCGCAACATTGCAACAATGTAACATAAAATACAAGCGCAACAAGCGCAACGTAAAAAACAGGAGCAACAAAATATGACAGAACTACTGCAATCTGAGATTGAGGATTGGATAACCAATAAGTCTACAGGTGTATTCCATTACACTAAGATTATGGATAGCGCCATCAAGAAAGAGTTGTGGTCTCAACTAAGAACGGTTATGGGGCGGTTGGAGAAGAAGGGTGTGGCCTATCCAGTTACGAGCAAAGGTGATGGATGGTGGAGGGCTGCTGACTTACAGATAGAGGAACTATGTTGGTGGGATGGTGATGGGGAAATAGGAGATGCCGTAGAGTTACCATTAGAACTAAATAAATATTGTTATATTCCTACGCCATCCCTGATAATCGTGGCGGGCAAGTATAACGCTGGTAAGACGGCTTTTTGTATCAATGTCGTAAATGAGAATATTGTGAAATGGGAAAACAAGCTAGATTTTTATGTTAGTGAAGGGGCTGAGATGATGAGAGCCAAGTTTGATGCACTTAACCCCTTAATACCCAAGCCACCACCATTTAAAATGTATCGTAGAACAGAACACTTTGCCGATGTGATAAACCCTGACCACCTTAGTGTAATAGACTATCTTAGAGTAGATATGAGCAAAACCTATGAAATAGGCAATGCCCTGTTTGCTATATTTAATAAACTCAACAAAGGTATCGCAGTAGTGGCTATGCAGAAACCGCCAGGGGAAAGGAAGATAGCCTTTGGTGGTGCATCTACGGCATTTGAACCCACGCTGTATATTGGAATGGATAAGGATACACTGGGTTTTGAGAAGATTAAAATTCCCAAGATAATAGACTACGACCCCTACAGTTTGAAGATTGATTTTAAGATAGCTCGTGGTGTTAAATTTTATGACATCATCGAAACTTACGGTTAGGAGGCTCTATAATGCCTAAAGGAGATAAAGATGAAATTAGAGCGACAAAGCGAGTGTGATATTTGCGGTAAAAACGAATCAAGTGATATGGTTAGTGCTACCTTTTGGCTTGGGAATCTCGAAATAAGGGGTAGATATGAAGGGGATATTATAGAAATCAACGCTAAAGCCTTATATGAACCTTCTTTTTACCAAAGAGACTATGGAGGACAAGTCAATGAGGATATAGAGTTTTGTTACGAGTGTCGCATGGGAGTTAAGGATGCACTTAAACTAGATGATGTTCAAACTAGGTTGAATAACTTTCTCGCAAAAAGAGTTAAGGAGGCTCCAAATGACTGATGCAGAAAAACTAGCCTTAAAGATGATTGAAGATACGGCAAGGAAGATGTTTGAGGTTTGTGTTCTTGCTTACCACGAGTATGACGATGACGAGATTACCGTTGATGGTGCATGGCAGGAGTTTAAAGATAATAAAGGTAATGTTGGTTTCTGGGTAGACCAAGCCAAGCAAATCCTGGCGGGTCTTGATGTGTATGTGAAAGACCCTGACCAGACACTCGACTATGAGGCATTGGGCAGTAGCCAGTTTGCACAAGATGTTAAACTCGGATGGAATCAATGTGAAGAAGCTCACAAAAAGTCCAACTTCATTAAGGTCATCCATATATCTAAAATAATCAAGGAGGTGGAGAAGTGAGACAAATAGTTAAGTGTAAAAACTGTGAAATAACGTGGGAGAGGATAACGGCATTTGGCTCCAACATTGAATTAACAGTAGACCTGATGTATAACTGCCCTGCTTGCGGAAGTAATTATTACGAACCTGTTGAGGAGGTAGATAATGCTACAGAATGATATAGCCAAGATTATATTAAGAGCAATGTTTGACCACACAAGCAATAGCCATTCAACTGACGAAGGTTATGCACAAGAAATCCTTGACCTCCCTCTCCTCAAAGCCCTGTTAGAAATCTATTACCAGACGGCAGGGGTTTGCCCAGAGTGTGCGGGAGAGACATGGATATGGGTTAATCATGGACCAGAGGGCTACTTACAAGATACTTGCCCCACCTGTCAAGGCACAGGCAAAATATATGACATCAAGAGGGTAGCTGTCCTGGCTGAAGATCAGAGATGGCCTGAAGTTGACAGAGAACCAGGAAGATATAAGATTGCTCCTGAGTATCTTTGCGAACTAATTAAAAATAACTTCAAACGAGTGGAGGAGGTGCAAGGTGGGGATTAAAGGTACAGAAATTACAAGCAAAGAACAAATACGGCAAATCAGTAGGGATATGGCGAAGAAAGTTTGCAAGAAACTGAAACTTAATTTACCAACCCCTCAAGATGGTGAGTCACCAAAATGTGACTACCCTTGTAAAGGATGCTCCAGTTATAGTGAGTTGATTTATAGTAATCTTAATAAACTAAAAGCCACTCCATGCGGCGAAAAAGATTGCATCGCTTGGTTAAAGTGGCAAGCCCTAATCCAGCCAAAGGGGGAATTAACTATTAGTGGAGAGTCTGATGAGTTTATACAGTGGATTGATAGAGAATCCGAATTAGCCAGGGCTAAGTTACCAAAGGGGGATAGTGAGGTTAGGGAGAAGATAGCCAAGATTGTCCGCAACTCTATTAAGAAAAGTGCCAATGGAATGAATCGGGCAGTCAGCGTTGAGGGGCATCAAGGAACGACCTTATGGTTTGATAGAACACCTTTAGCCGATCAACTCCTAGCCCTAATCCAGCCAAAGGGGGATGAAGATATCTGTGACAATTACGGGCATGAGTGCCAGCAGTTAGCCCTCACCAGACAGGATACATTACACGATATGAAGTTAGTAACCGAAGGGGCTAAATTACTCACAGACCATCAGATACAGGAAGCGGTGAAAATAGCGGGGGATGAAGGCTACTCTTTTGGGTTGGATGTAGGGCGTGATGAGAAGGATGAGGCGGTGAAGGTAATATTTGATGAGATAGACACGATCATAGCACAATACCCTATATCATATCATTCGCCTTCTGGTCAGCCAATGAGTGGGAAAGACATTATAGAATTGGCTAAGACACGCCATATTGCCATAGCCCAAGCCCTACGGGAGAAGATAGCCAACAACTTACCTGAAATGAGTGAGGAGGAGATAAGAGAGAAGTATCCACCACCAGGAACGGACGAATACCCAGAATACGAAGTATGCGATGGTTGCCCTATCCCTGAAATGGCTCTCAAAGCCTACCAGGATAAACTCAAGAAGTGGCTGGAGGAATGAAATGGAAAAAGGATTATATCAAAAATACATTGTCACTAAAGCAAATGGGAAACCACTAGACCCTAACTTCCACGCTATCGTGCTGCGGATTGATGGCGGGCAATATGTAGAGGCTTGTAGAATGGGTGCATCTGCATTTGCAAAAGCGGTTGAACCCTTGAATAAAACACTAGCCTTTGATATTCAGATGGAACTTTTGGGCTATATAGCGAGGGAAAAACGGCCCGATAAATTCCTATTTGATAAGCAGTCTGAGCAACTGGAGGGAGAATGAAGCTGGATGCACTGGATAAACTCTTCTCAGAATATATCAGACGCAGGGCGATGCAAAGAGTCGGCGGTTGCGAGAGATGCGAAACGCCTAAGGTTGATTTCAAGCAGTTACAGTGTTGCCACTTTCACGGAAGGAGTAAAAAGACTGTCAGGTGGGATGAGGATAACGCAGTAGGTCTTTGTTATGGATGCCATTCTCAGATTGACAGCCAGATTACAGAGAAGGAAGCATTGATTAAAAAGATACTGGGGGATGATACCCTACTTTTAGCCAGGATGAGACAGACGCGCCCTAAACCCGACAAAGCAGTGTTGATGTTGTACTATAAGAAGAAACTACAGGAGGTGTGAGACATGATAGTATCTTGTAAAAGGAAGACTTGTAAATTCCAGAAAGCTGATATATTTATAGGTGAAATTTGCACCCATAAAAATGATAACCATATGGGAGTTGTGTGGCTGGATGATAAGGGGAAATGTATCTCTTTTGTGAAGTATCTCAAAGTGTATCCAAGGAGTAAGTAAATGAACTGGCATTGGGAACATACAGTAGGGGCCTTAAAGATATCTGTCTTATGGGCGGTGGTTTTTATTATTGTACTGGCTATACCTGTTAATGTCGAACCCATCACTGAATACGTCCAGTTACCTGCTCCACCTCCCGAGATCATATACGAGCGGGTAGAAGCGCCTGTGGAGGTAGTCAAAGAGGTGGAGGTCATCAAAGAAGTGGTCAAGTGGCGCACCATTTTTGACAGGGAGTTTGAGTCAGTTAAACACTTCAAGGAATGGTATGCCGCGCAAAACTTTAAGCCGCTATTCCCGTCTCCTGACCACCTTGTGGACTGTGACGACTATGCCCAACGTGTCCAGATAACAGCCCTACGTCAAGGCTACGCTGTTTCAGTAGCACTCGTGATGAACGGGGTGTACTATGGCAAAGGTGTAACTGACGTTCCTAATGGTCACGCTGGCATCCTCATTCAGATTAAAGGGACTTACTACTATGCCGAGCCAGAGCCAGGGGAAATAGAATTGGTTAAGGTAACAAATAGAGATTAAGGAGTGAATGATGATGGATTTATTAGAAGTTAAGATTTATCTGGACGGAGACCAATGGTGTGCTATGGTAGGTGAGGATATTCAATCAGGCGTTGCTGGTTTTGGCGATACCCCACTCCAAGCATTAATTGAGATGGTTGATTCGTTTTACTTACAGCCTTGGAATTTAGACCATGTTACTTTAGGCTAGTTAAATCTACCAGAGGAGGTAATCAAACTAGTTAAGGTGGTGAATCGTGACTAAGGAGGAGAAAGTGCAGTTTACCCAGAAGTTCTTAATTGAGGAGGTCTTAAAGAACGACCTCCGTAGGGATGAAACAGAGGCGCAATGTGAGAGATATAAAGACGACCCTTATTTGTATAATCATGGTCATGTAAACGGGGTTCCCCTCTATATACTACACGCTGCTATAAAGAAATATAATGAAGCTATTAAAGCGCAAGAGAAAGGTTTAAGGAGGAAACGTGGAAGAAAGTCTAGCAGGTGAACTAAGATACTATGCTTGGTCACTCAGCCCGCACATGAAAGAACTTTTACTACCCCCTACGGCTGATGCCCATTACGGAAATCCGATGTTCTCTAAACCCCATTTTATGAGACACATTAAAACCATAAAGGACACGCATAATATGTTCACCGTCTTAACGGGGGATTTATGTGAATCGGCTATAAAGTCGTCTAAGGGGGACTTATTTACTCAGGTTGGCACACCTCAAGACCAGCGTGACCAGATGATTGAATGGCTCTACCCTATCAGAAAAAAGATACTGGGAATGGTTAGCGGAAACCATGAGGACAGAATCTACAAGGATGCAGGCGTTGATATCTGCAAAGATATTGCGGTTGCTCTTGGAATCCCCTACCGACCCGAAGGGTTGCTGATTAAGATATCATTCGGTAGTGGAAATGAGGGGCATCCCGAAAAACCGTATACCTATTTTATCTACTTCACCCACGGCTACGGCGGGGCAAGAACCAAGTCATCTAAGGCGGTCAAGGTGGAACGAACTGCTACCTGGATACACGCAGATTGCTACATAATGTCGCACGATCATGTTGTTAATGCCGCCCCTGATGTCTACCTGTTACCAGACCCAAGAACTCATAAGGAAATGATCGGGAAGCGGGAGTTCGATGTGGGTAGAATCAAAGCTCATCGGAAGATACTCGTTAAAGCCAATGCCTTCCTGAAGTGGGGAGGTTACGCAGAGCGCTTGGGCTTTCCGCCTAGTGATTTGGATACACCTGTAATAACATTTAGTGGTAGCGGAAAACCACGAGTTCATGTTACCGTTTGACAAAGTCGATGGGTTTATGCTATACTAAAGTATGATGAAGATAAATAGTATTTTAGGCGGGCGAGAAATTGGTTACAAGGGTTCAGATAAGTATATTTGGGCGGCTTGCATGGGTTGTAAAAAGGAAAGATGGACAAGAATGCGTAAGGGTATGCACGCCCAAAGTTGCAATGTCTGTTCGATGAAGAAACATCGGTGCGAACAGAAGGTGGCTAGGTTTGGGGTAAGAACATCCGATGGGTATATCCGCATCCATAAGTCCTTAGTCTCCCTCCGCTTCCATCCTATGGCGTTGAAGGCAGGAAACATCCCCGAACATCGTCTCGTTATGGCTATGCACCTCGGAAGATGTCTTGAAAGGTGGGAAGTGGTGCATCACAAAAATGGGGTAAAAGACGATAACCACATTGAGAATCTCCTGTTGATTAGCGGTACAAAACACGAACAAATTACTATCCTAGAAAACCGCATAACTCAATTAGAAAAAGATAATGCTGCCCTACGAAGGGAAACCTCACGTTTCGGTTGTGGTGTAAAGGAGTGAAATGAAAGTAAAAGTACCACAGAAAATCAGGATTATATCCCATACCTATGATATTAAAATGCGCCGTGAATTACGTGTTGATGAAGGGTTTGATGGGACTCTTAATTTTAGAACTCACGAATTATGTATAGACCCTGTTACACTAGGAGACCAGAGAGATCAAGTTTTCTGGCATGAAATCTTAGAAGGATTGAACTACGCGCTTTCTTTAAAACTGCCCCACGATGACTTAGATAGAATAGCCGAGGGGTTTAACTATATATTTCAGGAACTTAATATCAACCTCGACTGGTCTGAAATTAAGGAGGGATAGTGAAGTTAGACATTGCGTATGCTAAGTCTCATATTAAGTGCGATTGTGGTCATTATGCGAAAGACCATTACCTCGCTGAAGGTTGGTGCCAACATCCCAAAGCAGGAGAATGTGGTTGCACTTGGTATTATCCTAATGTAAGATGGTTAAAGAAAACTAAAAAGGAAGATAAGGAGGGGTAGGGGTATGATAATTCCTTTATACGGACAAGAACTTATATTAGACCAACGTGTGAGAGGATGGTGTAAAAACCGATACCATAATCATCCAAAGGGTTGTCCAAACTATGGTAAGAGAGCGACTTGCCCACCACAAGCGCCACAATTTGAAAATTTCATCGATATTAAAAAACCCATGTTGCTTGTTGTCGTTAGCTTCAAACTTAAAAACCACATTGAAAACATGAGGTTAAAGCACCCGAATTGGTCCGAATATCAATTAAGGTGTGTCCTTTATTGGCAAGGTGGTGTAAGGGCTACATTAAAAAAAGCGGTGGCAGAAGCCTTGAAAGTATATCCTGATATGATTTCCACAGATTGCCCAGAAGCTATGGGGGTTCACGTTATAAAGACAGCAAAAAAATGGTTTGATATAAAGATGATTCCTAGTGATATGGCTTATAAGATTGCGATATGTGGTTATTCAGTAGCCACCCCAAAGGATAAAGATGGCTGAATATGAATATGCCAGGATATCAGATGATGATTACGCCAAGTTGAACTACCATTTAAGGAGTCAGATAACTACTATATTGTGGGGGTTGAGGTGCTATGGTCTTGAGCCTTACGTCATCGGTGCGGAGTCTCAGTTGTTAAAGTTATGCGAGAACTATGGCATGGCTGTAAGAGGGAAAAAACTCCCCATCCATGTGGTGTTTGAGCCGCAAGAAAGGATAACAGAATGAATGATGAGGAATGGGCGAAGTTCTTAGCGTGGATAGAAAAGACTCACAGCGTATCTACTAAGTTGTGGAAACCTCACAAAACCAGTATTGAACTTTGGAAGGAGTTTAAGGAGAGTAATGAACAACAAAAAGAAATACAAACATCCACATCCCAAGATAAAAGTTAGAACTGTATCGGCTAATAAACTAAGGCATAGAAAGGATTTAAAATGAACGAACCAAAAACATTTGATGAAGCCTGCCACTTGGTAGCGGAGTCTATCGCTAACCTCATAGTCTCGAAGCAAAAAGATTATGGAACTGGAAATATCCTGGCGTTTGGTGCTGATGGTATTCTGGTAAGGGTATCTGATAAGGTAGAACGTCTTAAAAACCTCAGAGGGAAAGGGGCTATGAATGAACCACAGACTGACAGTTGGCGTGACCTCGCTGGCTACTCAATCCTAGCACTCATGTTAGAAAAAAACTGGTTTACACTGCCTTTAAAGGAGGAGTAATGTTTTTAAAAATACTTGATGGAATAATTATAGTATTAGCTCTCGTTGGGTTAGGGTTTAACATTTGGGGGGATTTTGAACTGGACTTGGACCGGCTTACGTTTTTCATGTGTCTGCTCGTTGCAGTAGTATGTGGACATATCAACTTTACGAAGCACCCAAGGGATGAATAAATGTTAGATGCTTTGTATATAATTGGTTTAATCGTGGTTTGGTCAGGGAATTGTCACCAAGTTAGGAAGATGCTCAAGACCAACTCCACCAAGTCACTATCGTTAGGGTGGTTGTATGCTATGATGTTCTCTCATGTTATACGATTACCACGAGCGGTAACGTCAGATGAGTGGGTGTGGGCGTGGGGTTACGTTGTTTCGTTCTTCTTGTTTGTAGTTCTAATTAGTGTAGCAGTTTATAAGAGAAGGAAGTACCCCAAGAAATGATTGAATATTGCACCTACAAGAGCAGGTCTACCACTAAATGCGGTTTGTTCTTTAACCAGTTTGGGGAGTTTACCCAGATAGTGGATAGAGACATAATAGCCCACTGTTTAAACTGTGATGAGGATGAGTGTCTGGTTGCGCCTAAGTCGTACAAGAGAGAAGTCGAGAGGCAAGAGATCGTAGAGAAGTCCGTCCAGTGTCCTGTTTGTCTGGCGTATGAGGAGCTTACTTTTTGCGATGGTGTGTTAGAAGGTGAATCAAGAAATAGCCACATCTATACCAAACACTGGAGGCAAAAGAACGGAGTCGTTGAACACCACTGTCTTTGGTAATCTCCACACCAAAGCCTAGGTGCCCCGAGATGTTGTAAACCTCTAGCAGGGCTTTTCTTAATTTTTTATTCTCCTCAAGTAAGCCATCTCTGGTTTTATACACTAGCTCACATCTATCTTTTCAAGCAATAGGTGATAAACGTATGCAGCTTCGCCTTCTTTGGCGTTCCCCTTGTCCAGTTGTATTAACTCCAACCCCCTGTCTATGGGGAGTTTCTTGACGTAGATTGCGCTATCCCCTTCTTTGAAGTATGGAGGGTAGAACGCCCTCCAGCTAGAAGCATTTATATTATCTAGTGCGCTTATTATAGTAGCCGTAGTGGTGGGGTCTCTCATCCCTAAAGTATTGGGGATTAGCTTATCAACTAAAACAGTACAGGCAATTAACTTATGCTCGTCAGGATACCATAGGGCTTCCAGCTTCCACCCTAAGAGAACAGGGCTTACGGCTGTGTTATTTGTCACTGGCTCAAACTTTAACTTCATCATCGTGGAAGTTATAGGACTTGAGCCTGTAGATATGTCGGCCTCGGTTTGAGGCGAGGTCTTGAACTTGGGGGTCGAATTAATCTCAACAAAACTACCCCCCAATAGTTGATAGTAAGCCCTCCAGTATTTCGTGGAGGAAGTCCCCGACATCCTGACGGTGAGTTTTAACCAAGCCTTTGTGTCCTCTGGGAGGTCTACAGTCTGGAACGAAGTCTCAATACTACCCCCAGTCTGATAAGTATAATCAGAGTCATTGGCTATATCACCGTACTTAGTGGTTACTGGTATATATCTAAAATTCTCTGCCCCTGTAGTAGAACCCACCCACATTCGCTTCTTGTAGACTGAGCTTATCCCTGCAGATGCACAACCTGTAATAGTCTGGGTAGAGAGAGTATGCCACCCCCAGTCGGCTACAGAAGCACCTATCTTGGATGACATTACCTGCACGTCAGCCCCATCGTCCATTACGATATACAAACACATATCATCGCCTGCTACCGCTTGGATGTTGCCTGAGAAATCAGTGGCATTGTTCATAAATAAAGCAGGTGCTATATGAGTTAGTGTAGTCCCGTCATAGTGAAACAACCCTTGGTCTCCGTAAGGTATAATTAACGCCTCTTCTCTCCATACGAACATCTGGGCCGTATCTGTCCCGTCTGCCTTGGATACCCCGTCTATTAAAACAATGATATTATTTGAACTATCCAGATAGAAAACCTTACCGTTAGACTTTTTGATGTAAGGTAATCCCTGGAATGTAACAATCGAAACTATATCATAAGCGTCTTCACCAATAACATTTGAGTTAGCCCAGTTAGTTCCACCATTTAAGGGATTAACTGTTCTCATAATAGTCGAGTTGGTGTTGGATGCATACCAAGTCGTTGTGGCTGTCCCGTCCGCCTCGGTTATGTATTTAATCTCTGCGTTAGTTAGGTCGGATTCTGTGAATGTTTCCGCCGCTACCATCTGCCAGTTATCGTTAGACCAACCAAGCAAGATGAGCAAATAATCTGTTTCTGCTAGTGTGGCTGGCTGAAGGTCGGTTATAGTAGTTTCGAAGCTGTATATATAAGTGTATTCGTCCCCGTCTGCATCTAATTTCATTAAGATATTTCCATAAGAGGCATATCTTTTTGAATTAAAATCAACCTGGTCGCTTATTGCCCCCGCGACAGGTTGTCCTAATGCTGAATTAGAAAAGATTGTTTGAGCGCCAGCGTCAGCAAGAAATTGTAATCGTAGTCTAGTAGCAGAAGCATCCAACTTTCTGCTTATCGTTACGGTTTCTCCGTTGTCAATGTTCCCTGATGTGGTCGTTCCAACCCCATCGTTTATTGCAATTTTAGACGCAGAACCCCCACTCGTTGCTTTGCTGGTAAAGTAAAATACCCTTCCTTGGTATTCGTCATCCCAAGTTAAATCTTGGTCTGTGGTTTGCCCCGCCGATACTGTTGGATTGGTAATTGAGTCTGCAATTGTGGTGACTATTGGTATGGTGACGCTGGTAGCCAGTGGGCCAGCCCTGACCTCACCGGTAAACCTTGCGTCTATATTCACACCAGTATGGTAGCGTGATACACCCCCTGAATACTCTTTACCAAACCCATTAGTATAGTCCTGTTGGGCTAGAGTGATTCTGCGTGTGGCTTCAAACCTTGTATAAGAACGTGCGGGATCGTTAAAGAACTGCGCAGCTTGAGCATAGTCGAATGTCTCAAAGTATTGAGGTATCCCTTTCTTCTTGAGAAGGGTTAGCCCAATCTCATTAGTTCCGTCCGAAATTGCTAATTCATGGCTGAAATTAGTTTTACCCATCTTACCTCATTCGTAGCATACTAACAGGCATCCCCATCCTTAGATTAGAGAGCCGTGAAATCTCAAAGTCTATTCGTACTATCTCAGTTTCATAAGCGTCTGAAGTTGAAGAAGAACCCTGACCCCGTAACATTTTGTAAGTCTGTTTAACCGCCTCAAGAACTAATAGCTGAGTATAGGGGTCATCTATGGTCATGGTATCCGTATCCGCACTTAAATCGTCTTCCAGTGGGATTGTCCCACTTATTTCCAAATGGTAGTTCCTTCTCCACGTAGAGGGCCAGTTGTTGTAATACTGTGGTACTCTGAGGAAGTTGTACGATGTACCATTCACATCTTGAGTTACGGGGAACGTCCCGAACGCATCAAAGTAAAGAGCGTCAAACCCTATATCATCGGCTGGTTTGAAGTTATCACCCCCTGAGTACTGCATCCTTACCCAGTTGATTGAGCCGTTCTGGAACAGTTCAGGTATCATGTAATCGGAAACACGCTTACCTACTATTCTGGGTTGGGAGATGTAAGTGTTCTGTCCGCTTGTAACCGTTCTTACCCGTAGTTCAAACTGCTCTAAATTATCAGGTACTTTGTAGTCTTCTATCCTGATGGGTTGGTATTTCCCTGCAAAGGTAGTGGTTGCTGAGGATTCCGTTGCTTCCACCCCTGCTATTGTCTTGGTGTAGATGTCAAGGAACACATCGTCTGCCGTTGATGGGTTTACCTGTACGTATGCACTTATGGTCTGGTCTTGTAAATCAAGTAGCCTGGGATAGATTTTACCGTTTATGTAGGTGTAACCGTTACCTGCGGAAGTGGTGGATTTCATAGAGAACCTTTGATCTCTACTCAAACCAGTAGACGCAGAGGGTGACGTTCTCGCTAAAGTAGTGTTGGAGGCCAGCCAGAATTTGTGAGTAGATGAGTCAATCCACCAGTTAAAATCAGGTAAAATGTCGCCTGCTATCACACTTAAATCAATCATTTCTCGGTGTAATCTGGGGTACATCTTTCTTGATACGATATTAATGGCATCTTTCTTTTTGGTGGGGTTGTGCTTATGTAATTCGTAGGTCGCCTTCTCACCAGCAGTTTCAACGGTGAGATTACCCCCTAGAACTACAATAGTGGTACTGGAAAAGGTATAGCTTGAGATTTTCCTGACAACCCCATTATTATTCTCAGAGGTGAACTTAATCCACCAATCCTTCCATGTATCATCAACCGTACCACCTTCTTCATTAGCTAATGTTGTATCAACTACATTTGTTGAGGCAACTATCGCTGTAGTCACAGTCGAATGTAAATAATCTCCCATTTCCAGCGACATATCATCTCTTATATTTGCAAGCGTTTTTGTCGGCATATCTTACCCCCCGAACACGTTATGAACACCGTATAAAGAACCAAGAATAACAATCAAAGGAAAGGCTATATACCTAACTATCAATGAGACTGTCGGGTTTACCTTACCATTGGTAGGGACGTTTAATTTTCCTACAACCTCACCAACTCTCTCCCCTAACCCTTTAACAGATTTCTCTACTTCAAGGAGGCGGCTGTCATTCGATTTCATCCAAATTAACAGTTCATCATCCATTACGAACACCTCACCTAAATCTTTACTCCGAGTAGCCAAATCTTTCCAGCATCAAATGTAGTAGCTGATGGAACTATAGCTATAGAAGCAATCTCATCTTCCTTATTTCTCCATTTACTTTCTAAGTGGTATCCAGTCAAATCTTCATCATTAGGAGTACCATGAACGTGACGAACCTCTGTTCCTATTAAGACCTTTTCCTGTCCCCTGCGATTAGATATTTCCATAAATCCGTGGTTAGCGTAATCTACTTCATCGCTGTCAGCGAATATACCGAAAAGTATTTTAGTGTCAGCATTGTTAGTGGATGACGCACTACCAAAAGCCTGCCTTGACCAATCATAGTTATTACCAGAATCACTATTAAAGTTTATGTAAATATTTCTAGGACTCGTACTTGAACCTTGAATGTCGTGCCAGAACAACCACAGTCTTTCATAGCCACTTGGGACTACGAATGTATGACCACTCGTATCAATAGTTAAATCAGCACTCCCTATAAACTGCACTATGTCAGGAGAACCCAACGCTGGTGCGCCTGCTGTGCTAAGACCTCTTACTATAAAGCGTGAGTTAGCAGCTAGGTTACCAGCAGAAGGTATAATAGTCAAAGAAGTAATTGCATTAGATGTGTCCCTGTCCTTTCCCTTTATGTGCTTACCAACCAAGTCGTCTGCTCCCGCACCTGCTGAATCATCAAAATATGTTTCAGTTCCTATTACTACTTTTTCTTGGCTAGCACGGTTAAAGATAACCACAGAACCACTAGAGACAATCTTCGTAGCTCCAGTATCACCAAAAGACATTATTGTTATACTATTAGCTGCGTTGGTAGTAGCCGAAGCACCACCGAATGAAACATAGGAATCATCATACCCACCTGCCCCACTAACCATAGTAAGTTCGCCAGTAGTTACAGCAGCTTGGTCACCATAGACGTTAGACCATTCAAGGAACAATATCTCATACCCACTAGGCACAGTTATGGTCACTGAGGCAGCAGGAGCCGTTAAGGTTGTCCTCGCTATAACTGGAATTAAAGCTGGCAATATCATTATCCGCTACCTCCTTCCATTTTGATGCCTAAGAGATATACCTTCCCGCCACCCATCAAAGAACCCGCGGCAGGTGTTATCGTGAGTGATGTTATCTCCACCCCTGCGGTTACAGTTCTGTCTTTAGCTTCTATATGAAATCCGAGTAGGTCATGTAGGGTAGTTTGTGCGGCAGGAGTTCCAACCTCAGTTCCTATACAAACTTTCTCTACCGCTGCCCTGTTAAATATTCTCAGATAGCCGTTTGACTTCCTGCCCACTCCTGGCACATCACCACAAGTTCCAAGTAGGATAAAGTTGGCGGCGTTTTGCGTGGTGGAAGCAGTACCAAAAGCCAGATTGGAATAGTCGTAGTCTCCTGCACCGCCAACCATTGTTAACTGCAAGTTCTGTATGGCAGCGTTATTAACAATTAAATCTTCCCATATAAGGATTAACTCACCGTAATGAGCAGGGATAGGACTCATTATTATTGAACTCTGCGCCCCTGTTCCTAGCCAAGAATTAGCCGAGTCTATTGTTCCGTTATTTCCACCAGAACCATAATCTAGAGCAACTGTTCCAGTCCCCTCGTTCAGTGGATAAAACTGCGTTGCATCTACTGGTACTATGCCCTTGAGTAAGGCAGCTTCTTCTGCGCCTGAGAGGTCGTCTATGCCTATGGCTACGTCACGCATCTCGCCAACGAAGTAACCAACAGAATCAACTACGGCAGTACCAAATACAATACTCGCAACAAGGCTAATGGCGGTTTGGTTTCCTGCCTCAGTAACAGCGGTTCCCCCATTTACAATCATTCGCTGACCAGCAGCCGTTGACATACTTACAATTATATGATGCCAAATATCTGCAGCAAACGAGGTTTCAGCGCTACTTATTGTTTCAGGTCCAGCCCCCTCTCCGTGGGCGAGATAAAGTTTCCCATCATTGTTGTCCAAATAACAATAGACATAGTTAGTGCCGTCAACATATTTGGCAAATAGTTCTTGGGTGGCTGCGCTTGCACTACTAAAAGCAGTATCCAGTTTGAACCAAAAGCTAATCCATAATTTATCCACGGCATCATGGATAGCACCACAATCTATACTTGAGTTACTTGAACCGTCAAAGTTCAGTTCAGCAGTAACCTCAAAACTATCAAGCAGTTCAGGGGGGGAGTCCACTACAGCGTTTCTATAGGTTCTTAAAGCTATAGACATATCCCCTCCTAAATTTGCTCTATGGTAAGTCTTATTGTTAGGTCATCTGTCGTTGTTTGGGTAAAAACATCTCTCGTTACTACAATTGCGTAGATGTCATCAACAGTAGAGACGCAAGTAAATGCCATAGGGAGATTACCTACAGTAGAAGGGGTAGCGATTGCCACTGAATCGGTAGTTCCAAGGCTCTCTAGTGCAGGAACATCCGTCTTGCCTATATATTTAGCGAGGTCGCCTGAGTCTGGTGCTGTGTTAGCTACGTTATCATTATCAATAGACGTAGGAATAGCGTTGAACCAGAATACAGTTATTCTTGGAGTTACATTTTCTGATTCACTGATTACCTGCACTGCTGTGATGTACCCACTCCCACCATTCTGCTTAACGACTTCCGTAAACGTCCACGCTGTTCCCGATGTTGCGTTTTCAGACAGGACATCGTTGGCTGAATATTGAGCAGCCGCCGCTAACGCCTTAGTTACGCTTATTGTTTTTATTGATGGATTTGAACTTGCTTTTGCCATTCCCATTTCATTCCTCCTAGTGTTGTATCCATGTGACCTGTAATGTATCTGAACCTGTATGGTCAAACTCTAAAGCCCCGTTCTGAGCGATGTTAAGAGAAAACTGGTCAATCACCCCTGCGTTCATGTAACCGTAGTTCACAGTATCGACAGCAGGGATTATCTCGTTTATGTCTGTCGGGTCTGACAAAGCCCCCGAAGGTGCGAATCTGAACCAGTAAAGGGGTTCATTACTTAAAACGGTTACTACTCCCTTCTTTGCAGCAGGAAGGTTAAAGGAGTATAGACCGTCTACTGCCAGTGTCCCCGTTGAGTCAGTCCCATCATTGGCTCCAGCAACAGCCGTGAAGTAACCTGTACCCGCACCAACATACTCCATTTTAGTCAGGTCATCACAGGTCTGGGATGCCCCATCCACATCTTCGCCTATCACAAACTGACCAGTGATATTCTTCACTACAATGAAAGTCGAACCATCATCGAAGACGTGGATTGCGGTTGCACCAGAAGTCTGACCTGTCACAGTCTCTCCTACTGTTAAGGCTGCGCTTACCGTCCCTGTAAACTTCTGATAATCCCCTGCCTTTGAGACATCGTAGCAGTATTCGACATTCTGTGATACATTCTGTGCATTAGCGTTAGACCCTATATCATAGTAAAAACCCCGTGTATTTTCAGTCAATCCCAGATACAGGAAGTCATTGGTTGCCATCGCATCTAATGGAACGTGAGTAGATGAACTCCTGTCTGTAGCTTCCTTTGTGTAGTCCGTGTAGGTTGCCCCAGCCCCATCGTAAAACTTAACTGCTGATAACTTAGGAGCAATGCCCATCCTGTAATCTGAGGGACAGTAGAGTTTTACTTCGTGGTAGTTGGGGCGAAACGCCAGATGGACGGCGGTTGTAGTAAGGGATACGGTTTCCCCGTAAACCTTTTTGATTGGTGACTCGAAAGTGCTTTGTGCCATTTTAATACCTCCTAATGTTTATATTTAAGCTGTTACTTTAAAAAACAGGCAAATGTATGCTATTCGTCTTATCCACTTAGTGCGTCTATCGGAATCACCAGGAATAAAGAACGTAATCCACTTGAACAAAAATATTAAGGTTTTAATCAAGGTGCAGTTTTTCTTATTTACGCATCGTTTACAATTCATATAGCCTCTACTATTGTAAGTTCATACCAACTAACCTCTATCCAATGGACATTATCGTTCACGTCAGTGCTCTTAACCTCAAAATCATATAAAGTGTCAGGTTTTAAAATCCACTCTTGTGTATCTCTTGCTGTGCCACCAATGGCCTTTGGCACACCACCTGCAATGAGTGTTATATGAGCTAATTCGGTTCCCCCCGTTACATCACCCATAGTAGTTTCCGTAAAAAACATTGCCCCCACCTCATCAGGATTGGTGTTTGTTCTGATAACTGTTGTTTCTTTAGGTGTTCCCACCCTGCGTCTGTTATAAACAGCGAGAGATGCCCCTGTATTATCAGTAATGGTGGGAGCTTCAAATATATATGCTATTGAAGCAGCGGATGACGAAGCGGCTATAGTTGCGTGAACATACCTTGTAGTGTTAGGTGTTTTGAACGCTATAATACTCCTATCATTTGTATCCGATACCGTTTGTGAGTAGTGGCAAACAAAAGAATTTCCATCATGTATCTCACGATGAGGATTGTCTATCGTTATTGCAGAAGATGAAGACTTATCGTGGTGGATACTATTACCAAAAGTAAATCCCATTACTTCTTCACCTTGCGCCTCTTTATTCGCTTTGGCGGTTCTAATATCTTTCTCTTATGTTTAGGAGGTCTAGGTGGTTGGTCGGATTTGACAACCATAGGCGCTGATGTTTCCATTGCCTCCTCTGTCATTCTTTCTTTATTTAGAAGCTCTTCCATTGTGGGTAAAATCAAGACTTTCTCTTCATCCCTCTCTTTAGACATAAGTAACTCACGTATATCTAACAGAACCTCTAGTAGTAAATCGTTCTTAATTGCACCGCTTTTAGCGATGACTTCTCTATCCCTCATGTACATCTCCGACAACAATATTTTCAACCTTTATTCCCTTTGGTTTTAGAGTATGAGGTCGCACCCATTGCCTGACTTTGATTTTATTGAGTATCTTAGTGGTGGTTTGCCCCTTAAAATACTCAGTTCGTATGGCTTTCTTGCCTATTTTCTTTATATATTTTTCTATATCACCGCCTGGGAAGGACTGACATTCTTCGTGTGAATGGGTTATTATATCCGGCTTTATCCGTTTTATATTATCAGTGGGGTCTAAAGTTTCTTGCCTCACAACCTCATCAACGCAGTCAAAGTGGCTAACCATATACATTCTCTGCTCAAACGGTATGATGGGCTGTCTCTTATAAGCCTCGGTAGCCTCGTCTGTCAGAACACCAACTATAAGATAATCGCCCAACGCTTTAGCTTGTTCTAATGACTTACCATGCCCTACGTGAAACAAATCAGCCACTTGGTATGTGTAGACTACGGTAGACTTCTTCTTTTCCTCTTCGGTTATCTTTAGGGGCATCATCTCTATCGCTTCCCACTCTATCTTTGTCCAAACCCAGTCGTAGAGATAAAAGAACCAGTATTTGTTGAATGTGTATGTCAGAGTTATGGCGGTCATCGTATGGAGACTACCCGTTAAAATCAGCGTAATAGCACCCAAGATTAAATTCCCAAGGATGATCTCATAGAACGCTATCCTTGCGAATGGTTTAAACTTTGAATCTCTCAGGAAACTTGTGTTTACCCACATCCTCTCTTGTGCGTAATAGACGAAGATGAATATACCGTGATGCAGCACCGTGACTAACGAGGTGGTAATCCAACTCTTGGTAAAGATATAAGTCACAGTCGCAAGAAACAAGATGCCAAATATCCGCCAAATGACACTTCTAGTCATAGACCTCTTACGTGATTCAGTTTTTGGATACTTCAATTCTCACTCCTTAGTAAAATAGAATCTGGGGCAAGTGACCACTCCACCCCCATACCGTGTGCTATGCCCAACCAGAACATTGCATAAGGTCTGCCCATTGTATAGATGCTTTCTATTGCAGGGTCACCACCTCCTTGGTCAAACCCCCATAATCTAAGGCTCTGTACGCCACGTAGGAGGGCATAAGCTATCATATAGGACGTATCGTTCTTGAGGTAATAAGTATCGAATTTCTCTTGGATTTCAGATAAAGGATAGGGTTCGGTTACTTCCGTAATATAATCCATCCCCACAATCGGTAACCCTCTGCGCCGCGCTACTTCCAACCCTAATCTTTCGTCTTCTTTATTTCTTGGGTTATCAAAACAAAAGATTTTCTCATAGGGTTTATCAGCCCATTCCTTGCGAGAGAGAACTGAAGCTGTAGTCCACACAGGAGCGTTAAAGGGGCAGTCGTGCATAGACGGACCTTGACCTAATAGGGTTAGTTCTGCCATTTACCCACCTCCACACCGTTTGCGTCTTTACATACAACAGTAACAGCGTCTTTATCTACCCCTGACACGAAGCAGAACGGGTCGCCATTTAGTCTTGCCGCCCCTACAAAATCAAGGAACTCATCACTGGGCGCACCAGTTCCCCTCAAAGCCCTCATGCCACGATACTTCTTCTTGATATTCTCTTTCATAACTCTGTGAAGTTTGGATGTTTCGGCTATCTCCCACTCAATACCCAAACCTTTAGCCACGCCCAACCAATAAGTTATGCGTGGTTTATCTGAGAAATTATCGGAGTCAAAGCCGTAAATGCGTATCTTGTCGTATCCTAAATGAATAGCATAGGCAAGCATATACGAAAGGGGGGAACGAAAGTAATTAAGATACTTCATCTCTGGGAGAGATGCAATAAAATCATCGTCAAAGACAGTCCATACCTCTGCATCAAACGAACATTCTTTTTTAGAAGGGTCACTTCCCAATAAAATTAACTCTTTCAATTTAAACCTTTCTAGTGGGGGGTTTTACAGGTTGACCCCCCGAACCTATTAATTTTTAGGTAATTGAAGCCTCCGTGCTTGGGAACTCAATCCATTCTGCGGTACAGAAAGCCGATGCACCTAGAGTGCCACCCCAGTAAATACAGACCATTGCTGGCCCGTTGATTACACGAGGTATTTTCGGCTCATAGTTCAGGGTTAGATTAACCCATAAAGTACCTACCGTTGTTAAATGTTCGTAAATCTTGGTAGCGTGTGCCAGTTCAAGGTCAAGAACTGGGTCAGTCATGGTAGTGGAGTACTCCACATTGGCGTAGAGCTTAGAAGCACCAGTCCACAGAGTATTCATGTTGTAGATGGTTGCTACGGTTGAAGTACCCGAAGACTGGGCGTTCATCTTATCCTGGTCTACAGCTATAAGGATGTCTATTTCATCATCATCAGCTGCGCCGGATACGGGCTTCATCTCAATTAAAACCCGTGTAAGCTTAATTGAAGTCCCGCTTGGAATACCTAGTACCATTTCAGGGGTATCAATATCTATGATAGTGCTGCCGGCACCACCACCAAGTCCTGGTGAACTGAACGAACCTACAATAGCCGAATAACCCCTGCCGCCCAAAATGGCAGCTTCGTTCTGGTTCATTACGACCACAGTTCCATCCCTGAGTAGTCTTACATCCTGGCTATCGCCTTCTGTTGCCAGACTGGATTGTGGTCTTGATTGCCGTGCTTTACCTTTTAAGTTTAATGCCATGTTATTCTCCTTCGTGCTTTTTTAAAGCCTACGCACTACAAAGGCTCTCCTATTGGTTCTAGTTCAAGTTGGACAGTGAAATTCCTCCCACCACCGTCCTTGATGATGTTGCAGGATACCCACGAACCCTCTTCTATGATGGTGTCTTTTAAATCTCCAGTGGAAACTTCGGTATTTTCTCCGACAGAGATGGCAACATTTACTTCTGGGTCTGCTTCAAATCTACCCGTTAGTACTCGGAATTTCTTAGTAGCTCTGTCAGTTAGTAAAGTAACTCCGTCATCATAGATATTGAACTCGGCATCCTCTATTTCAGGGGTAAATTCTGCGTATAACCTGACAGCAATAGGGACGTAATCGGTATCCATGTAGTAAGCAGACGGAGCCATAGCCCGTCTATTACCGTGGTCTTTATATGCTGACCAAGTTAGTATTAGGTTCGCCATTTATTACCCCCTAATCTTCGTCCTGCCATACCGTTATCCTGTCAACGGTTACGACCTTTGCTCCTGTGGTTCTGGTGATGTTGGAAACGTAAGGAACTAAAGCGGTTGACGCTGTTAGCGCAGCAGCTTGATGTCCTACTGGTTCGTTGTTGTAGTAGAAGGTGACATCCCCAGTTGTTTCTTCACCCTTTATGCCAAAGTAGGCGTAGGTAGAGGCTACTGGTGCGGTTGTAGCACCGTAAGTCGCACCCGTGAAAGCAGCTGGGTCTCCTTCAGCATCACCTTTGGTTGCACAGGCATACCAGATATTCGTAGAACCGTCTGTGTCATAGACAAAGGCAGCACCATTTGATACTCTGGCGTTTACCAGAGCGGTTCCAGTAATCTCAAAACATATCTCGTCATTGGTTGCCTGTACAGCATCCACAACACCTATATTTATTCCTGTTGCAGCTATGCTATCCGTATGTGCTCTGAACTGGATGAAGAAGTTTTTGTTACAGGTCATGGTCATGGCGTGGGAGAGTTCGTTTACGTCATCGTTGACACTACCTGTAGTTAAAGTGACTATGTGAGGCGCAGTCCAAGCGATAGTCCCACCGTTGGCTTCTCCCTCTACCCAATCATGTTCCGATAGGTCGAAGAAAAAGTGCTCATCAAAGCAGGGTTTCAACGGATTTGGATTACCCCTGATGTTCTGCGTGAACGCAGCTTCTCCCTTAAAGATTATCCATCTTGCAACTGGTATTTGCTGGCTCATGTTATCTCCTTTTCAACCGTCTTGGAGCAACGGTTTAACTTTTTTCTCCGTGGTAGGAACTGGTCGGAAATGGGGGTGAATCGGGAGTCCAGTCGTTCATCCACTTTCTACGTGAGGGGTATCCTTGCCCTTTAACTCGTATTATTGCAGGCAAACCTATCTTTTTATTCATAGGCAAACCACAACACTGAGGATTCTTAGGGATTATCTCCACAACCTCAATGGTTTTTTCACAGCCTTCGCAATAATAGTCAAAAACGGGCATCAATTACTCCTATGGATTCTTACGAGTGTAGAACGGTTTACCAAACACATCTCGAAGTTCTTCAGAACCCCAAGCAGCGTCTACTATGATTTTGGTAATGAACTTGTATCCCAAGTCCCACACCTTTGAATTTAGGTTTTTCTGGATAACCACACCAAGTGCATCAGGATGCGAATACACACCGTAGTTACCTGTAGTAGCACCAGTTAGGTTGTTGGTGATAAGAACGTCAGCCCCGTAGAGCATACCGAACTTACCATTGGTTGTAGGGGCACCATTGATGTAGTCCATCCTAACGAACTTATCAATACCAAGCATATCTGCTTTCATTGATGGGTCGCCAATCAGGAATCTTCCTTCGTTGGGGACATCGTTCTCATCGAGGGTTTCCACTAGGGAGATGAAAAGTTCATCCGAGAAAGCATTACCATCGTTACCAGCAACTGAACCCCCACCTAAAGATGAGAACCTTGCCCCAACCTCAGTATCTATTGCCTTGAGGACTGAGTAGGAAGCACCTTTAGCGGTTTCCTGAAGGTAGTTTGCCAGTTCCTCAATCTGCATTAGAGGGGAGATTTCAAAGGCGGTTTGAACCCACTGGTCTATGGTGATTGAAACTGACGTACCGATAGCGTTTTTCGCTGTCGGCTCTGTTCCAGGGGTGACTTCCGTAGTAGAAAGTTCGCTCATCACTGGAATGTTGACAATGTAACCTTTTCTAAGGTCTTTCTTGAATCTGTGTGTAAATGCGTTGGCAACTACCAGATTAGATTGGGTATGTTCTAGTGCTTCTGCGCTAAACATAACAGGGTTAAAACTGCCAGTAATTGCCTCGGCAAGAGTCGGGACAGAGCCCGTGTTATAAGCTATTTTATTTTCCTCCTTTTAAAGCCCTCGTTTATTTAGACTCTTCATCAAGATTTGCTCTGCTTCGGCAACGGCTATCCTATTATTTGATAATCGTCTACCTCTCTGTCGTCTTCTGGATTGTTGGAACTTGATGGCGAGTTCGGCTTGGGGCTTTTTAAGCCGTAAGTAAGAAGTAACTAGACTTAGAAATCTAAGTGCAGGATTGCAAGAAACGGTCCAGTACCAAGCAGGTTTCCTATTTTTACCCTCTGCCCAGTTTTGAACACCTATACTACCTTCAAAGTTTTCCTTTAACTAATGGATAAGCCCCTCATCAGTATTAGTAACCCTTACCCTCATACGGTAGACTGGATAACCGTTTCTACTCGTATTAGCATATATTCCGATGTTGCCTTCCCCATCAATTATTCCAGCAGCATAGGCTAGGTCTGTCTTCTTCCAAGCCATTTGTTTGCTCCTTTATTCCATAGCTTTCCTTTGCAAAGCAGCCCACATTTCTTCTCGGTGTTCTGCAAAGAACTTAGGGTCGTCTATTTGTTCATCAGTGAATACCCGTCCTGTAGTTCCTACGGGCTTGCCTGTTTCGATTGTATTCAAACCCTTCTCTTCAAGGTATTCACGGGCTATCTTTTCTTTGTCTTCCTTGGTTAGCTCCACCTTTTCCTCCTTCGGTTTATTACCTTCAACAAACTTCTCAACAAACGCAAGACCTTTGGCATTTTCACCTTTAGCAAAATACGCATAAGCTGGTGCTAGTTCGTCAGATGTCATTACACTCATACCTATTGATTCTGCCAAGTCGAGAGCCTTCTCGACTTCGGGTGGGTCGTTCACCACTGTTTCCTGTGTCGGTTTAGTTAGTTTGGAGAGGTATTTTTGCGAAGGGCTTTGTGTGGCAACATTCTCTGGGGGATTGTTGTCATACATCTCGGATACCATCGGGAGAATTACATTATGGAGAGTGTCTTTTAGTTCCTTGAACTCAGCACTCTGTCCTTGCCTATTCTCCAGTTGGAGTTGGAGTTTAGCCGCAGTTCTTTGCTGTCCTTTAACAGCCTTATCAGACACTTCCAGTTTCTTTGTAAGGTCTGCGACGGCCTGTTGAGCTACAGCAAGCTCGTTTGGGACTTGATTCTCAACGGTGTTAGCCTTGCTCTCACCTTGAGCCTCTTTTCCTGTGGTCATTTCTCCTCCTTTAATGTGGGGCGATGGTCTGCTAAACGCAGAGGAGGGGCGACCAACTCTGCAAATAGACAGAACGCATCGCCCCTCCTGTAATAAAACAGTTTATTCAGTTATTAAGGTTCGTTGATTGAAACCCTACTATCTATAAGTATAACACATTACCATTATTGCTTGACTTTATATGTAAAACGTGGTATGGTATACACAGGAGGTAAGAGATGAGGTTGACAGGTCATATCAATGGTCACCGTGATTATATACTTAGAGCGGATTGGTGGGGAGAGCCAAGCTGGTTAACAAGGGGTTCAGAGGATTCCCACTCAGGTAATGGTTGGACTCTAGACTGGCGGGGCTTCCTGACTGCCCCGCCTTTCTTCCCTCTTTGCCTGACTCTCCTTGCCAGAATTATACTCCTTAAAAAATGGTTGTCAAGGGGGATAACAGAAGCTAGAATATGGGTATGTTCTGGAAAGTATTATCTAGGACGATTCATTCCGTCATTGGCATCGGGGGACTTGTAATGCAAGCACTCGGTGTCTACTTCGATATTGTCCAAGCTACACAAACTCCAAAGTTCTGGGGTTTAAGTATCTTGGTTTGGGGTGTTATATTGTTCACGGTATTCGCTATAAGTGTTATCGCTCAGCTTTGGCATCATATTCATGAAACAGAGAATGCTTATCACCATGCATTGTCGTTAGATGAAGATATGTACACTGATTGGGAAGATAAGACATTAACGCTTGGTTTAATATTTTCAAATGCCATAAACAAACCGATTGGTTACGAGTTTATAGCCGATAAGACATATATAGAAATAAAGGATACGCCCCGTGTGTTTCTACAATCAGGCGGGTATGATGTGATACCAATCGGTAAGTCAAATACAATTTTACTACCAGAAATCGCTCTGCCTGAACACTATCCATGTGATGGTATACTCCATTATGAGTTGGTTTATGGGTATCCAGACAAAGCACTATTTAAGCAAGTTAGGGAACAAAGCCTGAAAATAAAATTATTTCTTAGTCCTCACAAAGAAATTAAGGTTGTGGGTGAATCCAAGTTTTACAAAGATGAACCTATTAAGAAACGAGATTTTGATAAGGGAGATTATCGGACTGGATGAGTTTCAATAGCGTATCTCTAAATAGATACGGATTATTACGATTGTTAAATCGCCATTCTAACTCGTCTAGGTAGGCATCAAGATGTTTTGGGCTGTTTAACGCCTTCCAAATGATCTAAATCTAGCCCCTGTTGTTCTTCTGGGGCGGGTTACTTCCTCTAGCCGAGCCCTTGCCTGTGAAGTAGCGGTTAAGAACTTAGGGAATCCCTTCTTTCTCTCCTCAAACGGCGCACGTTGAAACGCAAGCGTTAGCTGAGGGAATTTGGTTAGTCTTTTCGTCCTTAATTCAGTCAGTCGTTCTTTTAACACAGGGTCTTCTTCTACAAACTTAGTAAACCCCATAAATTTAGTTACGCCAGGGTCTACTATCTCATCCCTCTGCCTCCCAAATCTCTTAAAGCCCTCAGGGAGTTCTTGTGCTAAAATTTCTTCTTCTTGGCGTTGCAATTGGAGTTGTTCTTGAGCCTCTATCTTCCTTTGCTTCCTACGGGCTAATTCCTTTAAAGTAACAAACTCTACGTCTTCACCAGAACCGATATTTATTCCTGGTTCTTGACCTGGAGCAAAAGGCCTACCGATAAGTGTTCTTCTTGCCGGTGCCACCTCTGGTGCGAGAGTTTCATCAAACTCCGCCTCTACAAATTTACCCAGTTCAAACTCTGTATCAAGTTCTATCTGTCTAACCTTAGCTTGTGCTTCAGCTACTACTTGTTGTCCCTCTAATCTATCGGTTTCAGTCTTAAACTTACCAGTCGCTATAGCCTTCTCGTGTTTCTTTAAGTCGTCCTGGTATTTGAACCATTCTTTCTTATATATTGTGTATTCCTCAACACTCATAGGATTCTGTATTTCTTTCAAAAAGGGCAAGTCGTCACTAAAAACACCCTCTTCCATAACTTCAGCAAGGCGTTCATTGGAGAGTCTGTAAGCGGTTGATGTCATTTGTCCTAATTCAAGTTTCCTATTAAGGTGCTGTTGCACATCTAATTCATACACCCAGAGTTTATCTATCTCTACAGCCTCCACATAATAGGGTGCGTTCTTTTTGATCGTAGGGAAGTTGGCGTGTGCCTCTATATCTACTACCTGTTCTGCATAGGTTTTGTCATCCATCCCACCTTGCGCAAACTCCCTATTGAGAGCTTCCGTGGCTGCTTCTATATAATCCTCTGGTATTATAACCGATGGGGTGTCATCAACTGTAGTTCTCCATTGTTCAAATATAGGTCTTAATGCTTTCGGGAGACCACTTCCACCCATATCTAGTAATACAAGTTCGTGTCCAGGCGTTCTTTTGAGGAACTCAATATATTCTTTCCATCCCTCAACATCACCCCCTTGCCGTGCAAACCATTCCCAAAACTCTTCCATAACTATCTTCTCCTAGAGGTTGTAGATGTTTTCTTTCGACTTGTCTTTGCTTTCTTGCGTCTTGATGTAGTGCTTTCAGTTTCCTTACTTGACTTAGGTAATGGGGGTTGGGGTGGCGCAGTTCTAGTCTGCCCTTGGGCGTAATCAGAGAATACCAACCCAAATATATCGCCCTCCCTTATAGCCCGCTCCACTTGGACAAGATACGGAGTGGGTAAACCTGTAATCCCCCCTGCAAATTTAGCTACTCTCTCAAGTGCCTTGATTACATCTTCTTCGTCTATCCCCTTTGACGGGTCAGTTATATCCTTGAGTATAGACTTTATATTCTGCTCTAATACCAACAAGTCGTCTATGGGTTGCGTAAGAGGCGTGACTTGAAATGGATGGAACCTACCAGTAGCAATATCAACTCCCGACTGAACCGCAGAACCTAACCCCAAAATAAACCTCGCTGGCCCTAAGGCAATTGCACCTATTTGGTGTAAGGGTTTGATTTGAAAAGCGTCAGACACGAACTGAAACAGAGATGGTAGTATAACCCAAGTTAATATTAGATTCTTAGAGGCTTCTTGCGGGCTTATTCTTCCCGCCCTGAGATTTCTAATAGTATTGGATATAATGCGGTAGTATTTGTTAGGCTGATTTTGGAACATTGTACCAGCCTTTAGCAAAGAACCACCCTTTTGAAGTGTACTAAGAGACTCCAATCCAAATGATGGTTGAGTACGATTCATAGTTCTTTCTGTGGCAGCAATAGCCCGTGCGATATTCTCCTCGGTAAAAGCTAAACCCTTCATCTCGGACTGAAACTTAGCCCAGTTACCTTGTACGGTAGCCACCTTGTCACCAGCACGAATCAACCCTAGAAACTTATCAGAAAACTTACCCTTACCACTTATAAGTTGCGGATAGCCCTTCCTCATTGCAAGTTTAATATCCCTCTCATGTCCAGAACCCCATCTTGTTCTCATCTCGATAGAGTGTTCTTTGAGGAACTTGAAATTCTTTATGGGGTTCTTCCAGAAATCTCCAACACCACCAAAGAAATCCCTAGTAGGCATATCAGTCATATAAGCAAGTAATGACGGTATCTGTTTCAGGGAGATGGCGGGCTTTGCACCGAGGATAGACTTGGTAAAATTGGCTCTCAATTTGTCAATGGGATTTAACGTTAATATCCTATCAGTACTATCCCTCGCCATGTCGTCTATATATCCATTTAATGTTTTCAGAATAGGACTACCACGAAACTGCTTAATTGCATTTACAACATCTCTGTTATTAAATACCCTGCGTAAATCTCTGATAGTTCCCGTAAACGCCTTGAAGTGTTCCATATGTTCTATATGGTTCATAAATGTATCATTAGCATCTGAGAATTTTAGCGCACGTTTGTTTCTTACCCTGCTTTTAAGGCTATTATTTAGTGTTGTAGCATACTTTGCAGAGTTCTCTAAGACTAACAAATTCTCCTCTAATACTTTCGTACCTTCTCTGAGAATAGGGGAATAGTTAGGATTATTAGGCAAATCAACCCCGTACATCTTCCTGAAAACTTGGTTGATAGAATCATAGTATTCACGATAGAATTGTAATTGCCAATCAGCCCACGCCCTCTCCTCTGGAGTCAGACTGTTTCTAACGGCATCCATCATCTCATCAGTCCACTTCATTGTATCTCTAAAGGTGGGGTCTAATGTGGGGTCTAGTAACTCTTGGTATTTCTTAATAGCCTGACCCTTAGTAAGTTTGAGGTTGACATTATTACCAGCAACGTTCTTAAACGTACCTAAATCAAGTGTGTCATTTCGCATTGCTTTGAGTATACTGTCTATTTTTGTGTTATCATTCGTTTTGAATATTCCCTCAAAAGCACTACGCACTACCAACCTTTGCTGTTCTAATCCCAAGTTCTGTGCGTTACGTGCTTCGTGGACTGTGTTACCAAAATTGCTTATCCTGCTCTTAAAAGCCCTTGTTTTCCTATCAAAGAAACTCAACTTATCTAACAAGTCGTCCCAAGCATATTGCCAGTTTTGAAACGTATCAAACCACCCCTTCTTAACATCAAGTTCTGAGGCGGGAACTTCACCACCAGTACCAGGCTTTAACCCCTTCCCACCCGTAACAGTATCAACCACATCTTCACGTACTATATTTATACGTGCCTTCTCAGCCTCGGCAATGGTTTTACTGGTAACTCGACCAGATGCCTTTATCGCTTGTATGCCAGTGAGAACACTTCTCAGTTCATCGGCAGACTTACCCTCAACAGATGATAACTGAAGAACCTCGTTCTTATAAAGCATATCATCCCAAGACATTGAGCCATCGTTGAAAGCATCTATATTCTGGTTAACTAAATCCTCGGTCGATTTACCAGACTCCTTGAGTTGCTTATTTGTTTTCCTTACATCGCCTAGTAATTTCTGTGCGTCTGCACCAAACCGCCCCCTTAATACACCGCCCTTGACTTTGGGTATCGCAGTCTTTAGTTCTTTTTCAATCTGAGTTCTGAGACTCCTAACTTCAGTTTTTTCAGCTAACTCCCCCACCTTCTCAATAGCCTTCTCTAAACCTTTTTGAGTTCTGACGTTTTTAACAGTCGTAACCATCGCACCACGAACAGAAGGCGGTAATGTTTCTGTAATATAATCCACAAGGGCTTTCTTCATCTCTGTAACATTAGCCAACTTGGACTTATATGCGGACTGAAGAGTTAGAATTTTCTCTTGCGTTCTGGCTAATAAAACCTGATTAACGGTCTCACCAGTCTCGGCCCGTTGTAATAGTTTCTCTGCATTACGCAATTCACGTTCTGTCCCCTTGAGTAATAATGCAGTAAGGCGAGCTTTTAAACTTCTATCGCCTCTTATTGATGCCTTAACAGTTTCTACATCACCACGTATCTCTGCGTGAGTATCTCTGATTTTATTTATGATGGTAGGTTTTTCTGGGGACGTAATTACCCCTTTAGGTGGGGTGGGTTTTCTTTTACCTACTGCACCTCTCTCAAACTCAGTCCCTATACGTTCTAATGATAAGTTCTTGAGATTTCTAGCACCTTTGGCACTTAACTTGAATGGCTGCTTGATAACCTGACTAACCGCTTTCTCTAATAACTCGATAGGAAGCAAAGCACCTCTTCCAACCTGTAGTCCAGTTCTTGCGATGCGTGAGGTTTCAAGAGCAATCTTAGCCGCCAAAGCCGCTCTTGCAGGAGCAGCCCCAGGTATTGCAGCCCATATCGGGAGTTCACCGACTAAAATAGCAATTTGCTGTTGCCACGGTTCCAAGGACTCGAATGAACTGCCAAACGCCAGATTAGCTACTGCATCACCTGTGTGAATTAATGCACCAGCAGCAAAGAATGGGTCAACAGACTGTTTTAATTTAGTGGTAACTTCGTCTATTTCTTCTTGAGATACGCTATCTAATAGTTCTCGTACTTTCTCACCACCTATTCCAAACTCACCAACATCCTCTATCTGTTGAAAACCAGTGGGGGGTTGTGGTGTTTGAAATGCTCTGGGTTCAGGTCTGCCGAATGGTGAAGGTATGCGGATTGGGGGTCTTTCAGTAGGTGTCCCTGGCCCAGTAATCGCCCCACCAATTATCTCCGCATCTACAGGCGGTAAGGGGGTGGGTGGTTGTGACACAAAGGCATCATCTATAAACGGCTCAACAGGTGGTCTCGGCGGTGGTGGGATACGCCCGACAGGTCTAGGGAAAATCTTTGTCTTATTCGGTTTTGGTGTTTTAGGAACAAACACTTTAAATAAAGCCATTGTCTATCTCCGACTCAATCTCTTGAAAGACGTCCTGTGTATCTCCACCATGCTTGTCTATCATTTCTATACTCCTTTGGGGAGATAGACTTAAATAACCGTTAATAATGTCTTGTTTTTTTGCAGGTTCTTGGTTATATGGATTTTTGTTCTCAAACATCTTCTTCATGCCACCCAAGGCATCGAGAGCAATACTTAATGCTTCATCTTTCGCTTCTGTGAGGAAATTATCATCCGACATTATCCACCTCCTTGAGGCGAGAATCTTGTTCCTCTTTGAGTTAGACTGCCAGAATCAACTAACTCTCGCCCTATCTCAGTTCTAACTTCACCTTGAACTTTTCTCTTCACATCTGCGGATTGTTCTTGTGGATTGAAGTTTATGCCCTCTGCACCCAATTCTTGCCCCAACCCAGACTCATTAAGTAAGGACTGCCCCATTATCTGTCTAATCTCTGGTCCCGCAAGTAAATCATCGACTAATCGTTTCTTGCGAATCTCCCTTGATTCTTCCTTAGTTCTACCTTGGAACTGAATATGATTTGTTTCTAAGTCAATCTCGCCTTTCTGGTATAAGTCAGACCCCATTCTAACTTTTCTGTCCTGTTCGATCGGGTCTGTCGCTCTCAGAACTATCTTGATATCGTAGTTACCATTCAAGTCACCCTCATGTATTTCAGATGGTCTCTGCATTGGGAGTTTATCTATTATCTTCAACCCCATCCCCATTAGGATAGAAAACTCGGTCTCGGTATTCTCAACTATAGGAGCATAACGCCTTAAGGCAGAGGTCTGGGTCATATCCTGCTGTCTAGCTGAACTGCCCACAGGTACACCTTCTAAAGCTAACGGGTCTTCTAATTCCAAATCTCTGTTCACTGAAGCGAGATATTGAAATAGAGATGTTTCTGGTAGCATTTCCTGTGTTCTTTCTACTGTTATACCGAATGGTATAACATTTACTACAGCATCACCCATTGTATACTTTTCCTTAAAATCATCAGGGACTTCTCCTTGAGAGGTAGTGGGTTGAACTGTAATACTTCTATTAGCATAGGTATGTATAGAACTATCAATCGAACTGATAATGGCACAATGTCTTCTTAGGGTGTCTCGTGAGAATTTAAGTCTCCCAACAACAAGTTCCTCCATCAATCCTTCAGCGTTATCCGTGCCAAAACCTGACAATCTGTGGACCCAGTTTACAAATCCGTAGGGGTTCTTACTATTCTTTAACACCCGTCCGTTAAACTCATAATATATCTGGTCTTTATCTACATATTCTATCCATTTTCCTAATTTGTTATTTTCTTTAGTAAACTCAACATCTTTAAAAAACGCAGGGAAGTTTCTGGCAACTGCCATAGGATAGCGTTTATAAGAAACAATGACGTGTTCAGGGACACCGTTCACATCTTCTTGCGGAGAACCAAATACAATTAGCGGGTCTGGGTATCTTAGGAGAACTGGTAGCATACCCTCAGAGACTCCATGCTTGAAATCTGGGTTGTGTAGTATCTGTCCCCATGATTCCCCCCTCAATAGTTTAAACTTGACGCTCTGCTTGTATATGTTGGGATTGGTGTTCTTCCATACTTGTAACCATTTTCTATTTAACATAGAAGTTATGCGTCCGTTGGCGGTGTCTTCTTTAGAGGTTTCTTTGATGTTGTTTCTAAACGCTTGAGGATTGTCGGTTATTATATGGTCGGCTGGTCCGTCTATCAACCTCCGAGCTTTACCAGTCCTCATTACAACTACAGGGGGCTTGATAATATCCTTGACCACGAACCTGTCATTATAAAAGTCATCGTCTATTTCCTGCTGTGCGAGTTTACCGGAATACAACTCGTTAGTATAGTAAGTCTCTAATGATCTAATGTCCTGTTCATTTCTCATAAGCTCTCCTAATTGGTTCTTGGTCTAAATGAATACATCTCTTGCTTAGCAGGACGGTGACTGCGTAATTCAACTATACCCGCCCAAGCATCTACACGGTCATCATGCCATCCACGTTTAGCCTGTGGCATAACTTTACCATCAATCCAAATATACGCTCTAAACTCTTCCAATGTATCTTTGGAAGCGGGTTGTATTGTTCCTAACCTGACAGCCTTTTCTATCCCTGGTATTAACCTACCCCTTTTTAGTTGGGGGGTGGTATACCAACCATATTTAATAGCATTACCATCCCTGTCATATTTCAACTCCCCGTCAGGAGATACGAATGGACATCTATTAGGTGTCCCCAAATCCGCCAATGTCTTAGTAAACATCCCCCCAGCGTAACCATTTACCTCCCACGAATTGAAGGCATCCTCGTAAAATCTTACAAGAGAGTCGTGAATACCAGCACAAATATCAGCCGTTATCATACCGTGTGACTCTGCAACTTCCTTGCCAGTAATATCGTTTATCACTACCGTATGATGCGGGTCTTCCGAACCATTAGATGGGTCGGTGAATATTAAATACTTATTCCCCACTTCAGGGAGTTCGTATATCTTGACCATACCGTTATGGGTATTTATCTCAGTTATATCATCTAGCGGTTCGTATAAGTTCTTACCTAATCTTGACAATCCCTTGAGGTCAAAGAAAGATTTAACCTTAGACTCCGCAAAGAAATCCTCTTCAGTTTCGGGGTATTCGTTTTCAATCTGCCACTCTGGGTATTCACCTCTAATTTTTAATTCAAACCAATCATCAAGGGACATTCCTGTAATACGTTCCGGTCTTTCCTTCCAACCCCTGAATATAAAGTGAGCCTTACTAGCACCACTTTTAATACGTGCGATTCTATCCTGGAAATGACTATCGGCTACTTGTTTATCTTGAGTAGATAGGTCAATCATCTGCCCCCCTGCATCCACGGTAGGTTTGACTGAGGCGTAATGCTCGGCTGCATTTTCGTGCTTCTCAAGTTCGTCCCTTATAACTAACGTAGCATCCGTAGACCTTCCGGCCTTATCAGTAGAAGGATAAGCTACCATCTCTGAACTGCTTACTTTAAACTTAATCCACCCCAACCTGTACTTATCCGTAGACAACTGCAACCAATAGGGTAGATGTTCATAGATAAACTTACACTTGGCTATCAAATCCCAAGCCTCTGTTTGCCCCTGTGAGAATAAAAGAACCTTAGCACTATCGTTAAATAACGCCCTATGCTCCCCATAACCACAAACATCCCACGTTATACCAAGTTGACGAGCCTTACCTATAACCGAGTCATCAAATTCATCTAGTTCATCATTCAGGGAGGTCAGATAAGTCCAAGGCTTCCATCTGATAATCTTCGGTGGCATGCTCCTGTCCTGTATCCACATGTAGTTGGTCATAAAGTAATTGACGGCCAGGCGGCATTTCGCCCTCTCCACCAGTATATGAAGGGATGCCATCGTCAAGTTCCCTCTGCGCTTGCTGTTCAATAAGGTGGTAGTCATCTGCTGTTAATTCAAAAAGCTCCTTCCTATCTTTCAGTGCAAAGCCTTCAAGCTCCAATAATAGTTTAAGGGCAGCACTCTTGCCTTCCTTGCCCTTGCCCTGCGATAATAACGCCTTCTTGATATCACTCAGTAAATCTTGGCGTTCCTCCTCTTCAGTTTTTACCTTTGCCATATTGCTCCTATCTATATATTATCTCTTTCATTTCTTCTTATTTTTCAGGGTTTGTTTGATATCCTTTTGGAGGACCTTGAGTTCTTTCACTGTTTGGCGCACAGCTTTGTTGAAATTAGGAGATTGTTCAACTGCCTCTCTAACAATACTTTCCGCTCGCCATTGCAATTCCTGCTCTTTGTTTGCTTTACTAGTTTGCCCCTTTGCCATATTCCCTCCTCATTTCTTACGGGCGAACTCCCTTAGTTTATGTTCGGGTAACTTAGTCTTGGTTCGCTTGCCTCTGCGCTTACGGCTAAGCTCACTTCCAAAAAACCTGCGTTGTTTCTCTGTCTTGGCTGGCATCTACTTCCCCTTTGGTTCCTTGTGACCTGGCCTGCCTTTGTAAATTGTTCCCTTTGGGCCTTTATGTGGCAATTCGTTCCCTCCATTCCTTTAGTTCTGCGTCCCTTAGGTTATCGTAGTGGTTTACTATCTCTTTATATTGCCGATAACATCCAGGGCATAGTTCTACGCACTTATTATCTATGGCAACCTTGATGATGGGATTGCGCCTGAACTCATCACAAGAGACTTCTACAGAGAATGGGCATTTATCACATTTTACAACGTCCATGCCTCCTCCAATAAAAAAGAGCGACATCATAGTCGCCCCTCATACTATTCCATTATACACTATTAAGACTTTAGAACATATCCAAATTAAATAACACCTCTTGTATACGGGGCAGGTCGTCCTTTAAGTCCTTTAGTAGTTGATGGGGTGTGTCAGTTATAAGAGACACCATCTTCCACTGATAGTCGTTCAGTTTATAACCGAGAAGATTCTCTACTGCTTCACGGACACTTTTCTCTTCAAAGTATTCTTTTCTCAACATCTCTTAACTCTTTCTCACAATATACACACTCTCCATGAGAATAACCCCATCTTCTTCCAAAGCAATCCCAGAATACATCGTGTTCATCACAATCAGATAACATCCACCGTAATATTTCCTGACATTCCTTATTCTCAAGGATAAGTTTTCTAATCAAGTCATCCAATCACACACCTTAGATACAGTATACTCTATTTGTCTTTCTTGATTTCATCCTCAATGTCTTTTATCTTTTTAGCCTTCAAGATTAAGTCTAAATTGGTTTTTTCCTGCGCTCTTTGAGACTTTCTGGCCTTACCTTCCAGTCTTTTTAACCTCTTTTCTTCCATTTACTCATCTCCTATAAGTGACTCAGACTAATCTCCATTTTCTCTCACCACCACGCACCAGTTCGCCACCCTCTTTCATACAAATGTCCATTTTGTTGAGGTCACAATACTTCATGTGAAGTTTTAGTTGGCATAGCCTTATCCTTGAGGGATGAACGTCATAATTACCACTAACATTGGAGTGCAATAATTCATAAGTGTTTCCCCTGTGAAAACTAACCCGCTCAGCACCATCTATCTTGTAGTCATGGAAGTAGTATTCCCAGTGGTCTAGTATCCGTATGGCTATTCGTGAACCAGGATAATAAGAAGGTTTGTCCACTATACCAAGCCAGTAGCCATTACGGTAAGCCTCACCCACTATATCAGAAAGCGCAATCTCCACGTCCTTAATATCGTTTATGCCAATCAAGTCTTTCATATCATCCCTCCACTAACTGCTTGAGGGTTTGCCAGTCTTCTGTAGTAAGAGACAACGCATTCTCATATTTGTAGACATTGTGCTCCTCCAACCACTCCACAAACCCCGTTATATCGGCTCGGAACTGGGATTGCTTCCCCTTACGATATGCCATGCTCATAAGTTGTAATTGTCTTGCAGGATTGTTGAACCACTCGGAGTCTTTCGTTACCTGCGCCCTATATATGTTCTCTACAACTTTTATCTCCTCATCATTGAGTACCCTCATTTAACACCTCACACATATTTAATCCACTTTCCTCCACAGTCACGGCATTTACAGTGAATCGTAGTCGGGTGTGTCTTTTCCTGGATAATATTCAAACTGTTGCAGTAAGGGCACCTCATTTACAATCCACACACTCTACTAGTATAGGTGACAAATCTGGCAGTAGCCCAATACATACCACCTTTAATCCCCAACACGCCGCACATTCTGTTCTTCCTACAGACTTTCCCAAATCCATTAACGCCTGAGAATGCTCCATACCAGCAGAACTGAGCTTATTTAGTATCTCATATACCTTGTTAAATTCTAACCTTACTTCACGTTCCATCTATCACCTCGCAAACTTCTTTAGTAGAACAGGTAAACTTAGTTCCACAGGTAAGACATTGATAGTGAAGGGGTATTGGAAGATTTAGTGTTTTACCATCACCCATAGGATAGTGGTTGAATGCAATCTCTTTAGCCAATACAGAATGCTGGCACTTCGGACAGTCCTTGATTGAAAGGTCTTTTAATGGATGCCCATCAAACCTCTGTGTAAAATAACCGAATGCCAAGTGTAATTCATTTATATCTTTACGCGCTTCTTTATCCTTCATTTCTCTTCTCCTCTTCAAATACCGCCTTTAGTAAATCAATCACCGTCCCCTTATAACCAGAACTACCATCTTCCGTAGCTCTTAATATAGTAAACTGCGGGCTTATCTCCTTCCCAATAATCTTACCATCCAGGTAAACGTTTTTATCGCCATCTATTTTCATCTTACCTCCTACCCTATCATACTTCCTTCCCTTTGTCAAGTCTCCTCCCCTCTAACAAGTCCAATAACCTATGTGTGATTTTTAAGTCCTCAGTCCTTAACCTTTCATCAAGACGGGGTTTTATCCAACCCTGTTCGTCTAGTTTTCTTATAAGTTGCTCTATATAGCGAGACTGAACTTCAAGTATAATTTCTGGTTGTTCTGCAATTAAACGTGCGCCTGCACCAGTTAAGACCCAGGCATCTCTACAGTGATCGAAATACCAATGGCTGTCAATCCATACTTTATCCACTACTCCTCCATTCCCCACTTGATAGACATTCCATATAACTTGCATTCTTTCGGAAGCAAAACTACTAAATCCTCAATTCTTTTACAATAGTCTTCCTCACACGCCTCTATTTGATTTAGAATATCAGTGAGATCAAACTCAATTACACACTCACCACGCTTACCCGTCTTTATATTAGCCTTACTTATTATCTCCATCAACCCTCCTTACAAAGTTCTCCAGCATAGTACGGTACATCTCATTAACACTCTTTCCCTTTTCATCCGCTCTCTCTACGAACCACTGGTCACACCACCCACTGATCCTTAATGTCCTTATTACTGAACTCTGTAACTCCCTTGGTTTATATGGCATCTGCTTCATCATCAGGAATGAATACCCATACACCTCTCTTTGGTTGTATTATTGGTATGTTTGTGAAATACTGTCCGCAAGGTACGTGTAAAAGAGTACCAGTGTTCATCAACCCCTCTAACATCGCATCAGCCCCCTCTTCAAAGGCAGTTCCAGTATCCTCCGGCTATCCAATCATTCTCAGGAATAAATACCTTCGCTCTTAGTTCATTCCATCCTTTAGGTCTGTACATCTCTTACCTCCTAACTAACCAGTAGATAATAACCTAAACCCATCACACTAAATATCAATAGGCAAGTGCCCAGACTGTACAGAAACACTCTGATTCCCATAAGTTTGATAGCAAAAAAAAGAAAGACTAGGAAAGGTAGCCACAGTAAGAACAATCCAGTTATCTCTTTCATTCTTCACCTCCTGATGTATACTACCATACTATTACTCTAATGTCAACCCATTCTTTAGTAGTATACTACTATGCGTGATATTTCTTTATCCCGTGTTATTTGGGTTCAATTATACCTTTCATTTCTTTCCAACTACACCAGCCCTTCGTATATACGCCTTGACTACACAAGGTTTATTTATAGTGTAAACACCCCCTAATCTAGTCTCACTACACCTTATTCTACATCATATTCTATATCGTATGGGGTAGCAAGTGGGGTAGTGGTTAAACGCCCTGAGGCTAACATCATATTAACAAGGGTATACCAAGTCGTGCTAGTCGAACCGCCTAACGGGTGTGTAAGGCACCAGGATAAACGATAGGATACCTTATATCTCTTAGGGGATAGATTGGATAGCCGGAGGCTTTTGAAATGATAACCCCACCTAGTTGACTGGCTGAACTAATACACAAAATGGCCGCGCTTGATACGGTGATACAATACCATCAATTGTTAAGGAAATAATATGAAATCTTTATACTTACACTATTGACATTATGAGGATGTGGATGTATATTTAAATCATAAAGTATATGGAGGTAAGGGAAATGAAGATAAAAGCACACTTTAAATAAAGCACTTAGTAAGGCAAGGAGGTTAGAATAATGTTTTGCCCAAACGAGAAGTGCGAACACTACGGAAAGGCTATCAAGTACCCGCGTAAATGCTACTACGAACCACAATGCTGGAAGGGGTGGCTCGATGTAATCATCAATATGTTTAGGGGGAGGTTATAGTGTTTATCATTATGAAGAAAAAGACCTACCACAAGAAGCAATCAAGGCTCTGGCAGTTAGCTTTCTGGCAAGGGGCATGACATCAACAAGCTAAAGCGCAAGCCAGCCAAGAGTATCACCAGTGGCTAAAGCAAATGGAGCAAGCGGGCAAACTCCAGTGGATACCCCAAAGAACACCAATGCCTGATTTTATATTAAACGCCTTTAAGGAGGATAACTAAAATGGAAGTTTATTGTGACACTTGCCCTATAAGGTATTGCTGTGATACCTATACTAAAGAGTCGGAAGACAACGCTAATTCCTACCACCCCAAAGATATAGTGACAGCGTTCAAGAGGGATTGCCCCATTATTAAGGCTTTAAGGAAATAATCTATAAAGGGAGGATTAAAATGTGCTTGGATACAGTAGACAAGGAAATTAAAAAGACTAAGGGGTTCGGGTGGAAGGTGTTTGACAAAGAGAATGGTGAACTCTGCGCTTCTATACAAAACAGTGGCCCATATCCCATAGGTAAATGGATAGAGGATGAAAGGGAAGGCACTCTTTGTTTTGGCACATACCCCACAGGCTTCCACATCTGGGTAACTGAGGCAGGGGCAACGCCTTGGTATCATC